>Ga0315282_10007888_pt1 | contig 17367 bp, 17 predicted proteins | sample YL17G07_20_MG_FD_203693 | JGI IMG/M metagenome (GOLD analysis project Ga0315282, IMG submission 203693) | Sediment microbial communities from Yellowstone Lake, YNP, Wyoming, USA - YL17G07_20 | ecosystem: Environmental > Aquatic > Freshwater > Lake > Sediment | place: USA: Wyoming | collected... | reverse complement strand
TGGTGCAGGGCTGATAGCTTCTACCTGAGTGAACGCACCAGGATGAAGGTGAGACCTTGCTGGACCCCGCGATTCTGTTGTTACTGTTAGGCACCGCCCTCGCGGCGTCCCTTTTTTCGATTCGTCTGGGAGTCTCGGTTGCGATAATCGAAATCGTCTTTGGAATGCTGCTGGGCAACCTGGGGAATATGAGGACGGATGACTACGAATGGTTCGTGTTTCTCGCGGCTCTTGGTAGCGTTGTGCTGACCTTCTTGGCGGGAGCCGAGATTGACCCTGAGGCGCTGCGCCGAACATGGAAAGCCAGCTTGACTATCGGCCTTCTCTCCTTCATCGTGCCTTTCCTTGTTGCTTGGTGGTTTTCATACCTCATCCTCGGCTGGACCTGGGAGGCCTCGCTTCTGGCAGGAGTTGCCTTGTCAACTACCTCGGTGGCAGTTGTATACGTGGTCCTCATCGAGACTGGCATGAGCAGGACTGAAATCGGCAAGATCATACTCTCTTCCTGTTTCATAACGGATCTCGGGACTGCCATAGCATTGAGCACACTGTTCACAAGACCCAATATCTATCTGCTCGTCCTCGTGGTCGCCCTGGTCGCTAGCACCTTGTTCGTCCCAAGGCTTTTGAAGTGGCTGTTTCGCACCTTCAAGGGGCGCACAGGTGAACCGGATATCAAGTTGCTTCTTGTGCTGGTAGTGGGATTGGGCGCCATGGCCCAGACTGCGGGCGTTCATGCCGTGCTCCCTGCCTACATCCTCGGTTTGATTGCGGCGGACACCCTCGCCTCGAACCGCGATGTCCTCCTGAAGGTCAGAGCTCTCTCCCTGTCATTCCTGACCCCGTTCTTCTTCATCAGCGCCGGAATGAACGTCTCCTTCAGTGCTGTGGTCACGGGCGCAGGGCTCATTGCGATCCTCTTCTTCGTGAAGGTGGGCGCCAAGTTCGTCGGTGTTCTCCACCCGTGCAGAGTGCTCGTGGGCAGAGACTCGGTCTACATGACCCTGCTCATGAGCACGGGCCTAACCTTTGGGACGATATCCGCCCAAGTCGGTCTGAGCAACGGCATCATCGATACTGATCAGTTCTCCGTGCTTGTCATGACGGTGATACTCACAGCAATCATTCCGACTGTGATTGCCCAAAGATTCTTCAACCCATCCAAGGGAGGGAAAAATGATGAAGAAACGCAATGACAACGGTGTAATCAAACGAATCCTTGTGGCCGTGGATAGCTCCAAGGAGAGCAACGCGGCAGTTCGGATGGCCTCCAACATAGCCAGGGCGCTTGATGCGGAGGTGGCTCTGATCCACGTTGTCGAGATCGAGGAACTTCCCACGCTGATTGCGGAAGCTGAGGACAAGGAACATGAAGAGCTTGGCCAGCTGGTTCTGGGCAGCTCACTCAAACTTGCAAGAGTAGAGGGCATTGATGCGAAGCTTGTGCTGAGGAAGGGCCATCCAGCCGGCCAGATACTCCGATTCACCTCCGAGTACAAGCCGAATCTGATCGTGATGGGAAGTCGCGGAATGACCGGTGCAAAAGGGATTCTGATGGGGAGCGTGTCAATGACCGTTTCCAGGAAAGCGGCCTGCTCTGTGATAGTAGTCAGAACATGACGGAGGATGACCAGGTGAGTGGTAGTATTGTCAAGGTTCGCCTTTCCCCTGACTCAGACCTATTCTATACCCGGCTGCTTCACAGGGAGACGCCGGCAATCCTCTCTGACATGCAGATACTTCGAATGGGCCTCGAGAAGCTATTGGGGAGGGAGGTATCCCGGATTCAGTTCGAGAGCTCACCAGAGGAACAGTTGAGGAGCCAGCGCCTTCTGGTGGCGGATTTGGAGAAGAGACTGGCGGAGAAGTCCTCCAGCCTTGAAGAACTGACGCAGATGCTTCGTGAGTATCAAAGAGATAGAACGTCTGTCGAATCAGTGCTTCCGGTTCTTGAACGCCAAACCCTGGACCTCAAACGAGCATTGGGTATGAAGGTCAAAACCCCTCCAAGATTCATCAAGGAAGAGAATCTATGATGGAAGTTGAAATCGGCCTGAACACAGAATTGAGCAAGATGCTCAGGGAACTCGCGAAAGGCTGCCGCATATCCAGAGAAGAAGCGGCCGAGCGGGGTTTTCGAGAAGGTCTAATCCTGGCAGGCGCTAGCGAGCAGGCTTGGAGGGACCTGCATCAGAAGGCTGGCGTCTCCGACGAACTGATGAGGACATCGAAGCGAATCAACGACCTTCGTCAGCAGCTGTCCTCGACGGACACGGCCTATGCCAGAGCGAACTTTGAGGCATTTGAGACCTTCAATAATGTTGGGCATCTGCTGATGCTCTATAATGTCTTCAGATCTGATGTCCAGAACCTGTCGAAGATGGCTCGGGACCGAGGAATCGAGGTAAACATCGATTTGAAACCCACAGAGATCCCCGGGGTCCAGGAACTGCTGGATCGATATCTCTTTCGTCGGGAGCGCGCGAGAGGAGAAGCGACTTCTACCATTGAGGGTGGAAAGAACGACAAGAATCAGCCCGGGTGAGTCCATGGAAGAGGGGTCCGGAGCGACCAAGGCTCAGACTGTTCTCTGGACGAATTCTCCAGCCAGAAGGCTTTCATGCTGCAATGCATGTCGAATTTGCGGAACATAGCGAGTGAATTGAATCCCGGCGTGAGCGCCGACTTTTTGAGCACCCTGGAACGGAAGCTATCGGGAGAGAGATTCGATGTGGTCGTCTTGGGAGGATTCAAGCGCGGGAAGTCCACGCTCATCAATGCAATGGTTGGGTCGAACATCCTGCCAACAGGCGTTGTGCCATTGACATCAGTGATAACCAAGCTTCGTTACGGAAACAAGACCAAAGCAGATTGAAGGCGGTATCCGTCAGGTTGACCCTTGATCAATGCTGAAAGGCGACCAACGGTGGTTCATGACACTTCATATGAAGTGTGCACAGGCCCTTGGGCTTTTTCGATCTCGGATGGTCTGGAATGCCATCTGATTGATTCAGCACTCCCCACATCAAACAGAGGAGGTCATGCGGATGAATGAACTGATCTGGCTCGTGACAAGAGAGGATTCCACCTCGTTTTGCTCAGTGCGGCTTGCGCATCAACCAAAGGATCATAGCCCATGCGATCACGCTGAGCAAGGCTGAGTACACAAGGCCAACCACCGGAGAAAAGATCACCCAGAGCAATCCAACTACGAAGCTTGAAGCGAAATCCCCAACCCCGTCAACTAACTGCAGGACGCCGTAGCCAGTACCAACCACTTTCTTCGGAAGTAGTTCTGCTGCGAGCGCCGCTTCAGCTGTGTCAGTGAAAGCCAATTGGAGCCCTACTGCGACAAAAGCAAACCCAATGACCATCACGCTATTGATCCAAAACGCCAATATGAGGCATGCCAAGGCGTTGAACAGATATCCAAGCCCTAGCAATCCCGCCTTTCCACGCCTGTCTGCCAACACTCCGACAGGAAAAGACGCCAAGGCATAGACTGCGTTCAGAAGTACGTAAAGGCCCAAAGATGCGGAGGCTGCGGCCATCTCGCCAAGAGATGGAGTCAGGATTTGAAGTGCAGCTAAGATGAAGAGTGAATTCGCGAAGTTGCCGATTCCGAATGTTCCCTGGGCTACCAGAAGCAATTTGAAGTTCCGCGGAAAAGAGCTGATGCTAGCTCTGAAAGTCACGGCCTTGTCGCTTACGAGTCCTCTCTTTGCCTCTTTGATGAACAGGACGACAACTAATATGGAAAGCGCCCCGGGAATAATCGCGAACAAGATGGTGTGCCTGACACCTAGATACGGAAGTAGGAGAAACGCCAGCGTTGGACCAATGACCGCGCCTATGGAATCCATCGCCCTGTGGAAGCCAAAGGCTTTCCCGTATTGTTCTGGTTGCACAGAATCAGACAACAGCGCATCTCTGGGCGGTCCCCGCACACCTCTCCCCACCCAGGACGAAATCCTCAGAACCGCAAGGCCGATGTAGGTCTGCACGAACGCGACAGCCGGCAGAAGGACACCCGTGGCGACATACCCAAGAACCATCCATGGCTTCCGGCGTCGCGATCTATCGCTCAGATGTCCAGATACGGGCTTGGCCGCGCTTGAAAGACCATCGGACAATCCTTCGATAGTGCCAAGTAGTGCCGCATTTGCGCCCAGCCCACCCATCGCGCTGCTCAAAGTGACAAACAAGGGGAGCAGGGCAGTGACTATTTCGTGGCCCGCGTCACTGAGTAAGCTGACAATTCCAGTGGCGAGCACATTCCTATTCAACCACGCTTTCGTGGGATTCGGCCTCACTGAGCTAACCTCCAATTGTCAGTAGAGGCCATCAGCCCGGGGGGCGGTTCAAGGTGAGCCTCATCACCTAGCATTGCCATCAGGTTCTTCGTACATATGTATTTCCCAGACAGTCCCGCAGCCTGATTCTGGGTTCAAATGCCACAAATCCCCGCGCATAGAGACAATAGACGGGGGCGAACGCAAGATTCCCATCGATCTTCATGTTCATTCTGTCCTGCACGAATAGGTGGGAGCTTGCTGGTTTGAGGTTGGTGGCCAAAACCGACGCCAGTGGTTTTTGTAATTGTAACCGGATCTGAGCAAGGTGTGGAAAGTCCAATGTCCGCGCCGGTCAGTTTAGAACCAAACTTCAATCACCAGTAGATTTCAGCGTGAAATCCATGTCCGGGCCGATCGCAGGTTCGTGAAGAAATGCGAAAGAGAAAAGGAGGCTGGCTCGGTGCAACGATCCTTCGATTGGAGAAGAGACAGTCGCTCAAATAAGCAGACGGCTCCGTTTGCGACTTGAATATTAATTCGCCCTACAGAATTAAAACATGTGACGGCCCGGATTATGGCTCGGAGTCTGCAGGTGAATGAAACTCCGGGTTTAGCATGTTGTGGTCAAACTCCAGTTGGTGGGAAACACTCGGTTCACTGAGAACACAGGTCGCTTCGGCTGTCTTGGCGTTACTCTCCTCAGTGATGCTCTCCGCATTTTCTGGTTGAAAGTCACTTCGGATTCCTCGATGGAGCTCTCCCTGCCTGTGAGGGGAGGCATTGGGGTTTGAATCCGAGGAAATCACAACGAACAGCTTATCTTCCGAGCATCGACCCTACCTTCACAGCATGGACACAGGGGCGGGGAGATGTCGCACCATGGTCTCTTTCGATTGCGTGAAACGCCTCAATCATCCATCGGTGGACACTGCTGGGGCATCGTACCCCTGCGCTCGACGATAACCGGACGGGAGCGTTTTCCCGCGACGGTGCTTTCTCCAAGGATTTCGATGTCGAACTCATGGCAGTCTCCGCAATCGAACAGGTAAGGAAACCTGTCCCCTGCCTTCACTCCCAGGCTCTTCAGCTTTACCTTCCGGCTGTCCCGGTACCGGGGCATAGGCATGTCATCTTCGCAATCATGAGTGGAGTGCTCTGTCTCCATATCCCAAGCCTTCCCGCTCATGAAGAAGGAGTAGAGGTGGTCTTCATCCCATCGCAGGGCACCCAGGATGGCGCGGTGAAGCTGGTCGAGGGTGTTGTCCTCGGACGCCTCGATTATGACAGAGAGCATCCTGCTCCGTCTCGACATGATCTTGCATGTGTAGGATGTCATCTAAGGTTCTCCCAAGTATAGTCGCCGTCAACTCTCATACTTCAGGATGTAATCCTTGATCTCTCTCTTCGTTCTCGGAAGTCTTCCCTCGAAGAAGGTCTTGATCCACCTAAGGTAGCCAACCCCCGATGGGCTATTGTGCGTGTCGGCGATTTCCCTCAGGAGGGACACGCACGAGAGAACCTCGTCCAGTGTGTATGACTGTAAACCCCGGTGTTTCCTGGATACGAGAACCGCCTTCACACCGCGCTCAAGCTCGCCAGCTATCGTTCCTTCGGCATGACCGTCGAAACTGTGCAACAGCTCATCAAATGCGGATATCACATCTTCATCACGCAATTGGGGATCGTCTTCCCAGATGCAGAGGGTCGTGCATTCCAGAGCATAGAAGACATCCCTGTACCGACCCATATTCTTGATGCCGACCCTTCCTCTTCCTCGCCCTTGCCGGACAAGTCCTGAAAGGGGCACTTCCACATCGGCATCAGACACGTCAATGAGTGATTCGTCGGCCATATTCGTCTATTGGGGGAAACGAGAACCAAGCCATGAAGTCTTGCTTGGCTTCCTCGACAGTACAACGGTCGAATCCCATGCTGCAATGAGTCTACTCTGAAACTGTGATGACACCTACTTCCGAATGCATAGACTCGACGGATTCAAACCTGATACGCGGAATGCAGTGCGAGGGCCCGGATTCCAGCCCGGCATCCTCCGCAGGTTCGAGCAGGGTCCCATGCCTGCCGGAACGAAATGATGAAGCACACCTTCTCTCAACGATTTGCTCTCGGTTTCGTTCTGACAGGAGCTCGGATATGGGAGTATTGCCCCTCTCTTGGTCCTTGCCAAGAGGATTAAATACGTTCGCAGCAATGGCCGCCCCTGCAGGGTTCCGGTGGAACGCACAGGCATCCAGGTTAATGTGACAAGATGAAGACGATAGTAGTTGGAATAGGAGCGGTGGGCTCGGTCACGGCCGATCTACTGGCGCACTCGGACGAGTTCGACAAGGTCATCCTGGCCGATGTGGACTTGGAGAGGGCCAAGAGGGCCGAGAAGAAGATATCGAGCGATAAGGTCGAGGTCAAGAAGTTGGATGCTTCCGATGTCGATGGGATGGCCAGAGCGTTCAAAGGCGTCGATCTGGTCCTCAACGCAGTCATACCACGCTTCAACTACGGGATCATGGACGCCTGCCTGAAGGCCGGTTCGAGCTACGCAGACATGGCATGTGACATCGCGAAGGACACGACGCCGGTCGGTGGCATAGTCAAAGAGACGCCACTAATGTGGCAGATATCCAAGTACGACGAGCAGTTCAGGAAGAGGGGCTTGTCAGGCATATTCGGCCTGGGTTGCGAGCCCGGTCTTGCGAACATATTCGCGAGGGTCGGAGCTGACAGGCTCGACAGGGTCAAGGACATCTGTGTCAGGGACGGGGACAACAGCGTCGTCGAGGGTTACGATTTCGCTCCGATGTGGTCTCCCGAGACCCTGATCGAGGAGGTCCTGATGCCGGCGACGATCTACAAGGACGGCCACTACAGGAAGATGGGGTCCCTCCAGGGCAAGGAGATGATGCAGTTCCCGGACCCCGTGGGCAAGCTGAACATCTACAACGTCGACCACGAGGAACAGGAGACGCTGCCCGCATACATCGGCCAAGTGCTCGGGAAAGGCTGCGATTACTGCGACTTCAAGATCGCGTTCGATGATGCGACGGTGGAGGCTATCAGGACGGTCGGAAGGCTCGGTCTCTCCAGCACGAACAAGATCAAGGTCAAGGGAGTCGAGGTCGCGCCAAGGGACGTGGTCGCAGCCGTCCTGCCCGATCCCGCCACTCTCGGTCATCTCGCCAGGGGCGACTTCACGGGCGGGACGATAGTGACGGGTGCCAAGAACGGCAGGGATCAGGGCTGGTTCTTCTACACGCACATGAACCACCAGGACTGCTACAGAAAGCATGGTCACAGCGCGACTGCGTACACCGTCGGCGCTCCGCTCGCAATAGGCGCGATACTGTTCGCCCAGGGCAAGATCAAGATGAAGGGCGTGTTCCCGCCGGAGATGCTCGACCCGGAGCCATTCGTCAAGATGCTCCCGAGGTTCGGCATGACCTACCTGGAAAAGAAGCTCTGACCTGAGCATGGGGACGCCCTCCTTTCTTTCACAGGACACTCCAGGGTCGTGGCGGCTCGGGCATGCGAGCTGATTCGCACCTGAAATCTAATCAAAATCATCATGAAAGGGTTTACGAGTCAAAACGAATTGAACGAATAATCCATGAAAATGAACTAATTGCTCAGAACGTGTCTCTTCGTGGGGGTCGGTGCTTCTGGAAGCATGCTTGGCAGTAGACAGCTCTTCCTTCGGTTGGCTTGAAGGGAACCTCTGATTCAGCTCCGCAGTCAGAGCACTTTATCTTGTGCATCTCCCTGGGACCTGAGTCATATCTACGTGCGCCGCCTCCATACGTGCCGTAACTCATTGCTTATTTCTCCTTTTGCGCTAGAACGCCGATTGCGCTCTTCGCAGACCAGACTAACCGGTCTGACTATAAACAATGATGCCCGGAACCCTGGAATCAGGGAAATGCACTGCCAGCGCCTCGAAAGTCTGGCCTTTGGGGGGCGCAGTCCCGCATTGGTGCGTGGGAACGGCAGTAGCCCCCGTCATCCCCCCTACGATGGCGTATCTGATGAGAAAGGGCTTGATTGACAGAGCACGCGGCAGAAGGACGGGCATCCTACATGACCTTGTCACGGGCTGCGCGTACGACACCTCGTCCGTCACGAGGTGAACGAAATGGTCCCCCGAGGAGAATCCCCTCGAACATCTTCCCCGGGTTTCTTTTCTACTTTGGATCAGAGCAGAGTTTCCCCGCCTCCGCCCAGTTGTTCTTCGGGACCTCGTTGAATATGACAGATATGGCGGCGCGAGGTATTTTCTCCTTCTCAAGCGCCTTTGTGATTCCATCGACGATCCTTCGCTTCGCTTCGTCGTCTCTCCCGGGCCACATGTTCACGACCACGAATGGCATGCCTATCAGTCTCCTCGACGAGGCATCCCTCTGCGGTGATAAGGCTCTTTCTAACTGGGGTCAGAATCGAATTGGCGATGACCGTCAGCTGATGGGCGAGGTTCAGGTCGGCATCATTTCTTCTTCTTGAGGCTCTCTTTGCCAGTCATCTCGAGCAGGTCTATCCTGCATATGGCGATCCTCTGGAGGCTCGCGTCGGTGAGAGAGTTCTTCACCGGAGCGGGACGGGAGGCGAGCCTGTCTATCATCAATTCGAGGGCGTGCTTCTTCTCCTGCATTCTCTCGACGAACTTCACCTTCCCCCTGAACATGACCGTCCGGTACTCCTGGTCGCACTCGCCATCGACGGGACCCAGGTCGTCCATCACCTGACCCCAGACGACCGGGTTGGCCTTCATATAATCCATCTTTTTGCCCTTTAACCCGCAGTGGAAGTAGATGCAGGTCGCTTTCTTGTCGAAGTAGTGGTTGACCGTGACAAGATACGGGATATTGTCCTTGCACATCGCGATTGTCACGTTGTCCTTGCTATCCAGAAGCTCGAGCAATCTCTTGCGTCCCCTGATATGCTTCTCTGGGCGCCGCATATGGTATCTCTTCATCCTGCTTCACCTTTGAGTGGGTAGGATGAGGGAATCGATAGGCGTTCTGATAAGTGTTCCTCCATTGGGTTGATCTACCTCGATACAGCGCCAGTTCGATCACACCCGCCATCTCCGCTTCCCACACCTCCCCGGATGTCTCGCCCGGCGTCAAATGATATCTACATACTGCCATCATGCTCTTCACTTTGGCTTGAGTGAGGTGTTCGATGCTGTTACGACGGCCCAGGCTGTTCATCATTGAGTGCATTCCGAGGTCTGATGAGTTCGAGGAGGGGGAGGTGCTGTACAGATTCCTTGAGATGACCGATCCCAAGGAGATAGCCAAGAAGGAGTTCACCTCCAAGACGGCATTCATCAACTACATTCATCGCAAGAGGAACTTAGAAGGGTTCAACTTCATCCATCTATCCGGACATGGGGATCCGGAACGGCCAGCTTTGCAGATGCCCCATGGATACGTCCGTCCAGAGGACTTCCCCGACTCGTGCTTCGAGAAGAAGTTCGTGACCTTCTCCGCCTGTGGCCTGTCAAGGGACGACTTCATCAGCCCCTTCATGGACGCCACGGGTGCGAAGGCCGTTATCGCGCCCAGGAAGAACGTCCGGTTCGACGATGCCGCAATCTGGTACCTGACCTATTACTACCTGATGCTGCACCACAGATTCACCTCGGTCAAGGCCTTCGACCGGGTAAACGATATGCTATGCTACGGTCCCAGAAGGGGCAGGGTGAAGGGCGGGTTCGAGTACTGGCGGTGAAGACGCCCACGGGCTCCGAGCTCGCTCGCCATATGCATCCATGACGCGCGCACGGAGAAATCATAATTATCCTTGGTCGAATTCATGTCGTTGTTATCGCCTGCTCCGGGAAGTGAGGTCATAAGAGGGAAGGTCGGACTGGTTAGGCAGCTCAACACCTTCGACGTCACCGCCCTCGTGGTGGGCTCCATCATCGGAGCGGATATATACGTCGCTGCCGCCATCGGCGCGCGGCTGGTGGGGCCAGCATCGCTCCTCGTCTGGATGGCCGCAGGGGCGGTGGCCATCGTCATCGCGCTTTCATTTTCGCATTGCGCCACGATCATGCCCAAGGTCGGAGGACCATACGCGTATGTGAAGGAAGTGTCGGGGATGTTCAGTGGATTCATGGTCGGCTGGGGACTCTTCCTGGCCGAGTGGCTTTCGCTGGCCGTGTTCCCCGTCGCGTTCGCGACATACACCACGGCGCTTGTCCCGTCCCTCGGCTGGGGGTCCGGGGTCCCGCTGAAGGCCTTGTTCATTGTGATCGTGTTCGTCACGAACGCCCTTGGGATCAGGGCGGCCGGGAAGTTCAATGATGTCCTCACGGTCGCCAAGCTCGGCCCCTTGATACTGGTCGTGATTGGCGGGCTGGTTGTTATCGGGCTGCACTCTGGGACGGCTCTCTCTAACTTCACACCCTTTTCCAAGGGGGGCCTTGGCGACCTCGGCCAGTCGTTCGTGCTGATATTCTGGGCATATGCGGGTTTCGAGCTGTCGACGCTCCCTTCGGACGAGATCAGGAACCCTCAGAAGACCATCCCGAAGGCGATGGTGGCAGGCATGCTCATCGTGGCGGTCTTTTATCTCGCGACCAACTTCGTGGTCATAGGGACCGTGGATCAGGCGACCCTGGCAAGCTCGCAGAGCCCGCTGCTTGATGCGGGCTCCTCGATATTCGGTTCCGTGTCCGGTCTTGCGAGCTCGGCATTCGCTATCGTGGGGATCGGCGCGTTGGTATCCATATTGGGGGCTGACGAGTCTGGGACGATCGGCACATCGAGGCTGGCATATGCCATGTCGGTGGACGGCCTCTTCCCGAGGTCGTTCTCCAGATTGGGGAAGAAGTCCAATGCGCCTCTCATCGGCCTTGCGGTCATCTGCGGGACCGCATTCGTGGCGAGCACCCTCGGAGGATTGACCGAGCTCATAGCCGCCTCCGTCTTTCTGTTGGCGTTCGCGTATCTGTCAACGAGCATCTCCGCCTTCATACTAGTGAGAAAGTTCCCCGAACGGTCCGTCGAGCTCGCAGGCAAGCGAGTGATCCCGGTCGCGGGGATGTTGTTCTCCCTGTTACTGATGGCCTTGGTCGCTCCGAACCTGATTCTGATATCGTCGGGTCTGCTGCTGGTCGGCGTGCCATTCTATGTGCTGTTCTCGCCAAAGAAGGAACAGCGTGAACTGCGAGAAGCGTTCCTTTCGCGGGAGGCGATCCTGCGGAGGACGTACGAGCAGGGGGAACGGTTCCTTGCTCATCCGTGGCGCCATCTGATATGGTTTGTCTACAGACGGAGACACGTGGAGAGGCCGTTCATCGTTTCCGATGTCCTCGGTCCGTCGCCAAAGGGATAGTTGACTGCCATCCGATCGCTCATGAAATCGCGGTTCTAGAGAGTCTACGCGTGCTTCAGGAACCTTCCGCTCCAGTACTCATCGTAAGCGACTTCCAGTTCCTTCTCGGTATTCATAACGATCGGGCCACGCCAGGCGATTGGCTCTCCGATCGGCTTTCCGGAGACCAGGAGGAACCTCAATCCGTTCTTGCCTGCCCTGGATACGACAGTATCGCCATTACCGAACACAAGGAGGTTCTCGGTCCCGACTTTATCCCGGTTCGCGGGGTCGAACGATCCATCTCCGCCAAAGACGTATGCGAACGCCTTCCACCCCTTCCTCGTCTTGTGGTCGAACTCGGCGTACGGACTCATCTCGACATCGAGATACTCGGCCTCGACGATCAGGTCCTTGACCGGGCCTTCGATCCGACCCACCTTCCCCGCGATGACCTTCACCCCGACCCCCTTCGACGGAGTCGAGGTCTGGATCTGTTCCTTGGTGATGCCTCTGTATCTTGGTGCCATCATCTTGTTCGATGCCGGCAAGTTCAGCCACAGCTGGAACCCCTGCATCGTTCCTCTGTGCTCCCGAGGCATCTCCTGGTGTACTATTCCACCGCCGGCGGTCATCCATTGGACATCTCCGGAACCGATCGTGCCGCTGTTCCCGATGCTGTCTCCGTGGTCCACGTTTCCTTCGATCACATAGGTGACGGTCTCGATGCCCCGGTGGGGATGCCAGGGGAAGCCTGCCACGTAGTCCCGTGGGTCCGCTGAGTGGAAATCGTCCAGGAGGAGGAACGGGTCCAGATGAGGCGCCTCATAGTACCCGAAAGCGCGCTTGAGACGAACGCCGGCGCCTTCGATCGTGGGCTGGCTGTTCTGGACTGAGACCACGGGTCTTGGTTCGGTCATGGTACGATATCGGTCGGGCACTGTATAATAGGATTTGACCTCATGGACTCGGTGGGCTGTGGATAGCGGGTCGGTCACAGAGATCTTGCATTGAGGCTTGCCTCGATGAATGTCAAAAACAGATAGTTGAAAGAGGTTTGGACGCGGGGTCTCGGAGTCTCATCCGAGAAGCCGGCGTCTCCGTATCTGGACCAGGGCGATGATCAGGATCATTCCCGAGATCGGGATGATCACGGTCGGGAATTCCGGAATCGCTGCGCTCACAGTGATGCGCACGACATCGGTGGAGGTATGGCCGGCTCCATCTCGGACCGTCAGGGTCACGTCGTGGACGCCCAGCGTGAGTAGCGAGAAGGTCGGGCTTGGTCCCCAAAGAGTGACTGTGGTTCCGCCGTTGTTGAAGGTCCATGTATAGTTGGCGACGCCGACGTTGTCAGTCGAGGGTGTGCCGTCGAAGAGCACCATCTGCCCCGGAAGGAGCGTCTGATCCGACCCAGCGTTCGCCACGGGTGGGTCATTATCCACCGTGATGAAGGTCATGTTGCCTGCCCCTCTGTTGCCGAAGTCCTGGACCGAGAACGTCGAAACATATTTCCCGCTCGGGAGAGTGCTGTCGTAGATGAATTGCAGGCCGACAACACTCCAGCTGCCTTCTGTGAGGCTGTTGATCCACGTAGTGCTGTTGGTGGTGTCATTGACCCGAAGTACCGACACCTGCGGCGCGATGGTCCCCGTCGTGTCCGATGGGAACGCCACTGGCATCGAACCGTTGTCAAATGAGAAGGCCACGAGGTCGCCGGTGACGTTGTCGAACCAGGCAGTGCCCTGATGGCTGGAACCAAGGGTCGAGTTGTAGTACACTCCTCTCAAGCCCTGGTATACGGTCGACTTGCGCTCCATCTCGTTGGAGCCGAAGTACTGCCGAGCCGACCCGTTCGTCAGCCAGCCGCCCGTTGTCATGGCTGTCCAAGAATAGGATATGTTGTAGTCGTCTCCAGTCTTCGTGAACGGCAGGTTGTCTGTCCCCTGGTTCAGCGGGTCGAAGCTGTCATAGAGCATCTGGATGAGGGCATAGTCGGAGAACCCGCTCGATGCGTTCACGAACATGAAATGGTTCAATACGAATTGCATAGGATCTTTCTCCTGAATAGTCACGGTGATCAACGATGGGTTGGTCCAGCTGACGTTCTCCCTCGGAGACTGGTCGTATGTGACGTTCGGACCCCATGGGTCGGGGTCAAGGAGGGCATCGACCCTCACAACAGTCAGACCCGTGGCGTTTACGAGCTGTTCAGCGTGCACATGGTCCTGCGCCGTCGCCATGTATTGCATCACTGCTGGCGAGATCCACATCTCGTAGTACCCGGTGCTGTCGGTGGTGTTCGAGATACTGTTACCCTGGTAAGGGGCCGCCAGGGCGGCTCGCACGTCGGCATGGAATATGCCAAGTCCTGAGACGCTGTCGTTGACCCACCCATACAGCTTAGTCGTAAGGGGCGGGTTCTGCGGCATCAGGGCGATGTTATAGACGTTTCCTCCTGGAACGACATGCACCGTCGCAGAATAGGAGCCGTAGTTATTTGCGTAGACCTGGACCGAATAGTCTCCCGAGCGCAGTGTCGCGTTGTATTCGCCGGTTGCGTTTGTCGGTTCTTGGTTGTCGAACGCTGTTGAATGGAGCTGCACGCTCGCATTGGCGATTGGCGTGCCACTGATGAAGTCAGTGACCCTGCCTGTCAGCCAGGCGTCCACTGGCCAGAGCCCGATATCAATCCAGAGGTGTTCTCCGGGAAGTATCGTGATCATCGAATTGTTCCTCGAGTATCCGGCTCGCTCTGCCGTGATCCACACTGAAGGGGCCGCGAAGGCGTCCAGAGCATACTCGCCCAATGAATTGGTCATAGTCCCCGTGAAGTGGCCCGTGCCATCAGATATGTACACTTGGGCGTCGGCCAAGGGCAGGCTAGTCATCAGGTCCGTGACGTTCCCACTCACAGTGGCGTTGGCCGCCAAGAGCATCGCATCGACTGTGACGTGGGCACCGGAGCTTATCGTGCCCTGAACCTGGTACATGCTGTAATGCAGCTTCTGGAACGTGACCCTGGAGGTTCCGTTCGTCACATTCATTTCGTAATAGCCAGATGCGTTCGTGAGCGTGAGGTTGGAGTAGCCTCTCTGCCCGTTCCACTGGTTCTGCGATTCGAAGCTGACCACCACGTTCGCAAGAGGTGCGCCAGTGTCCTCGTCGGTCACGTTGCCGGACAGGACCGCATCATCTGTTGATGGCGGGTTCGTCATCGTTATGTTGATCCAATAGGTGTGTCCGGACACGAACGGATCCGGAGTCGAGTTGTCAATGAACGTGTACCCGGGGAAGTCCAAGCCCGCGGCTCCTCCACCGGCTGCACCCGGGATCACGTTCACAGTGTATCTCCCCGTGATTGGGTCTGGGGTGGTCAGGTTGCCGTAAATCGGCATCCCCTGGCCCGTGTTCGGGTCGTTGACGATCCCAGCCACGTTACCTCCCGTGACGGGATTCCCATCGCCATCGAGTACAAAACCAGTGAGGACGACATCCGCGACCAAGGGGGCGATGGTATTCATGATAAGGTTAAGCGTTACCGACTCTCCTGCAGCTGGCGCTCCGTTTCCGCTCGCCGAGTAGTAGCCGCCGTTGAATGCGATGACGGTATATGGTATCCCGCCGAGGACCGTCAGGTTGTAATGGCCAGCTGCATCAGTCCACGTCGATCCAATAGGCCCGCCAGAGCTCGACGACATTACGTACAGCATGTATGCGTCCTCGATTGGGTCCGTACCGTCCGTGACCTGACCTTCGATCCAGCCATCGCTCGAGGCCGTTCTGCTCTTGCTCGGCAGGGGGGCGAACATGCCGGACAGGGCTGTTAATATCAACGCACACAAGACAAAGACCGCGACTATGCCAACGCAATAGCTTCTTCTCGACATCCCAGAATCCCTCATGGAAGCTTGGCCGATGGTGCCGTCTCGGGGGAGAGGCACCCTCAGGCGTTTCCATGATATCCACGGATTTGTGGCGTATATATCGTTGTCGCTCCCAGGAACGGTGTTCTCAGTATCTGAACAGAAACCCCAAGGACGGGCTGATTCGCCGCCCTCATCTGACCGCCGTGACGATGGCCCTTGCTCGAACCTACGAAGATGTCAGGCGCATTCGAGAAGGAATTCCCTCTTGGAGATCGCCAATAGGATGAGCGCCATCAGTCCGAAGAATGAGCCGAAAAGGAAGCCGATCGACATGATCCCGAAGACCGCTCCCGCGACCGCGCCGGGATAGCTGCCCCTCTTGAACGCCGTCATGCTCAGGGCGATGGACAGGGCACCGAACACGAACATGAGCACAGATACGGCGACATGATCCTGGAGAACGCCGTCCAGGAATTTCCCCATCGGCATGATGCTTTCATAGTTCGATAATATCGGGTTGCTGGTTCCAGGCAGTGCGGCCAGGAGCGCGTGGATGATCCCCAGTCCTCCAGCAAGCAGCATGAATATCACCGCGAGGTCCACGCTGAATGACCTCACTGTGTGGAGCTCCGCCTCTGCTGGATGCTCACACTCCGCGGGTTCGATTCCCGGCGCCTCGTTCGGCAGGACCGGGTGAGCGGTTCCGAAGTTCCAGCCGCAGGAAACACACCTCTCTTCTCCGATTGGAGTCACCATGGAGCTGCACTGAGGGCATTTCCGGACCTCGGCTTCAGAGAAGTGCAGAGGATGGCCACACACCCTGCATCTCATCAGCTCGCCAACATTGATGGTGCCGCAATTGGTGCATTTGATCTCAGTGATCATCGACCAGAGCATAGAGGGGGCAGTCGCATAAACCTTTCACCTGAGAGGTCGAGCGCCATTGCCTATGATGCGAGAGTGGAGTCGTGCACGAATCGTCATTAGACAGTCGCTGTTGGGCTACTTCCGTTGTCGCTCGATCATGCCCATGATCATCATGCACCCGAGCAGGACGCGTCTGTCGAATTGAGCAGGTATTCGGCTGCAATCGACCTCCCAGATATCGCCGACGATCTTGAATTGCTGCTTTATCTGGGCAACCTCCTGACCATTGAATTCGACAGCAACGTGTTCGGGTATGAGCCCTCCGCCTGGTATCCACTTCCTTGCCAGACCTCGCCCCGCGGACTCGACGACCCTGCCGACCTGTTGCCCACTAGGGTCGAGGAGGAGATACTCATCCTTGACCAGTCCTGACGTGATGGCCCGTCTCTTCAGCTTCCCCACGCAGACATCCGTTGCGGAATCGATGATGGCGAAAGTCCCCCACATATCCATTATCTGCTCTTGCTGGAGCCTGAACAGCTCAGTGTTCATGCTTTCGTCGGTGTAGACGCGAATATCCTCCTTCAGCTTCAGGAGCTTCTGCTTCGTATAGCCCAGGGAGGTTCCCTGCTGGTCCTCTATCCAGTATTGGTTGGCGATTGCCACGACCTTCTTCCTGATGCGATAGTAGTTCTGGTACCAGATAGGCGATTGCTTTTGCTGCAGAGCAGGAACTCCCGTGATCAGATTGGAAGCCGACGATATCGGAGACGCACAAGAGCTGCAGAATCTAGATCCTTCGGGAAGCTGCGTACCACACTTCGGACACGAAACCAAGTCCTCACCTGGAGCAATATTCATTGGTCGGCATAAGGTCTTTTCTTATGATGGTCTTCGGAGGCCCGGATCAGCCCGGTCCACCTGGACTGCAGGGAACGCTAAGACCACCAGGCGGAGGCGCTCGTCAGTAGCGTAGAATGGCCATTCTGTCGGAAGGGCCGGGCCGC
>Ga0315282_10007887_pt1 | contig 17369 bp, 19 predicted proteins | sample YL17G07_20_MG_FD_203693 | JGI IMG/M metagenome (GOLD analysis project Ga0315282, IMG submission 203693) | Sediment microbial communities from Yellowstone Lake, YNP, Wyoming, USA - YL17G07_20 | ecosystem: Environmental > Aquatic > Freshwater > Lake > Sediment | place: USA: Wyoming | collected... | reverse complement strand
GCCTGCGGGGTCAGGTCTGAAAGCGTGAAAAAACCGACGCTCTCAGACCTGACCCCGGAAGGGTGAATTACGGTTGCATCCGTTCCGCGACAGGCGTAACGTGGAACCGCCTCCCCGAGCGGCATCCGAACGCCGGATCGCCTCCTCGATACCTGGCCGCCACCCTCATCAGAGTTCCATCGAATCGGAGGGTCGGGCCGTGACCGCACTCCTATCAGGCGAATTCCTGCGCCCGATGCTCCCGGAGACGGGCGGCATCGCCCATTTCACGCTGAGCGTACCGGACGTCGCTGGCCATCCAACCAGTCTTCACGAGGAACAGCCATGATCCAATTGTCGCCCGGAAACCTGAGGATCCCGAAGTGGAGCCGGCCGGTGTTCATGGTTGCCGCCGGCACCACCGACTACCGGAAGCGTTATCCGGAGAAGAAGCTCGAAGAGCTATGCATGATGGCGTTCCGCATGCTGCTCGAGGAGAACGACCTCAAACTCGATCCGCTCGAAGTGAAGGGCCTCATCAACTTCGCCTCTTACGGCGAGTTCGCCGATCACTTCCAGGACCAGCTGCTCTGCGAAGCCAAGGTGCACGACTACCTGGGCCTCGACCCGCTGCCGAACGTCGGCATCAAGACCGGCGGTGCAACCGGTGGTACCGCGATGCTGATGGGCGCGAACACGATCGCGAGCGGCATGAGCGACTGCACGCTGGTCCTCGGCTGGGAACGGATGGACGAAGTCAAGACGTGGACGGGCAACTACTACATCGCCTCGGCCGCCTGCAAGGATTTCGAGACGCGCCTCGCCCGCAATTATGCCAGCTACTACGCGCCGATGGCGCGGCGGTTCCAGGAGATGTACCACGTCGACGAACGGGTGCGCGCGGCCATCGCGGTCAAGAACCGCGGCTACGCCTGTCACTCGCCGTTCGCGCAGCAGCCGGGCCGCCACACGATCGACGAGGTCCTGAAGGGCGACATCGTTTCCGATCCGCTGCGGTTCCTGGAGTGCTGCGCCATGAGCGTGGGTTCGGCCGCCGCCCTGCTCTGCTCGGAGGAGCTGGCATTCAAGCTGACCGACCATCCGGTGCGCCTCTACATCGCCGCCGGATCGCATACGCTGCGGACCGGGGACCGGCGCCCCATGCGCATCCCGCTGCTGCCCAACGAAACCGAGGAAACCTACAAGTGGCTGTACGAGGAGATGGCCAAGCAGGACGGGCGATGGCCGGGCTTCGAGAGTTTCGGCGCCGCGCGCTTCGCCGCCTACCTGGTCTATCGAATGGCCGGCGTCCGCGAGCCGATCGAGGACCTCGATCTCGTGGAAACGCACGACGCGTTCACGATTTCCGATCTGCAGACCTACGGCGACGTGGGGCTGACGCCGTACGGCCGCGAGCAGGAGTACGTCACGTCGGGCGAATGCTACTTGAAGAACCCGCACACCGGACGGCAGGGCAAGTGCCCGGCCAACCTGTCGGGCGGCCTGCTGGGCACGATGCACGCCGTCGGCGCGACCGGGATCTTCCAGTGCGACGAGGTGTTCTGGCAGCTCCAGCACAAGTACGACAAGTTCCACGGCGATCCGGCGTTGTGGGCGCGCTACGGGAAGCAGAAGCCGGCAGATTGGGAGAGTCTCCAGGTGCAGAATCCGCGGCGCGGCCTGTCGATCTCCCACGCGGGGGTCGGTAGCCACGTCACCTGCGCGGTCCTCGAGAACGTGTGACGAAGCTCCGCCTCAAATCGACGAGCAGAGAGGCGGATCTTCGTTACTAGGATTCAGCCGGGCCGCGAAGCGGCCCTAAGACGGATTGAAAGGCCGGCTCGGAGGCTTGATTCATCTGCACAGATTCCGGCCCTTCAAGACGTCTGGAGAGGCCAATATGAGCGACAGAGTTACGCTGCGCACCAGCCCCTCGAAGATCGACGCTGTCAAGGGCGCCTGGGTCCTGCACTTCCCGCGCTTCGGCGAAGAGGGCACGCACTACCACACCTACGGTCAGCTCACGCCCTACTTCAAGGGGCTGACCGAGGGGCGCCTGCTGGCGACCAGGTGCACCAATTCCCGCTGCCCGATCGGCAAGGGCAAGGGCGAACTCTGGCTGCCGCCGCGGGCCGATTGTCCCGACTGTCACCAGCCGATGGTGTGGGAGGAGATCCCGAATCCGCACGGCTACATCTACGCCTACACGTACGTCGAACGGGGCGGGACGGGGCTGGAAGTCGAGTGCCCGTACTACCAGATCGACGTCAAGATGGACGGCGTGTGGACGATCGTGAAAAGCTATCTGGTCGATCGCAGGCCGATCAAGATTGGCGACAAGGTCCGGGCGCGCTTCCGCACCGGGAAGGATGCCACCAACACGTGCCTGGATCTCTGCTTCGAGCTGATGTGACTGCTTCGCGGGCCGCCCCCGCCCGCCCGGACGAGCCATGGATTTTCAACTGACCGAACAACAGCGACTCCTGCGCCTCACGGTCCGCGAGTTCGCGGAACAGGAGATCGGTCCCCACGTGATGGAGTGGGACGAGGCGCAACACTTCCCACTCGAACTCGTTCCCAAGCTGGCGGACCTGGGCCTGATGGGCATCCAGGTGCCCGAGAACTACGGCGGCGCCGGGATGTCGGCCGTCGAGTACTGCATCTGCATCGAGGAACTGGCGCGCGTGGATCCGTCGATCGCGTTGAGCGTCGCCGCGCACAACGGCCTCTCCGTCGCGCACATCCAGATGTTCGGGACCGAGGCCCAGAAACAGAAGTACCTCGTGCCGCTCGCGCGCGGCGAGAAGATCGGCGCGTGGGGTCTCACCGAGCCGACGGCGGGAAGCGACGCGGGCGGAACGCGCACGACCGCCGCGCGGTCCGGCTCGTGCTGGGTGCTGAACGGCTCGAAGACGTTCACCACCCACGGCGGGGTCGGTCACGTCGTCGTCGCCATGGCGGTTACCGATCGCACGCAAAAACATCGCGGCATCTCGGCATTCATCATCGAACGCGGCACGGCGGGCTTGTCGACGGGCAGGAAGGAAAACAAACTCGGCATGCGGGCCAGCGACACGACCGAGGTCGTGTTGCAGGACTGTCGCATCCCCGCCGACCAGCTGCTGGGGAACGAGGGGCAGGGATTCGCGAACGCGATGGCGGTGCTCGATGCGGGGCGCGTCGGCATCGCGGCGCTCGCGGTCGGTCTGGCGCAGGGGGCGTACGAAGCGGCGCGCCGTTACGCGCTTCAGCGCGAGCAGTTCGGCCAGCCGATCGCGTCGTTCCAGGCGATTCGGTGGAAGCTGGCCGACAGCGCGACCGCCATCGAGGCGGCGCGCCTGCTCACCTACCAGGCGGCAGCGCTGGAGGACTGCGGCCTGCGGGTGACTCGCGAATCCGCGATGGCCAAGCTGTTCGCCAGCGAAGCCTGCGTCCGCGTCGCCGAGGAAGGTGTCCAGATCCACGGCGGATACGGCTTCGTCAAGGATTACCCGGCGGAGAAGTTCTTCCGCGACTCGAAGCTGTGCACCATCGGCGAGGGCACGAGCGAGATCCAGCGCCTGGTGATCGCGCGGGAAATACTCAAGACGTAGTTCATTTGGTTCCTGGTTCCTCGTTCCTGGTTCCTGGTGCGCACCCGCACGAGGAGCGAGGGACCGGGTGCCAATCTGCACGATACCGTTCCAACCTTTCCGTCGTGTCGGCCATCCAATACAACCATCGAGACCTGTCTCGAACAGAAGCCTCCCGCGGCGGGCGTGTGACCCGTGCGGCCGAAAACCTCGCCATGGATCTCCGGCTCGCGTGCCGGCGACTGTGGTGCGCCCGCTGGTTCACCGCGCTGGCCGTGCTCACGCTCGCCCTTGGCATCGGGGCGAACACGGCCATGCGAGATCTGGATCCCGCTCGACCTGGACGCGCCGAACCTGAGCGGGTGGGGCAACCGGAGCCTGATCGGCGTGGGCCGGCTGCGTGTCGGTATCGATCCCCGGCGCGCGAGCGCCGAGAGGAGCGGCCGAGCGAGATCTGGATCCCGCTCGACCGAGACAGGACGCGGGGCACTCCCGAGGCAACGTGCCACGCGTACAAGAGCGCTCGACGCGCCGCCGGCTCGAGCCTCGAACACCTTACACGCGCGCCGGACGCGTCAAGCCAGTTTCAAGCGCAGCTTCAAGCGCAGGTCTCATAAAGCGTGACACGGCGTCACGGTGGGCCGCGGCCGCAGCACGGATCAGATGCTCGTGCCGTCGTAGTAGTCGGGCAGCTCGATGCTCCAGTCGACGTCTTCGCCGAGCGCCGAGAGCGCAGCCAGCCAGAAGTGAGGCAGCGGGAGGGGGACGCGCGCCAGGATGCGTCTCATCCGGGCTCTCAAGCCCGGATCGTGTCGCATCTCGGCGTACAACGAGCGCCAGTCGTCCAGGTCGCCACGGTCGAGAATCTGTGCGATGGTCTCGTCGCTCTCGAGCGCGAGCCGCGAGCGATTCCACAACGCGCGTGAACTCGCGAGGCGTCCCGTCGTCATGGTGCCTCCCCGAGGACCAGCTGTGCGATGACCGCCGCCCAGTGACGGCCACGCGCCGCGACGTGCGCCCACTCGTTCCAGGGCGCTTTCAATCCGCGATAGGTCTTCAAGTCGATCGCCGCCCGATCCCTGGGCGCTGCGGCTCCGAGGACCTCAGCGACTTCTGCGAGCGGCGACGCGCCGCCGGGCTGCCGGTAGATGGCGTCGAACGACTCGAGCGCAGAAGGCACGCCGTGTTCTCCGAGCCGTTCGAAGAGGACGACGGTGTCCAGATAATCGCGGACCGTTCGGCGCGTGGCAACAAGCCACGACTTGATTCGCGCCATCTCCGCCACGGTCGGGACGCGCAGGCCGGCGATCTCCTCGGTTTCGAGCGGTTGCGCCCGTCGCAGCTGGCGGATGCCAGTGAGAACGCCATCGAGCTGCCCGAGGATGAGAACGGGCGCCTGAATCCGCTCGGTCTGCCATCCTGCGGCCGCTTCGAGGGCGGCGAGCACGTCCTCGAAGCGGTCGCGCAGATCCTCGAGGACGTGATCACCGTCCATGCTCACGCGATGGCCGGCGTGCAACGCGACGGCCGTACCGCCCACCAGCACGGCTCCGGGCACCAGATGCTGTACGTGCCTCTCGGCAGCAAGCAGCCGTTCCCAGTCGGCCAGATCCTCCTGCCGTTGTGCCATGTGATCATTGTGCCACGCCTGCGTCGTGGCGTGACCACGAGTTGCGCCGGACGACCCGCCACCTGGGCCCGCCTGTGGCGCCGCGATCGAACGCGGTTCGCTGAAGCGGGCGCGGTCGAGGCCGGGCCCGACGCGCGTTACTTCGTGACACTCACAACGTCAAAGCCACGGGCGGCACGAAGCATCAGCGAATGGTCTGAAGGGGGTATCCACTTGATCTGAAGTTGTACGGGGAGGCGGTCAAGACCGCCTATGGCGCCGATCAATTCTCCTGGGAAATGGTCCGCTCTGGGATGAACGCTTCGGCTGCAAGGTTCTTATTGCGCGACCAGCCGAACGGATCCAAAATGGATCCATTCTGGAGCCGCCGCCGTGCCCGTGACACTCTCCATCAAGACCGTTCCCGACCATCTCGCCAAGGCGCTCCGCGAGCGCGCTCGCCGCAACCACCGATCCATTCAGGGCGAACTGATGACGATCCTGGAGAGCGCTGTCGGCGCGAAACCGTTTCGGGCTGCGGCGCTCCTGCGCCGCGTGAAGGCGCTCGGCGTCGAAACACCGGACGAAGCCGTCCGGCTGGTGCGTGAAACGCGAGACGCGCGATGAACCGCGTGGTCGTCGACGCGTCCGCGCTGGTGGCGCTGGCGTTCAACGAACCGAAGGGCGCGGAGGTCGCGCGCAGGCTGGAAGGCGCGGCGGTGTTCGCACCGGCGCTGCTGAAGTTCGAGATGGCCAACGCGGCGTGGAAGAAGGCCCGGCGCCAGCCGGACTGCGCGCAACCCATCCTGGCGGCGCTTGCCACCGCGCTCGACCCGCGCTGGGGTATCACCTGGATGGAAGTGGACCACGCAGGCGCGGTGCTCGTGTCTCTGGCTACCGGCCTGTCGACCTACGACGCCAGTTACCTGTGGCTGGCCGGCATCCTGGGTGCGGACCTCGTAACACTGGACGGCGATCTCGCAGGAGCAACCGAAGACGACGGCAGGCCGGGTGATCGCTGAGACGATGGGCCGTATTAGGGCCTTGTCCGGGAGGCCTTTCGCCGCTCCGACGGGCTGCGCCGAGCGCCGGCGAGGGTGGTCTCGGCCACCCTCGAGTCAACAGAAGGGCCCCTTATGCGACTCGAGACCCGCCGCGTGCTCCCCCGAGAGCCTGGATCCAGCCGCCAACGGCGCCCTACGCACCCGCACCGCCATGACGACCGGGCACACGAACGGCGCGGCGCACGGGCGACGAGTCACGGACACGAGACACAGTCACGGACACGAGACACAGCCTATCGTCAGGCGGTCGGCGCGGCGCAGACGCGGGCGTTTCGGCGATTGGCGTTGGAGTACGGCCAGCTGATGCCGAAGGGCGAGAATCTCCATCTGGAGATCGAGACGCGGCCGAACGGTGGATCGGAGGGCGGCGAACAGAGCGACGAGCAGTGCAGTCATGCTGGCCGGGAACGGTAGCAGCCTCCGGCCCCGATCTGCAACGGCCACAGCACGTTCCAGATTTCTGGTAGGGACAGCTGTCGCCATGGTCGTCGTTCTCCTCGGCAGCAGCCTGATTCGGTAGTCGGGGCCAGCCCCCGCCCCCGGCAGCCAGTCTGGATCACGCATCACGCGAGCAACGGCCACCCAAGTAACGGGTGGCCCGCCCCCCACATCCCGTCGTGGACGGCTGTCCAACTTCATGCGGTTTCAGGCGCTCGCGAACAGCCAACGAAAGCAGTCCACGATTGCAATGAGGATGCACTCCAGTTCGTCAGCGATCTCTCGTTGTACTTGCAGAGGCGTGTGACCGACTATAGTGCGGACCGACCTTTCGCGCTCCGGCCGGTTTAGCAGCGTCGATACGCCCGGACCCCGAGCACGAAGGGGTCGAGCTTCGTCGCATGGCTCGAGACGCAAGGGCGCCTCCGTCCAGCGACGTCCCAGGGGAGGGCGAGCGCAACGCGGCGGATACGTCTGTGGGATCGCGATGAATGCGCAGGATCGCGTCTCAGGGCCTGGCTTAGTGAAAAGAGCAGCCTGCGACTCATCAAGTCGACGGTCACGGAAATCGACCTAACACGCCCGCCTTTGCCCCGATCCACAACCACCCGTCGGGCCTGCCGAATCCGAGCCCCGACGACGCGGCGCTCGTTCGCGTCATCAACGAGGGCGCGCGTCTGTTCGCGCTGCACATGATCCATTACTTGATTCTCGGCAGTCATCGCTGCCACTCGTTCCCGCGGCGCCACACAGATCTGGCCACTGTGCCAGCCATCCGACACTTCGTGATTACCACATCCGAACATCCGCGTACGGCACTTTCGGTACGCCGCGGTCGCCAAATGTAACGCGCAAGACCATCCCATCTGCATCCAGACGCGCTATGTCCCTGACGACAACTCCGGTAGCCTCTGGCCCCAGCGACCCCAGGCGTCCGACGTCCGCGATTTCGGCCGTATCCAGATGTTGCGCAGCAGTCCTCGCCTTTTTGACCCCGGCGGCGACGTCCGCGCACACAATTACTACTGTGGGCCGTTCGTCATCGGTGCTCTCGGCGACAGCAAATGCAACGGTTGTCGCATCCACCCATTGGGGTGGCGCCATGATTGCGATCCTGGAGTCCGCCTTCGCGGGCGGCCGATACACGACCACTGGCACGTGGCCCTCCGCGGGCTTCCCGTACTCTTCTGTCCACAGGTCGGAAACCATCAAGGTGTCGTCTGACTTATCGCGCGTCCTGTTGGGCCCAGGCACCACATAAGCGAGATACCGCTGGGACGGCGACACCTCCAAGAGTCCAGTCAAATACGCCCCAATCGCCTGCTGCTTTGCAAGATCGACGACAGTCACCTCAGACGTCCCGCCACCGAGTTCCCCGAGCAACACCATGTGTCCGCCATGGGCAAACACCGCGCTTAATCGATCGCTGACCGTCGACACTCTGAATGATCGCGGCTCGACACCAGCCCCGGTTGACGGGTCGACCGTCACGTTCCACAGCCGTCCATGACCACCTTCACCTCCCTGCTCCACCTTGACTTGACCGATGGCAGCGCTGGCGACGAAGCTCTGATGTTCGTTGCGCTGCCGAGCCGATGCCGCGCCAAACCCGTCGGCTACAGTCAGGGCCGCGACAACGATGGCACCGAGCACGAATAGGTGAAGAGGCCATCTCTTGTGAGGCTTGTTCGCTTCCATCGATTCCCTCCGAATCGCATTCTATACCTTTACCGATTACATTTCACCCTTCTACCGATTAATGCGAATCGTCTGCGCACTTGCCGCATAGTCGAGCAGGTCGTGGCCGCCGCAGGCCGGTTGCGTCGAATAATTATCTATCGCGGTATTCTGCACGCACCCCCACCCGCACAAATCCCTGACAGTTTTAGTGCCGTAGCCGACGATCAGGACTTGATCGTCTTTCCAAAGCTCGGGAGTGACGTTTGGATTCACCGCCAGCGTCCAATCGCCGAGTGACTGGCCCCATTTACCGGTTATCGTCCGTACCTCGGCGAACATTCCGTCCCAACTCTCGTATCCACACGGCCAGTCTAGTTGCATCTTCATTCCCGAGTTAGAGACGCCGCCGCCATTTACTGTATGTGAGCCTGGGTTTCGAAGCTCGTCCTCGTGTTGAATTCATACGCCCACCATTCACTGCATCCTTGCTCAAGTCCGCGCACGTAAGTGATGTAGTCGAACGCGCCGCCACAGTACGTTTCGTCTGGCGTGTTGTAGGTCGTGTGACGGAGGCTCCCGACCACATAAAACGCAACCGTCTTCGTGGCTGGATCCGGTGCGGGCTCCCACGTGGCAATCACAGCCGAGTATTGGCCTTGCGCTAGCGTATCAGCCCTCATTGTAAATTGGTGCCGGCCTGGGCCGACGATCCGCCCGTCTAGCCATGATTGCGTTCCGTCCCTCACTGCCACCACTGACAAGAGACCCGATACATTCGCGTTTGGCGGCCCCGCTTCGACGACGACTCGGTTCGCCACAATGTTTGCTTCAAGGATTCTCACCAGTGGAGTGGGGTTGGTGCTCGGGGGAGGATCGCCGCCCGGATCGACCGTGGGATCTGGAGTGGTCCCCTCGCCTCCGCCCTCGCTGGTGTCGTCCCAGAACGCATAACACTCGCGAATCTCGTTACCGTACATGTTGCATGTATAACTGTTGTCGCCGTTGTACCGACAATTCCCTCCTGAGTATCTGTATTCCCCGGTGTACCAGCAGATGAAGACCGCGTTCGCCTTTAGCGGCGATCGTACCATACCGACGGCCAGCACGGCGGCGATGAGCGTCCCAAGAACGATTCGGCGAACGGTTCTCATGCCTACCTCCGCGTGTGCGCCATTGGGCGAGCTATGACAGAGATGGTCGGCATGCTAAGAGTAATGGCAGTACCTCGCGCCCACAATTGGCGATAATGGCTATTTACTGTCGAAAGTGGCTGCGCGGCGATATTCGCCGGGCGGTCTGCCGAAGGCGACACGAAATTCGCGAACGAAATGACTCGAGTCCCTGAAGCCGGACGCATCAGAGATCTCTTTGACCGACAGGAATGTGATCTCTAGGAGCTGTGCCGCGCGACGGAGGCGCTGCTGCTTCAGATAGTGACACAGCGACATGGACATTTCGGCATGGAACAGGTGTCGAAGCCGGGAGGGCGAGAGATTCACGGATCTCGCCAGCGCTTGGATGTCTGCGCACGGCCGCTTGTCGATGGCGGCGACGACAGCAGCGACTCGAGAATCCATGGCCTTCGCCTTTGCTTCGTTTGCACGTCGGTGCGCTTCATGCTGGTGGTTCCTCGCTGGTCGAACAGGCGTCCGCATTCCGCGATCCAGGCCGAGGTTCCTTCCGATGTCTCCGTCGAGTTCCTCCAGTTGACGTCGAACGGATCGTAGTAGTCCTGTCGCAGGCTCGCCTCTTCAAACGCCGACCGAAGACCGAGGAAGTCGCGCGCAGGCTCGAAGGCGCGGCCGTGTACGCACCGGCGCTGCTGAAGTTCGAGATGGCCAGCGCGGCGTGGAAGAAGGTCCGGCGCCAGCCGGACTGCGCGCGGCCCATCCTGGCGGCGCTTGTGACGGCGCTGGACCCGCGCCGGGGCATCACCTGGATGGAGGTGGACCAGGCAGACGCGGTGCTCGTGTCTCTGGCTACCGGCTTGTCGGTGTACGACGCGAGTTACCTGTGGCTGGCCGGCATCCTCGGTGCGGATCTCGTGACGCTGGACACCGATCTCGCGAAAGCGACCGACGACGACGACCGGCCGGGCGATCGATGATCGGCCCGGCTGTGCCGTCATCCGCCCTCACGCCTCGCGGATCCACACGATCGACGTCGGCGGAGGCGGCGCCGGCCTGGCCGCGCGGCCGCCGCCGGGTGGCGTGCCGGCATGGGCGCGGGGGCTGACGGCGGAGGAGGCGGCGGCTCGTCCGGCGGGATCTGCGCGTGCTTGTACCACAGGAACCCCGTCCCCGCCGGGATCAGCCCGCCTCATCGTCACGTTCTCCTTCAGCCCCCGCAGGTAGTCCACCTTCCCGCCGATCGACGCCTCGGTCAGCACGCGCGTGCCGCGCCCCTTCACGTCCTGCATTGAAGCGGGCGCCGAGGAGACGCAGCAGGTTCGGACCGACGTGCACGGATTACTCGACGTTTGCTCCTCGGTGCTGGATCGCCTGCTGTCCGATCGGCAGGGTGACCGACCCGGCGATGGCACTGACACGTCTTCGGATCCCTCATGACGCAGCGACCCCACAGTACAGCAGAATCGCTCGCCTATCGCCTGCCCCGAAGACGCGGCGTCCCACAGATGACGATGACGATAGGCTGGATTAGGGCCATCTCCGGGCGCCCCCTTCGCTGCCCCGGCCCGGTCCGGCGCCGGTTCTCGTCTCGGCGCGAAGTCAACAGAAGGGCGCTTTTGCGACGCTGAACTCCCGAAAGCGGCCCCGTGGTTCGGGCCCCGGTCCGGGCGCCACGTTGTCAGCGGGTACACTCGGCAAAGCCTGGCAAAACACGCAATGACAAGACCATCTCGGCGAGCCGCTGTCACGTTTGCCGCAACATCACTGCCGGATCGAGTCTGCTCGCACGCCAGGCCGGACCGAGCGCAGCTAGGGTGATACTGAGCAACAGTATCGTGGCGCCAACCGCAAGAGCTATAGGATCAAGTGGACTGATTCCATAGAGGACGGCAGCGACGAACCGTCCACCTACGACTACGACGACTAAGCCGACAGCTAGTCCGAACAACGCGGGCCGGAGCGCATCTCGCAGGACCAGCCTGAGCACCTGCGCATGCGTTGCTCCGACGGCCAGTCTTATCGCAATCTCATGCTCTCGCCTCGCCACTGCGAGCGCCGTCACGCCTGCGACGCCAATTACCGCAAGGATTGTCGACAACAATGCCAGGCCACCAGCGAGCACGCTCACTGCCTTCACGTAACCCAACTGCGGTAAATAGTAGTGAGACAAAGGCCATACACGAAGCCTTACAGTCGGGTCGATGCCGCCCAGTGCGTCCCGCAGTGGTCGGACCATTGAAATGCCCTCGCCATGGGCGCGCACAACCAGAACATCTCTCGGACCTGGCGCGACCAGAGGGCGATAGACCATGCCCGGATTCGGAAGGCCGATGCGGTTAGTCGCCGCGTCTGGTATTATGCCGATCACCACCACATCAGCCAGCCTGCGATTCACCCGACCTAGACTGGCGCCAAGCGGATTCTCGTTGCTCCAGAATTGGCCCGCGACACTTGATGTAATGACGGCAACAGTGGCGTTCGTACGGCAATCCTCGTCGGTAAAGCTTCGGCCCCGCAAGACCCGAAAACCCATGACATCAAAGAATCCCGGTGACGTCCGATTCTCGTGCACAGCAGGGGTGATCCGAGCGGTGAGCGGTGACTGCGCGGCGAGGGCAACGGCGTCGACGCCGGGAAGCTCACGCACGCGGTGAATTGCTTCAGCCCAGTACGCAGCGTCAATGCCGCTGCTGGTTTGGCCGGAAGCCCCCGCTGCTTCGACTAGACGATTGACATCGAACCCGAAATCGAAGCGCGCGACATGGACGAATGCCCGCGCAAAGAGTGCGGCAAGAAGGACAAATGTTGCCGACGCACCAGCCTGAATCATGATGGAGCGCCGCGCTACCGTCGCAGAGATCGAGTGACGCGGACCTGTTGTGACCGGCAGCTGTGTGGACGTTGCCCAAGTACTGAGCTGCGGAAGCGCCCCCGCAAGGACGGCCGCAACCGTGAGCAATCCGATGACCGCAATACTGGGGGCTTGCGGCGTCACGTCTACCGTGTCCCCAACGCCAAGCGCGGACGCGAACAGAGGTAGAAATCTATAAGCCAGGACGCTGCCAGTTACGGCTGCAGGCACGCTGAGTGCGGCCCCTTCAAGCAGCGCTTGGAGAATCAGACGGCTGCGACTTGCGCCGAGAGCCATACGGATCGCAGTTTCCGACCGCCGGAACTTCGCACTTGCGAGCTGAAGATTGGCCAGGTTGAGATAAGCGATAACAACGACCCCGGAGAGCAGAATCAGGACCCCAATCCCAATTCGCGCGTCACGCTCACGTACCGGTTCAACAATCACGCCAACGTGTGAGGCTGCCGCTCGGTTGGAGGCAAGGCGCGAGGCCATCACCTGAAGTTCGGCCTCTGCCTGGCGCATGCTTGCTTCAGGTTGTAAGCGCCCCGCGAGGTTTACGGGAATCTCACTTTCGAAGGTGAGAGGTCCGCGATCGGGCCAGAGACGCCCCGCGGTGCCAAGTGTGATCCAGAAGGCAGGAGGATTGTCAGTGGGAAGTATAGGTCCGATGAAACCTCGGCGCAAAACACCAGCGACCACCAGCCGCTTGCCTTCTAGGAAGAGCGAGGCACCGACAATGTCCCGATCGGTACCCAGCCGCTGTTCCCAGAACCGGTGGTTCACAAGGACGGGTGGAACCGCTGCTCCATCATCATCCGTTCGAAGCAGCCGACCCAACGCAGGGCTTGCGCCGAAGGTATTGAAGAAGCTCGGCGCAACAAGGTGAACGGTCACGGTACCAAGGCTCTCGTCGGGCTTGAGGCCCCAGTCTGCCTGTCTCGCAAACCAGGGCTCCGCGGTCGTGAGCCGCGCCTCCCTAACGGATAGGTACTCACGAAAGGGCCAAGCCGTTACCCCACCCTGAAACGTTCGGCGGATTCGCACAACTGAGGCCGGGTCCGTGACGCCGGCGCCCTGGAACAGCATGGCATCTGCGACAGAGCAACCGATCGCAACAACACCAACCGTGACTGCAAGGGCAGCGCTCACGAGAATCACAGGACCAGCATGACGCCGGAAAAGCCGAAGCGTGTAAAGGAGATCCAACGTGATATTTTGCATCTCTCAGGTCACCGAGGTGCGCGATGTTCATTCAGTCGCGGCGAGTACGTCGACCTCACCGTTTCCGCACGTCCCACACCGCGTAAGACGGTAGCGCTTCTAGGGCTGCTTGTCAATTCGTCGAGAAGCACATTCACGTGATCCGCGCGCACCTCAGGCCGCTTTGGCCGCGCCCGGGTCGATGTCCGTCCAGGCGTCCAGCTTTCGCAGTGTGACATCATCAGTGCGCAACCGCCCGAAGGGCAGGAAGAGGACCACGTCCTAGCAGCGTTCTAGCTGGGCAGGCTCGCTTGCGCTTTGGTCCGCCGGCGGAGTTTCTCGCCGATTCGCTCGAGCGCGTTGGCCGTGCACACGGAAAGCAGAGGAACGTGAAGAGTTGGTGGCCGCCCCCCCTCGAAGCTCTCTGCCAACCGGAAGCACCGCCGTCTCGATCGCGTTCAGCCCGAACCTCGCTGCGGCTCTCTCTTCGCTCCGCCCATTGTCATCGTTCGGCATGGCGTCATCCTCCGGCGCCCCGCCATCAAGCGGGCCGCGCTGTCGTGGAACCCGCAGCACCGGACGATGATGCTTGGTGGCGTATCCACCACTACTCAGACATTGCCGCGCCCTTCTGTCCTCAATTGAGGCAATACCGGAATTGATCCGACTACCCGCTCGCGCTGTGCACTAAGCTTAGGCTGCCACCCCGGCAAGAATCAGATGTGAACACACGCCAGTTCGACGGTGCCTGGTCGGTTGGGCTGCCGGCGCGGCTCACTCGGCGCTTGTTGCCGTCCGTCGTATTTGCACTATCCTGTCCCGCTCTACGTATCGCCGAGTCGGCTTACCAACCCAAGCCGAGACCACTCGCCACTCATCGTTCACCACGTACTGGACTAACCCAAGACGCATGCCGAGACGACCAGCCACTTCCTCACAAGGACCCGCATAGCTTACACGTGCGGTCCACATCGAGCGCGCGATGAAGTCCTGCAAGTCACTCCGGGACGGTCCGCACGCGAGAATGACATGATTGACGTTATCGGCTTCGAGGGCTTCCGTGAGCCGATTCCAGAACGGAACACTGGCAGAGGCGAATCGGCAGTTGGTGTCGAAGGCCGTTAGGACAAAACGCTTGCTCTGTCTCTCCCTCGATAAGCGAACCTCGTGGCTTATCACCGAGAGGTCCAGGCGTGTACCAGGCGAGAATGCTGCTTCTGCGGAGGTGTGTTCCACAGTCGGCGGAAGGGCTAGACGGAGGACGGCGATGATCGTCCCGAAAGTAGGCTGAAACCAGAGAAAGCTGGCCCCAACGTAGGAGCAGGTAAACGCCAGCAATCCTGTAAGGACGAGCTTTGTTCCCTTGGGAGTTGGCATTGTACGATTCGTCCTGGCGGTCCGTCATCGGAGAGAAACCAACGTGCAGCACCGACGCGTAGCGCGCCACCCCAGTAGTAGCGCGCTACGAGACCGTTAGGCGCCCGGAACGGCGCCTCCGCTGCGTGCGCAGCGACCTATCCCTCGATGTTGCAGTCCTGTCCGTTACAGGTCGAACAGCCGCCGCAGCAGTCCGAGTACTCACACACGCCGCCGTTGCACCCGACGCTTTCGCAGCCACACCCTCCCAAATAGCACGAACGGGTGCACGCCCCTGCTGAGACGGGGCATTTCGCTTCATCGCCTAGCAGAGTCGCTTGGGTGCCGGCTGCCAAGCCGCCGATGAGGGCGAACAGGAAGGCAACCGATCTCACGTCGCCGAAGATTCGTCGAATCATAGGCCGACCTCCTCGATTCTGAATGAGCCTGGAGCGATCACGACGCTTCTCACCGCGGAACACCGGGACATGTTGAGACACTTATGCTTCCGAACTTCACCCACGTCGACGGCCGACGAGAAGCCGAACCCCAAGTGAACGATCCAAGGGGGTCCGAAGCGCTGGAGCGGAGGCCTCCTACGCTGTCGACCTCACACGTACCTATTCCGTCCGACCGGGCGGAGTTTTACATCGCCGCCGTTGGGCGGTTACGCCACAGCCCTTTGGGTCGTCCGCCTGCGCTCGTAGCAGCCGCAACAATCGCCGTCGCACTCGCTGTGAAACGCGGGCCGTCAGGCATCGAACCTGCCTAACCTGCTCCTCGGCGGGGAGGTGGCTGATGTGCAGCGCTCGCGCGTAGACCGAGGTTCGGTGTTCGTCTTCCATCTGCAGCGCGTAAACGGTCCGCTCCTCGGGAGTGAAATCGCCGGTCGCGGCGGCGAGCATGCGTCGGAGCTGCGCGAGATGCGGCGATTCGTCGGCGGGCGCCTGACAGGCCACCAGCGCGTCCCAGAATTCAGGGGCCACCTCGGTCGTCTCGTGTCGCGCGTGACGGCGATGAGCCGCCTGGTAGTTCGAGAGGTTGCGCATTGCGGCATACCCGAGATAGGCAAGAAGCGAGAGGCCACGGGTGGGATCATACTCGGCTGGCCGGTCCCTGTACTCCATCAACGCTTCGACGATCGCGTCCTCGATCCAGTCGGGCATCGCGTACGGGCGCTTCGCCCGGAGATGTCGACGGAGCTGGGGAAGCACCATCCGGGCGATCGCGTCGAAGGCGTCCGCGTCTCGCAGCAGCGCTCGTTGGTGCAACGCCGGCAGCTCGGGAAAGCGGATCCGGCCGCCGCGAACCGACGAGCCAGGAGAGGGGTGGCGCGTCGTCCCGGAGGGGGCGCGCACCGTCGGCGGGGCCGGGTCGTCCATCGGGGGCACGTACCGCGCGATAGCGCCACGGATGGTCGCTGCGAGGTGCCCGATCTCCAACAGCGGTTTGCGCAGGAACGCCGCAGCCCCGAGCTGAATCGCCCGCTCGTCGTGATCGGTATCGAGATAGTAGCCGCTGATGGCGAGGATTGGAATACGGATCCGGAGGCGGTGCAGCTCGCTCAGAACGGTCATCCCGAGCACGTCGGGCAGCTTGAGATCCAAGAGGATGGCGTCGAACGTCTCGGACCGCGCCAGCGCGAGTCCGGCCGCGCCCGAGAGCGCGGACCTGGTCTCGATTCCGTCGGCCGCCAGCAGCCTGACCACCGCGTTGTTCCACGCGACATCGTCATCGATGATCAGCAAGCGGACGGCAGGTGTCTTCGCTGGGACGCCATCGCCGATCGGGCGACCGTACTCCGCAAGCCGATTCTCGACAGCGCGCATGCTGACCTCCGCTTGGGAACAGCTGCCGAGCGCGAGATGGTGAAACGTTGCCGTGGGAAGTCAATGCACCGAGAGCTAGCGTGGTCCGCGCAGGCGTTCAAGGAGCGAAAGCGCCTGGGACTGACGCCGTACAGCTGGCGAAACGCGTGGGCGAAGTTCGACGGGTGGCCAAATCCCAACTGATCAGCGATTTCTGATATTCGGGTTGTAGCGTCCTTGAGCAGTGGTGGTGCCGCTTGCAATCGGGCGCCGCCGGACGTACCGCCAGATTGAGACACTAAACTCTTGCTTGAATAAATGTTGAAGCCTGGATGCACTAAAAGAGACGCAGTGAGCAAGACGTCCGGGTCAGGCCGGGGACGAAGATCCTGCTCGCGTGCGCAACGAATCGCCTCAACGTGGGGGTCATGCCCCGAACCACCGCGGCGTTCGGTACAAGTGCTCGTCGGATCGGCTGGCGGTAGCGTCGACCGGATAGAAGGGTCCGTCAGGTTCGTCATCTGCAGCCTCCGCCTGTGCCATGTTGGGCCCCGGGGGGCATACGCGTTAACCTAATGGTTGACCTCGGAGGCAGGCAGGCGTAATCTCTGCCTATGAAGCCTGCCCCACGTGACGAGTGGCGCGTCATTGAATCGATGCTGCCGACGGGCTGGCGGGA
>Ga0315282_10007886_pt1 | contig 17371 bp, 15 predicted proteins | sample YL17G07_20_MG_FD_203693 | JGI IMG/M metagenome (GOLD analysis project Ga0315282, IMG submission 203693) | Sediment microbial communities from Yellowstone Lake, YNP, Wyoming, USA - YL17G07_20 | ecosystem: Environmental > Aquatic > Freshwater > Lake > Sediment | place: USA: Wyoming | collected... | reverse complement strand
TGTTGCGGGCGCGAGCAGCGCTGCGGCGCTCCCCCCTGCCGGACCCGCAGGTGACGACGCGATTCCAGCACGTATTCGGTCCTGTGCCGTCGCGAAGGTTGGGCCGGTCGCTGGGGATCGATCTCGTTCCTTTCAAGACCTGCACGTACGACTGCCTCTACTGCCAGTTGGGCAGGACGCGCCACAAGACCGTCGAGCTGAGCGAGTACGTGCCAGCCGACCGAGTGCTGGTGGAGATAGAAGTCGCCCTCGCCTCAGGCGCGCATCCAGACTGGATTACCCTGTCGGGCTCGGGCGAGCCGACGCTTCACGCCCGAATGGGCGACGTGATCGCTGCCGTCAGGCGACTGACCGACGTGCCCGTCGCTGTGCTCACGAACGGGTCGCTCTTGTGGGACGATCGCGTCCAGCGAGGGCTTGCCGACGCGGACCTGGTCATCCCCTCTCTCGACGCAGCCGACGACAGGATGTTCCGCCGTGTCAACCGCCCGCACGAGGCTCTCTCGCTCGACCTGGTGCTCGACGGACTGACCGCGTTCCGACGAGCATTCGCGGGAGCGATCTGGCTCGAGGTCTTCCTCCTGCGGGGAATCAGCGACACCGAGCGCCACGTTGAGGAGCTGGCGGAGGTGGCGCACCGTTTGGCGCCGGACCGTATTCAGCTCAACACGGTCGCAAGGCCGCCGGCCGACGCCGCCGCGCGCCCGGTACCGCGTGAGACGCTCGAGCGGCTGGCAACCAGGTTCGAGCCGACGGCCCAGGTGATTGCGGATCGCCACGAGGCAAGCGCGGCCGACTTGCCGTGCGCCGCCGAGGAGATGCTCCTCGGTCTCTTGGCTCGCCGGCCCTGCTCGCTCGAGGATGTGTCACGCGCGCTCGGTCTCGTCGTACCAGAGGCGCTCAAGCGGCTGGAGTCGCTCGTCCACGACGGTCGCGTCACGGTCGTGTCACAGGGGAAGCAGCCGTTCTACACGCGGGCGCCGGAGGATTGATGAGAGAGATTGTGGTGATCAGCGGCAAAGGCGGCACCGGCAAGACGAGCCTGGTGGCGTCGTTTGCCGCGCTCGGCCGGGGGCAGGTGCTAGCCGACTGCGACGTGGACGCCGCCGATCTGCACCTCGTGCTGGGGCCATCGGTCCAGCGCCGCACGCGGTTCACCGGCGGGCACTACGCGGTCATTCGCTCCGCCGACTGCACCGGGTGCGGACTGTGCCTCGAGTGCTGCCGCTTCGACGCCGTCACGCCGGCCTGCCCGCCGGACGGCCCGCTCATCTGCTCGATCGATCCCATCGCTTGCGAGGGGTGCGGCGTGTGTGCGCGCGTCTGCCCGACGGGCGCGATCGATTTTCTCGAGCGAACGTGTGGCGAGTGGTTCGTGTCGACGACCCGTTACGGCCCGATGGTGCATGCGCGCCTCGATGTCGGCGCGGAGAACTCCGGGAAGCTGGTCACCATCGTCCGGCAGGAGGCGCGGCGCCTCGCCGGGGTCGAGGGACGCGATCTGATCCTGGTGGACGGCCCCCCCGGCATCGGCTGCCCGGTGATCGCCTCGATCACGGGCGCGTCGCTCGTCCTCGTGGTCACCGAGCCGACGCTGTCTGGCGAGCACGACCTCGAGCGGGTGCTCGACCTCGCCGCGCACTTCCGCCTGCCGGCGGCGGTGTGCGTCAACAAGTGGGATCTGAACCCGGCGATGAGGGAGCGGATCGAGCGGCGCGCGCGGGATCGGGACGCGATGGTCGCCGGACGGGTCCGCTACGATCCGGCGGTAACGGCCGCGCAGGTGCAGGGGAAGGCCATGGTCGAATGCAGCAACCAGGGGGCCGCGCGCGACATCGAAGCGACGTGGGAGGGGCTATGGGAGATGCACGGGTGAGCGAGCCTGAGGCGACGGTCGGCCCCAGGCGGGAGCCCCGAGAGCATGGAGGCGGGGGCGAAGCCGAAGACCGCGAAGCGCTGCGCCGGCGGTTGAGCGGCATCGCGCACCGGATCGTCGTCCTCTCGGGAAAGGGCGGGGTCGGCAAGAGCACGGTGGCGGTGAACCTGGCCGTGGCGCTCGCCCGGGCCGGACAGCGGGTCGGGCTGCTCGACGTGGACATCCACGGGCCGAGTGTGCCGACGATGCTGCAGCTCCAGGGAACGAGGCTCGTCGCCAACGAGGCGGGGATCGTCCCGGTCGCGTTCGCCGGGCTCAAGATCATGTCGATCGGCTTCCTGCTCGCCGGCCGCGACGACGCGGTGATCTGGCGCGGGCCGCTGAAGATGTCCGTCATCAAGCAGTTCCTCCAGGACGTCGCGTGGGGCGAGCTCGACTACCTGGTGGTCGACTGTCCGCCGGGAACCGGCGACGAGCCATTGTCGGTGTGCCAGCTCCTCGAGCGAGCCGATGGAGCGGTCGTCGTGACCACGCCACAGGAGGTGGCGACGGCGGACGTGCGGCGGTGCATCACCTTCTGCCGGAGCATGGCGCTGCCGGTGCTCGGTGTCATCGAGAACATGAGCGGCTTCGTCTGCCCGAAGTGCGGCGAGCTGACCCAGATCTTCAAGGCGGGAGGGGGCGAGCGGATGGCCGGGGAAATGGACGTTCGCTTCCTCGGTCGAGTGCCGATCGACCCGGCCCTCACGGAGGCGTGTGACGTCGGCACCCCGTACGTGATCAGTCACGAAGGGACGGAGACCGCCAAAACCCTCGAGAACGTGGTTGTCGCGATCCTGGCGGCAACCGCTTCTGATCCAGGGGCCGGCGTGCGCGCCTCGCAGAGCAACGGCGCAGCGGCGCGCCAGGGGTGACGGTCCGATGAGCGCGACGACCAGCACCGCCTCGCCTCTCTGGCCGCGCACGGCGGAGGTCGCCGCCGCCGAGCCTGGTTCCTGCCGCGCTCCGGACGCTGCACGTGCGGCTCCGCCAGGCAGGACCGACCTGCTCCTCGTGCGCGCGCTCGATTCAGCCAAGGCTCAGTGCTGGTACAATCGTGCAGCCGGGGTGTGCGGACGTCGATCACCAGAAACGAGGCGTGCAAGTCTGCGCCAAGGAGAACACGATGGGCACAAGAGGCCGCGAAATCGTGGGGATGGATGTCCACCAGTTGCTCAGCCTTCTCAACCAAGCCTATGCCAGCGAGTGGCTCGCCTACTACCAATACTGGCTCGGTGCGAAGGTGATCAAGGGGCCCATGAAGGACGCCGTCGCGGCGGAACTCAACCTCCACGCCACCGAGGAACTGAACCACGCGGTTCTGGTGGCGGGCCGAATCGTCCAACTGGGAGGGATGCCGGTGCCGGATCCCAAGGATTGGTTCCAGCTGAGTCCGTGCCCCTACGACGCGCCCACGGACCCTTACGTCGCCGTCATCCTCGACCAGAACATCTCGGGTGAGCAATGCGCGATTTCGACCTACAAGGGCCTGATGGACACGACGAAAGACAAGGACATGGTGACCTACACCCTCGCGCTCACGATCCTGCAGCAGGAGGTGGAGCACGAAGAGGATCTCCAGAGTCTCAAGGAGGATCTCGAGCTGATGGTGCAGCGGGGGAGCCATTGAGCTGACCGCTTCAAAGACGAAGGGCTCGAAGCTCGTACGCGGGACGGCGACAGGAAAGGATGAACGAGAATCATGAATGCCTGGAGAGTGTTGTTCGGGACTGCTGTGGCGGCCGCGCTCATCATGCCGTCGGCGGCGGCACAGGTGCCCAGGGGCACGGGAAGGGGAACTCCAAACTACAACCGAAGCACCGAGGTCACCGTGACCGGGACGGTGGAGCAGGTCCGACAGCTCGCGCGAGGCGGCGGCTGGGGCGGGACCCACTTGATCGTGAAGACCGACAACGGGACGCTGGACGTGCACCTGGGACCATCCAGCTTCCTTGCGGAACAGCACTTCAGCTTCGCCAAAGGAGACCGGATCGAGGTCACGGGGTCCAAGGTGAAGTACGCCGGGACGGACGCGCTGCTCGCGCGTGAAGTGAAGAAGGACGGTAAGGTCCTCACCCTGCGCGACCCGAACGGTATTCCGGAGTGGTCTCGCGGCCGGCGGCGTGACTAGCGACGTCGCGTGCGGGCCACCTCCTTCGACGGGCTCAGCGTCCAAGTGCCAGGATGCCCAGCGCCGTGAGCGAAAGCACCGTGGCGAGAAGCCCATCGCCCCGACGAGCCACCGGCGGCGGGCGGCGGCCTCGATCGTGCGGGCGGTACGCGCGCGCCTCTGCCGCTCCCGAGATGTCATCCGCGTATGCCAGGCTGTTGGCGATCACCGTCACCAGCAGCAGTCGGACAGCCCTCAGTCGTCGACGTCGGAACCCGCCTCGGAGGCGGAGCGCCTGGTAGGCATCCGAAGCAGTCTCGGCGACCAGCGGCAGCATGTTCACGGCGACACCGGCGGCAAAGCCGACCTCCCTCAGGCCTGCGCGTTCCAGCAAACCGCTCACGTCGCTGATCGAAAGCGCCCGTGAGAATCCCAGCATCGCTGAGGCAAGCAGCAACGCCCGCAACCCGAGCTCGGCCGGCACCTGCCACAAACCCGCCGGAGAATCGGGCGCCCTACGGGCTACGGTTATCCAGGCGGCTGATGCGACAAGCACCAGCAGCATCGCCCCCAGGCGCCGGTTGGCGAGAGCCTTGAGGCCGGCCCCCTGCCACAGCGCCATCACCGCGAAGGCAACGCCGGCGGCCACGAGGAGGCGGCCGCCGGTTGTCACCAGGGCGAGCACCACGGTGAACAGCAGGCAGGCCAGGTGCCCAATCGGACCGGGCTGCCAGCCGGCGGGCCGGGCTTGCCGAATCGCAGGGTCAGGCCGATTGCACACTGCCATCCTGCCTCAGGCGCGCGGAGACCGCCCGCCCGACCTCCCAGGCGATGAGACCCGCAATCACTCCGACACCCGCATGCAGTGTCACCAGGACGCCGGCGATCCCGAGCAACGCAGCCGGGCTCAGACCGAACACCCGGGCGCCGGTCTGGATGGTCGCCGCGTATACTGACGGGAGACCCCGGCCCGCGAGAATGCCGACCGTCAGGAACGGGTGCACGAGCGGCCACAGGGCCGCCACCCCACCAGCCGCCGCGAAGGACAGGCGCCGCGGGCGCCCGATCGAGAGGACGGTCTCGGCCAGCGCGCTTTCGATCAGGATGGCCACGGCGGGAGTTAGAACAGTCCCTCCGACACTTATCAGTTTCAGGAGGGCCGTCACGCTCCCGGCCAGCAGCACAGAACCGCGGCGGGGGACGAACCAGCGCACGGGCAGGGCGATCGCGATCCCGGCACCCGTGAGCATCAGGCCGCGAAACGGAACACTCGCCACGTGGAGCGCCGCTCCGACACTCATCTCCACCGCGCCCCACAACGCGGCAAAAATGCCGATGCAGACCAGCTCGCGAATCCCGAAAGGGCGACGCCTCATGGCGCCCGCTTCTCCTTGTCTCGCGGACGGCCCTCCGCCAGGAGCCGACCGTCGCCGATCACGAGCACTCTCGAAGCATAGCGGTGCACCAGCTTGTAGTCGTGGGTGATGAGCAGAATGCTGGTGCCCTCGGCATTCAGCATCGTCAGAAACTCCATCAGCCGGCTCAGGTGGCCCCAGTCCTGGCCGTGCGTCGGCTCGTCGAGGATGATCAAACGAGGCCTCAGCGCGAGAACCGCCGCCAACGCGGTTCGTTGTCGCTGCCCGCACGACAGGCCGTGCGGCGAGCGGTCGCCAAGGCCACAGAGGTCCGCCGCGACGAGCAGCGCGGACAGCGCGTTCGCGTCGAAGCACCCGAGGTTTCGCGGCCCGAACTCTACCTCCTCGCGGACGGTGTTGCAGAAGAGCTGCCGCGAGGGGTTCTCGAAGAGCAGCCCGACGTCCCGCCCGAGTCGTGGCGCCTGTCGACGCCACTCGATCGCCCCGCGCCTGGGTTTGACCAGGCCGGCAAGGACACGAGCCAGCGTCGTTTTGCCGGACCCATTGTCGCCAACCAGCGCGACGAACTCTCCTTCGTGAATGGCCGCGCTGAACCCGCGCAGCACCTCACGCCGTCCGTAGCCAGCTTCGATGTCTCCAAGCGCCACGAGCGGCGGACCCGAGGGGTGCGGCGCGGGCTCGAGCACCTTCACCCAGTCCTCGCGCAGCGCTTCGCCGGGCCGTCGCACGCCGAGCGTCCGCAGCCAGTCCCGCCGTTCGAACACCGCGGCGGTCGCCTGATCGGCCACGACCCGCCCCTGGTCCATCACGATCGTCCGTTCGGCCAGGTGAGCGACCTCGCCCAGACGGTGCTCCACGACGAGCACGGTTGCGCCGCCCGTGTCGCGCAGAGCCTTCAGGGCCCCGACCAGATCGGTGCTGCCGCGCTTGTCCAGGCTCGCGGTCGGCTCGTCGAGGAGCAGGTAACGCGGCCTCATGGCCAGCACCGCAGCGAGCGCGACACGTTGCTGCTCGCCACCGGAGAGCTCGCGGATCAGGCGATCGCGCAGGTGGGCGGTTCCGGTCGCCTCGAGCGCCCACCCGCTCCGACTCCGGATCTCGGCCTCGCTCTGCCCCAGATTGCGCGGCCCGAACTCCACCTCCTCGAGCACGCGCAGATTGAAGAGCTGCGTGGAGGGCGTCTGAAACACGAACCCAACGCTGGTGGCCAGCTCCGGCAGCGAGCACTCGCTGGTCGAACGGCCATCCACCAGAACGCGACCGGACATCACGGCCGGCGAAGCGTGCGGGATGAAGCCGCTCATGCACCGCGCGAGGGTGGTCTTGCCGCAGCCGGACGCGCCCATGACCAGGACGCACTCACCCTGGCGCACCTCGAGAGTGACGCCTTCGAGCGCCGTGTGTGACCCGAATCGCACGCCGACGCCGTCAACGCAGATCATCGCTTGCGGCCAGGAGCAGCGCCGGAAGGCTGTCACGGTTGGCCGGGGTGACCGTGATCGACGACAGGTCGTCTCTGCCCATTCGCTCGCGGAACGCGGAGGCCAGCGAGTCCCGCACGACGACGAGCGCACGATCGAAGCGAGCCGCCCGGAGAATCTCCACGGCGTTGGTCCAGCCGCGCCCGGCCTGAAGCTCCAGCGGCCCGACTTCGTCGATGATGAGGAGATCGCACGGCGTGGCGCGGCGCAGAACATCGCGCCCCCATGCCAGGGCGACCTCGTCGAAGTGCCAGCGATCAAGGCAGGCGGGCCCGGTCGCTGTCGCCTTCTCCGCCACGTGCCGTCGCTCACCCGTCGACAGATCCTCCACGTCTTGGCCGCACCGAACGCCGTTGCGCGTGCGTGCAGGCATCAGCAGGCCGGCAACGTGACGTCCGCGCTCGCGGGCCAGCATGGCGGCCCGGTGGCAGACCGTCGTCTTGCCTACCCCCGACGCTCCCCCGAGCATGAGAATTTTGCCGCGCCGCATCGCCAGCATGATATGCCAGAGACGGCCGTTCACTCGCCCTGGTGCCTTCACCGCTTCGGCTTGGAACGCGTCGTTCGCGACAGGTGTGGCGGTCGTCTTCGGTGGGCCGCGGACGTCGAGCGTCAGCCGGCCCCCGAACCGGGTGTGTTCAGGCAGATCACCGGCCCGATTCCCTCGTTTGCGCTGGAACGGCTTGGACTCTGGCACCGATGGAGGCCCAAGCGACTCGTGAAGCCATCGGCGCGTAGGCAGTCACAGGCGCAGCAGACGGTCGCGCAGGATGCGCGACTGGATCCGGCTGACGGGGAGCAGCTGGCCGTTCTGCAGGACGACGACGTAGGTGCCGCCCGGCATCGCGTTCACCCGCGCGATCAGGTCCACGTTCGCCAGCTCGCCCCGGCCGAGCCGGATGAAGCGCGCCGGGTCGAGCCGGCCCTCGAGGTCCTTCAGGCGGTACGTGATCGTGTAGCGCTCGTTCCTGGCCGTCGTGACGTGCAACAGCTCGCCGTCAGCCACGATGGACGCGATCTGCCCGACGGGCAGCAGGAGAATCTCCTCGCCGCGCCGGATGGGCAGCCGCTCGAGGCGCTCGGCCGGCCGGGCCTGATCGTACTCGCTCGCCGCGGCTCGTGCCTGTCTGAGGCCTTCGGCGCGCAGATCCGCCTGCTCCAGCCGCTCCTGCGCGCGGTTGAGCGCCTCGCGCAGCCGCGCGGCGCTCACCGGCTTCAGGAGATAGTCGACGGCGTTCACCTCGAAGGCGCGGACGGCGTATTCGTCGTAGGCGGTGACGAACGCGACGAGCGGCGGGTGCCGCCCCCGGAGCAGCCGCACGACGCTCAACCCGTCCAGCTCGGGCATCTGCAGGTCGAGCAGCGCGAGATCGGGTTTCTCGCTCTCGATGAGCTGCAGCGCCTCGGCGCCGTTGGCCGCCTCGCCCACCAGCTCCACGTCGTCAAACGAGCGGAGCAGCGAGGCCAGGAACGACCGCGCGGGCCGCTCGTCGTCCGCGATCACGACCCGCAGCCGTGCCGTCACGGTCATACGCGCCCTCCGGCGGCCGCGCGCCGGGGCGGCTGCGGAACGGCCGCCGGCAACCGCAGCGTCACCACCGTTCCCCGCTGGTCGCTCGCCTCGAGGCGGACCGACGCGTCCTCCCCGTAGTGGTGACGCAGCCGCTGCTCCAGGTTCCGCAACCCGATTCCGGATCGGCCGCCCGCCGGCCGCTTCCAGCCCGGGCCAGTGTCCCGTACCGTGATGCGCAGCGTCGGAACCAAGGCGCGCCCGTCACCTGCCTCGATCGCGCCCCTGATCTCCACGAGCCCGCCGCCGGCCGCCGGGGCGATGCCATGCTTGATGGCGTTCTCGACGACCGGCTGGAGCACGAAGGCGGGAACCAGGATGTCGTGAAGGCTCGGCGGAACATCGATCGCCACGCGCAGGCGTTCCTCGAACCGCGCGTGCTCGAGGTCGAGATACAGCCGCACAAGCTCAAGCTCCTTGCCAAGCGTCGTGAACTCCCCTTCCGATCTCAGGACCCGCCGGAGGAGCTCGGTGAGCTGCATGAGCTTCTCGAGTGCGCGCCCGGGGCTCGTCTGAATGAGGTAGCCGACGGTCGTCAGAGCGTTGAACAGGAAGTGGGGGTTGATCTGGGCGCGCAGCGCGCGCAGTTCCGCTTCGGTGGCGAGCTGGTGGATTTCGGCCTCGCGGACGCGCTGCTCACCGCGCTCGCGCCTCAACCGAGTCAGATCGATCCTGCGGGCGAGTGTCTGCGCCACCGATTCGAGCATCGACACGTCGTCGGAGAGCAGCCGGCGGCCCCCGGCGAGCTGTCCGAGCGCGAGCGCGTAACGTGGCGGCTCGGCCGTCGGCACGATCACGACGGCCGCGGTCTTCTTCGATTCCGCCTGCACGGTTTGCGCGTGCCCGGAGGCTTCGAATTCGGCCACGGCCGCCGTCACGGCCGCCGCCTGTGTCACGGAGCCGAACGAACAGCCATCGCCCACCTCGACAGCCTCTCCTCCATCGAGACGCCAGCAACTCACCTCCCGCGCGGCCAGAGCGGGCGCGAGAAGCGAGCAGGCTTCGCGCACGACGGTCTCCGGGGCATCGGCGGCGACGACGGCCTGGGCGATCGAACCGCGCAGCGCCGGATAATCCGGGCGCCTCAGCACCACGGCATCCACGAACCAATAGGCGCCGCGCCGCAGCGCCGGGTAGAGGAAGGCGATGCCGGCCCCGAGCACGATCAGCGCGACCGTCTCGAGCGGATCCCGGGCGGCAGGCAACAGCCGCGCGGCTGCGGCCGCGTAGGCCGCCAGGACGAGCGCCGCGACGAGCAGCAGGACCAGGACCCGCTTCAGGAAGAGATCGGCGAGCGCGAACGGGTAATCCTGATACAGGATAGCGAGCGCCAGCGGCAGCGAGGAGTGGTGACCGGCGAGCTCGATCATCCACGAATCGTGCAACGCTTCGTGGTCGGCCAGGTGCAGGGCCGAGACCGCGAAGACGGCGAGCGCGGCGAGCGAGAGCGCCCGGCGGGTGCTCACCTGGTGGCGCGCGTGGGCGGCCAGGAGGACGATCACCGAGACGAAGCCGGCCGTCAGGAGGCGGAGGGCGACCCTCGAGGGCAGCGGGCCGCCCTGCAGCAGCGCCGCCGCCTGAAGGCAGCCGGCAAGCGTGCTCAGAGAGTACCCGGCGAGCACGATGGCGCCGGCCCAGCGGTCGTGGCGCTCGGCGAGCGCCAGGCGCAGCGCGCCGTGCACGACCACCGCCGGGAGGAACCCGAGCGCCGTAAACGCGAGAGCTGCGACGAGGGGCGGCCGGCTCGCGAGCCCGAAGTCCTCGAAGCCGTAGATGACCAGCGCGCCGAGATTCCAGGAGAGCCCGAGGACGGCCGTCAGGAGGAGGAGCGGCTCGCGAGCGTGCAGCGGCGGCCGGCCGCTGGTCCCGCCGCCCTTCGCTCGGAGCGGCGACACCAGCGCCGCGCGAGGGTTCCGGACGACCATGACCAGCAGCATCGCATACAGCGTGAGCGCCGCGACGAAGCCGGTCAGGTTCACGAGCGCGGCGAATCGTTCCGGCAGCATCTCGAGGGACCGGTGCAGGCCCCGGCGGGTCCCGATTGTACATCACCGAGGGCGGGCCGCGCCGCGGTGAGGCGCGGCGCGCGGACCGCGCGACTCCGCTAGAGGCCCGCGGGGTGCGGCCGCGCGCGTCCACTCGGCCCACGACGCCATCATCTCGTACAGCACGGGGACGACGCAGGTGCGCAGGAACAGCGCGCAGAGGAACCCGCCGATGTAGACAATGGCCAGCGGGCGGTGCAGCTCGGACCCCGTGGTCTTGATCAGGGCAAGCGGCAGCACGCCCACGATCATAACCACGTCGGTCATAAAGATGGCGCGGAACTTCATCAACGCACCCTCGACCACCGCGTCGCGTAGGGCCATCCCCTTGCGGCGCAGGTCGTTGATCTTGGCCACCAGGATGATGTCATTCTGAGCACAGATGCCAAAGAGGGCGATCAGGCCAATCGTGGACGAGACGTTGATGGTCTCGCCGACCAGCCAGAGCGCCAAGATGGCGCCGATGAGGGTGGACGGGATGTTCAGGATGATCAGACCGGCCTGCCACACCGAGCCAAACGAGGCGAACAGCACCACGAAGATGACCAGAATCACCACAGCCAACATCCAGCCAAGCTGCCTCATGGATCGCTGCTGGGTCTCGAATTGCCCGCCGAACGTCACGTAGTACCCGGCGGGCAGCCGGACCCCGCGCGCGATCCGCTGCTGCGCCTCTTCCACCACGCTCCCGAGGTCGCGGCCCACCACGTTGCAGAGAATGATCTTCCGCCTCATCATGTTCTCCCGGAAGATGGTTTGAGGACCCTCGCTCCGGGTAATGGTAGCCAGCTCCGACAGGGGAATCCGCTCGCCGTTTGGTGCGTCGATCAGGAGGTTCCTGACCGCGTCTTCGTCATGTCGATACTCCTCGGGCAGCCTGATCAAAATCGAGGTGACGCGGTCGGCTTCGTAGACGTCGGTGGCTTCAATGCCGTTCAGCGCGGTCTCGATGACGTCGGCGATCTGGCTGACCGAGATGCCGAACCGACTGAGCCGCTCTCGATTGACCGAGACAACCAACTGGGGAATGCCAGCGGTCTGCTCCACTTGGAGGTCCTTGACGCCATCGATGCCCGCCAGCACGGTTCGCAGGTCTTCGACGTGATCGTTGAGCACCGCCAGGTCAGGACCGAAGAGCTTCACCGACAGTTCCCCTTCCGTGCCGGTGAGCATTTCGGCCAGCTTGTTGGCGATGGGCTGCTCGAGGATGTACACCACGCCAGGGAACTTGTCGAACTCGGCTCGCATGGCCGCGGTCAGCTCGTCGAACCCACGGGACCGCTGCTCCCTGGGCACGAGCTCGATGTTGTAGTGGCTGTGGCACACAGGGTGGAGATGCTCCGATGCCTCGGCCGTCCCAGTGGTGCGCGAGACCGAGAGCACCTCAGGAAACGAGAGGATGGCTTTCTCGATCCGCTGGCCCATCGCCACCGATTCCTCGAGCGAGGTCTCGGGGAGCATCATTGTCGACACCAGGATGGCTCCTTCATCCAGCGGCGGCACAAACTCCCTTCCGAGACGGGTGAAGGCCAGCACCGCGGCCACGATCCCCACCCCCATCACCCCAACGACCAGCGCCTTGCGTTCCAGCACGTAATCCAGAAGCAGTCGGTAGTACTTCAAGAGGAAGACGTTCACCGGGTTCACCCGGTCCTTCAGATGTCTCTCGGTCAAGACACACGAGCACAGCACCGGCTGCAGCGAGAGGTTGAGAATCAGGGCCCCCACGAGCCCCGCCGCCACGGCGAACGCTGTGGGGCGAAACATCGCACCTTCGAACCCTGACATCGTGAGCAGGGGCAAGAACACCAGCACAATCAACAAGCTGGCAGAGACCAGATAGCGGCCCACGTCCTTGGCGCCCTCGGCGGTCAGCTCCAAAACGGACGCCTCTCCCTTCCGTTCGCGCAGGGTTCGGAAGATGTTCTCGACCATGATGATCGAGCCGTTCGCCATCTTCCCGATGCCGATGGCCAGCCCCCCGATGGACATGACCGTCAACGTGATGCCGTTCAGGTACATCAGGAGGAGGGCGATCAGAATGGAGAAGGGGATGGTGAGCGATGCGATCAGCGCGCTGCGCAGGTTCCACATGAAGAACACCATCACCAAGACGATCAGGAGAGCGCCTTCGATGATGGACACCTGGACATGCCCGAGCGACTTCGCGATCAAGATCGACTGGTCGTAGAAGGGCTTGATGCTGACCCCTTTCGGCAGATCCCGTGCGATCTGGGTCAGACGGGCTTTCACGTTAGCGATGGCGCTCAGGGTGTCGCCGCCGTACTGCTTCTCCAGCGTGACGTAGACAGCTTCCTTGCCGTTGTGGCTGCCGGATTCGCGCCGAAACCTGGCACCTACCTGTACGTCGGCCACGTCCTTGACGAAAATCGGCACGTTGTTGCGGGACGTGACAACCGTCTGTCTGATGTGCTCCAGCGTGCCGATTCGTCCGACACCCTTGATCAGGGTCTCCTGCGCACCGCCCAGGATGATCCCACCCGAGAAGTTGCGGTTGCTGTTCTCGATGGCTTCTGACCTCGTAGTGCTTCAGCATCTCGGGCTTGAGGAACACCTGGAACTGCTTCACGAAGCCGCCCAGGTTGATGATGAATGCCACCCCCGGCACGCCCTGTAGCTGGTACCGGATGGTCCAGTCCGCCACCGACCGCAGCTCCATCGGGTCGACACCGTCCCCCACGACCGCGAACTCGAACACCTCGCCCATGCGCGAGGAGACCGGGCCGAGGAGGGGCAGGGTCGTGTTCAGCGGTAGCCGGCCGGTGATGAGCTCGAGCTTGCTGGAGACGAGCTGACGAGCGCGGTAGATATCTATCCCCCAGTCGAATTCCACCGTGACCACGGAGCTGCCGGTGGTCGACTCCGACCGAACCCGGGTCACCCCTGGCGCGCCAGACATCAGGCTCTCGAGCGGGAACGAGATGAGCCGTTCGACGTCCTCGGAGGCCATGCCCGGGTTGTCGGTGATGATCTTCACCAGCGGGGCGTTGAGGTCGGGATAGATGTCCTTTGGCATGCGCAGGTAAACCATGGTGCCTCCGACCGCCGTCAGCAGCACCAGGAAGATCGTGAGGAGCCTGTGTTTGAGCGCGAAGTCGATCATCCGTTCGATCACGGTCTGAACCTTTCCGCACGGAGCCCTGTCACACGAGAGACGTCAGGCCAGCGTGCCGAGCGGCGTCACTGCACGTGTCCGGCCTTCAGCACGTCTTCGAACAGCTTCGACTTCAACTGAAACTGGCCGTTCACCACGACGAGGTCGCCTTCCTCCAGACCACGCAGGATCTCGCAATATCCGTTCTCCTTGGTGCCCACCTCAACCACCTGGGGGATGTAGCCATCGTTGCTTCGGACAAACACGAGGTGCTCGTCCTGATTGTCCAGAATGGCGATTTCCGGAAGGGCGAGCGCGTTGGTCCGATCCCCGAGAAAGAAGGTGACGTCGGCAAACATGCCGGGCTTGAGTCGTTGCTGAGGGTTCTGAACCTCGGTCCGGACCGCGATGGTGCGGGTTTCGGGCTTGACCAGATCGCTGATGTAGCTGATCGTTCCGGCGAAGGTCTCACCCGGATACGCCGGGACCATCACGCTGGCATGCTGTCCGATCCGGATCTTCGCAATGTCGCGCTCGTAGATCTCCGCGTCGACCCATAGCACACGGGGATCGACGATGGTAAGGATCTCGGATGACTGGTCGACGATGGCCCCCAGCACCGCGTGCGTCTCGACTACTTTCCCGGTGATGGGCGCATACAGGGCGATCGCCGCGTCGATCTGATGAGTCTGGGCGATGACCTGAACCTCCTCCTCTGAGAAACCGAGCACGTGGAGCTTCTTGTCCGCGGCGTTCAGGTTGGCCTCGGTCACCTTCAGCTGGGTCTCGGCCGCGAAGTAGTTCTTCTGCGCGCCTACCCCTCGGTCGAAGAGGCGCTTCTCACGCTCATAGCTTCGCTGGGCCAGTTCGTGGTCGGCTTTGGCCTTGTGGTACTCCGCCTTGGCGTCGCCCACCTTCTCGCTTTGCAGGGTGACCAGGAGCTGGCCCCGCGTCACCCACGCGCCTATGTCGGCCGCGACGCTGGCAATCCTTGCCGGGAAGGCGTAGCTGACGATAGCCTTGCGGGTCTGCGGCACGGTGATTGCGCCCATCGCGCGCCACCGCGCGTGCAACGGCCGCTCGGTAACAACCACAGTCTTGACCCCGATGGCCTTTTCCTCCTCCGAGGTGAACTGCAAGATCGTTCTCTCCCAGCCCCGGCCGCTTGCACGGCCGAAGCCCCGCCTGGGAACCAGGTTCTGAGAGCCGGCTAATCCCGGTTGTCCCAACCGCTGCCGCCTTCCAGGGGTCTCCTGGTCACTCGGAGCCGTGCCCGGTTGGGCCGCGAGCTGGGAGGCGGCTGCTGGGTGGTCGGCGGACGGTCGGGTGCACGACCACCCGGCGAACACGAACAGGCCAGCCAGCGGAACAAGCACGGCATGTTTCAGCATGTCCATCTCCTTGCACTAGTGGCCCACGGCCTTCTCAAGAGCAGCAAGCGCCTGCGCGTGGTTGAGCAGCGCGTCTGCGTAGGCCAGCCGCGCGTTGAGAAGCGTCCGGCGGGCCGTAATCAGCTCGAGCCCGCCGATCTCGCCTTCCTGGTAGCTGAACTGGAACATGTTGTAGGCTTCTTCGGCCTCTTTGAGAATCTCGTCCTCGAAAAGCTGGATCTGATGGCTCGCTGTCAGAACGTCGGTGTAGGCCTCTTCCACCTCGAGGCCAATGGCATGGCTCAGCTGCTCGACCTCGCGCCGCAGCGAGTCGATATTGGCCTGTGCCTCCGCCACCGGACCTTTGCGGGGCTGACGAAAGAACAGCGGGACCGCCATTGAGAACGTGACGTCCCACGTGGTCGGCTCGCCTTCCACACGATGGCGTGACACCCCGAGGTCGATGTTCGGCAGCAACGTGCGCGAGGCTTGGGTCTTCCGGAGCATCTCAGCCATCAGCTCCAGGTTGAGGCGCTTGACCTCGGGGCGCGAGGACAGCGCCTGATGCTGGAGCGCCTCCACCTGGAAGTTTCTGGGCGGCTGCCCCAGTTCGCCCGCGATCTCCAGCGGCGTCGACTGAGGACGCCCGAGAGCGAAGTTCAACGCGGCACGGGCGAACCGCACGGCGCTGGTCGCCGTCCTCACGGTGTTGGCAGCTTGAGCGGCCTCGACGCGGGCTCGCAAGACATCCATCCGACTAACGTCGCCGGCATCGAGCTTCGCCTCTGTGGTCTTGAGGAAGGTCTCGCTGAACTCCAGATCCTGCTCGGCGTAGCGAAGCCGCTCCTGGGCGTGTAGGAGGCCATAGAAGGCTCGTTTGACTTGAAACCGCAGGTCGAGCTTCAGGATCTCGATGTCGGTCAGGGTGGCGTCAGACTCCGTGCGTGCGATGCGCGTCCTGAGGGATCGCCTCCCCGGGAACTCGATGGTCTGCGCAAAGCCAACGTACGACTCGCCGGATCCACCAAAGCTGAACAGATTGGGCTGGAAGTCCGAATCGTAGGCGAACGTTGGCTGGGGGAACGCCCGAGCCTGGTTGATCCGGGCCAGCGATGCCTGGTACCGGTACTGCGACGCCTGGAGCAGCGGATGTCGCTCGAAAGCCAGGGTCACGCACGCGTCGAGCGTCAACGGACTCTCCGAGGGTGTCTGACACCAGGCGGTGGAACCGAGGCACAACCAACTCAAGAGCACGAGCAGCCAGGGTTTTATGGTCATCGCGTGGTCCTCCGGGTTCGCGCGGGCAAGTTGAGGGCGTCGACATCGAGCGGTGCCGTCGGCTGCTTCAGGATCCCGCCAATGGCGAGTGGCGCCCTCTCCGAACTGGCGAGCCGAGTGCCCGCCCGGTGCCATGCGCGACCCGGTGACGGCGAGCTGATCGCCCGCTGTGAAGGTCAGGGCCTGCCGACCCGGCCGCGCGTACGGCGCGTACGGGACGTCCCGCGGATCAACCGCGTGCAACAACGCCGGGCCGCCGGCGAACCGGAGGCGACCTGCGCGCAGCCTAGCAGGGCCGCGAGACAGGCCAATGGCTATTCAATGGGTGGCCGACGTGTGCCGGTGACTGGTCGTCTTCAGCCAACCAGTGGCTCCGAAAGGTCGGAGCGGTATCCGGCCGGAATGGACGCTCCCCTCCAGACACGAGCCGCCGTCGAGCGGCGGATGCGGCTTGGCGGGAGCACCCGAGGGGCCGTCAATCGTAGGCGAGGCGCGTCGGCTCGTCGGTCAGCGTCTGCTGGAGCAGCGGTTTCCACTCCGGCGCACACCACGTTCCGCAGCGCTCGTGCGTCAGGTAGTACTTCTGCGGGATCGGATGCGTGCCGACGACCACCTGGATGCCGTACTTCTCCGGGATGAAGCGGCGGAAGTGGTCGATGTGCGGACACGGAGGATAGCCGACGAGGAATCCCGTGGCGAGATGGATCACCTCCGCCCCGTTCTTCTTCATCTCCTCCGGCGCGTACTCGATGTTGCCTCCCGGACATCCGTTGCAGGTCGTATAGCCCACCAGCTCGACCTCGCGACCCGTGTACGCGCTGAACGCACCCTCGCGTGCCCGCAACGCCCGGAGACACTTTCCTCCGGCGCAGGTGCGATAACGGTCACAGATGATGATGCCGATGCGGATGGGGTCGCTCATGAATGTCCTCGTGTTCCTCCGCCTGCGTGGAACGGATGAAGGGGTCGATCGACATTGCCGGACACGTGCCGCGTCGCTGGGCCATGTGTGACTCCTCGGCTTCAACTCAGGGCCGTTTCGCTCGCGAGGCGGGCTTCTCCTTGGGGAGGTTTCTCACCTCGCGGACAAACCGAGCCATGGACCTGGACA
>Ga0315282_10007885_pt1 | contig 17372 bp, 13 predicted proteins | sample YL17G07_20_MG_FD_203693 | JGI IMG/M metagenome (GOLD analysis project Ga0315282, IMG submission 203693) | Sediment microbial communities from Yellowstone Lake, YNP, Wyoming, USA - YL17G07_20 | ecosystem: Environmental > Aquatic > Freshwater > Lake > Sediment | place: USA: Wyoming | collected... | reverse complement strand
TTTCAATTGTACAACAATTTTGGTAAAGTGCAATAAGATTTGGTATGTTTTTTTTAAATTCTGATAACCCAATATTTTTTTGGGATACTGAGTTGCCTGCCCTTTATCAAGCCAAAGAGCAAGATGTGTTAGAATCCTGGATAGCATGACTAAAGTTGTGTTCATGGGCTCACCTGAATTTTCCTTGCCAACCCTGAAGGGGTTGGCAAGGGATTATGACGTAGTCGGCGTGGTTACCCAACCCGATCGACTGGCTGGACGTGGACGAGTGCTGACCCCGCCAGCGGTGAAAGAGCTGGCGCAATCACTGGGACTGCCGGTCATCCAGCCAAACCGGCTGCGCGAACCGCAGGCTTTCGCCCAGTTGCAGGCCTGGCAGCCGGATTTGATCGTGGTGGCTTCCTTTGGCCAGATCCTCCGCCAGAATGTGCTCGATCTGCCACGTCAGAGCTGTATTAACGTCCATGCGTCGCTGCTGCCGCGCTGGCGCGGCGCCGCGCCAATCCAGGCTGCCATTGCTGCTGGGGATACTAAAACGGGCGTCACGGTGATGAAAATGGATGCCGGAATAGATACCGGGGCTATCCTGAGCCAGACGATGGTGGAGATTATTGACCAGGAAACTGGCGAATCGCTTAGCACTCACCTGGCGGATAAAGGCGCCGAGTTGCTTTTAGCCACCTTGCCTGGCTATCTGGACGGAAAAATCCAGCCCCAACCTCAGGATAATTTATTAGCTACTTATGCGCCCATGTTGAAAAAAGAAGACGGGTTGCTCGATTTGAACCTCCCGGCTGAGGCCCTGGCCCGGCGAGTAAGAGCTTACCAACCCTGGCCCGGAACCTATATCCTTTGGGAAGGCGATGTTTTCAAGATTTTACGCGCCCATGCCGGGGAGATATCCGGCGTTCGCCTTGGCGAGCATGGAGTAATGGACAGGCGCCCTGCGCTTGGTACATCTCACGGTTGGCTGGTGCTGGATAAAGTCCAGCCGGCTGGCAAAAAACCGATGCCGGGCGAGGTATTCCTGAACGGGGCACGCACCTGGATCTCAACAAATGCATAATCCTATCTTTGCCGCCAGCAAATCAACCCCATGAGCAACTCTTCCTTACCAATGTTTTCTTTTCTTTGTTTTGGAGTCGGGGCAATTGGCACGTATATTGGCGGCAGCCTGGCTTTAATCGGCCAAAAAGTGGTATTTGTCGAACGGCCTGCCATTGCTGCCGAAGTAAGAAAACAAGGTCTGCACCTGCGCTTGAAGGAAAAAGAATTTCATGTGCCGGAACCGGAAGTTGTTTCTTCAGTCGAAGAGGCCCTGACACGCGGGCCTTTTGATGTGGCTATTTTTGCAGTGAAATCTTACGATACCCAAGCCGCCGTGGACAGCTTGCTGCCCTATGCGGTTGCCCTGCCACCCTTCTTATGCCTGCAAAACGGGGTTGAAAATGAACTGAGCCTGGCCCAGGTATTGGGCGAGGAGAAAGTCATCGCCGGAACGGTGACCAGTGCGATTGGCCGGCGTGGAGCTGGGGACATAGTACTAGAAAGGTTGAGAGGGATGGGGATTGCCTCCGAGCATGGATTGACGCCTACCCTGGTGGCCATCATGCAGGCGGCTGGATTGAAGGCACGCCAGTACAATTCGGCCCCCAGCATGAAATGGTCGAAGATGTTAACTAATCTGTTAGCCAACGCCTCTTCAGCGGTGCTGGATATGAGTCCGACGGATATCTTTGCCAACCCCGGCCTTTATTGGCTCGAAGTACAGGAATATCGTGAAGCGCTGCGCGTGATGGAAGCCCAGCGTATCAAGGTCACCGACCTGCCCGGCACGCCGGTGCGCCTGTTAAGCTGGCTGATCGAAGAGTTCCCGCCTGCATTCAGCCAACCGCTGCTGGTGCGCTCGCTTGGCAAAGGCCGCGGCGGAAAAATGCCGTCGTTCCACATTGACCTGAGCAGTGGAAGAGGGGTCAGCGAGGTGGATTTTTTAAATGGAGCCGTGGTTCGTTTTGGTCAGCGTCTGGGCATCCCAACGCCGGTAAATGACTGCCTGAACCAGACCCTCCTATCGCTAACCAGGGGGGAGATGCCCCGGGATACATTTACTCACCAACCGGCTAAATTTCTGGCATTGATCGACAAAACTGAAAACAAGGGAGGATAGGGGTTATGAGCGTTCCTTTTTGGGTGGAAGATGCTATTTTCTATCAGATATTTCCCGACCGTTTTGCCAATGGCGACCTGTCCAGCGACCCCCTTTATCTAAGATCCTGGAATGCGCCGCCTACCCGCTACGATTTTTATGGCGGCGATTTGCGCGGCATCATCCAGAAGTTCGACTATCTGCTGGACCTGGGAATCAACGCGATTTACTTGAATCCGATTTTCCAGGCCAGCTCTAACCATCGTTACAATGCCACGGATTATTATAAGATAGATGATAAATTGGGCGATCTGCGCGATTTCAAAGCCTTAGTAGAAGTCGCCCATCAAAACGGCGTTCGCATCATTCTGGATGGGGTATTCAATCACTGCGGGCGAGGTTTTTTCGCTTTTAACGACATTTTGGAGAACCAAGAGTATTCTCCTTACCGGGACTGGTTTACCATCCAACGTTTCCCGGTGGATGCCTATTCTGCCGGTGAAGCCAGGGATTACCTGGCCTGGTGGCGGAATAAGAGTCTGCCAAAATTCAATACCAGCAATCCACAGGTAAGAAAGTACCTGATGGGAGTAGCGCGCTATTGGATCGAACAGGGCGCAGATGGCTGGCGCCTGGACGTGCCTAACGAAATCGCCGATGATACTTTTTGGGCCGAGTTTCGCCAGGTGGTCAAATCGGCTAATCCGGATGCCTATTTGTTGGGTGAGATCTGGAACGTCCAACCGGAATGGGTCGGTGAGGAGCATTTCGACGGCCTGATGAATTACCCGGTGAAGGATGCTATCCTGGGTTTCTTGACTGACAAGCTGAAAGCTTCTGCTTTTACAGATGTGATGGAAAAAATATTGAGTATGTACCCGCACGAAAATGGCTACGCCATGTATGTACCTTTGGGCAGCCACGACACCGAGCGAGTGAAAACAATTCTGGGCAGTGATATTAAGAAGGTGATGCTGGCGATGCTGCTCCAGTTCGCTTACCCAGGGTCCCCGGGTATCTATTATGGAGATGAAATTGGCCTGGAAGGCGGTAAAGACCCGGACTGCCGGCGGTCCTTCCCCTGGGAGGCGACCTCCTGGAATTCTGAATTGCACGATTGGGTCAAGAAGCTGGTTGGCCTGCGCAAGCGATCCCCGGCTTTACGGCGCGGTAATATGCAACGCATCCTGGTCGACGACGCCCGTTCCTGCTGTGCCTTTTTACGCCAGTTAGGAGAAGAACGCTTGCTGGTGGTAGTTAATAACAGTTCCAGCCGCCGCCAGATTCACCTGCCAGTAAGAAAGCTTGGTTGGAAAGATGGGTTGATCATCCATAACCTGCTGGATTCCAGCGAAGCGACTGTCTCTGGTGGTTCGCTTCTGGTATCCGTCCCACCGGTGAGCGGAATGTGGCTACAATAAAGCTGGAACCGCCGTCGTTTGAGAAACTGTATACCTGACATTCAATCAAGTGAGTATGACATGCTTTCGCCTACTCGAAGGACCTTGACGCTCATTTGCGCAGTTGTTCTGGTAATAGTGGCTGTTCCGTCCCTCTTCATACCTCCGGCTGAAGAAATTCTGTTCCAACCGGCGCATTACCAGCAGCAATTGGCCAAACAAAATATCTACGCCCGCCTGCCCTTCTGGCTGGCTACAATTACGGTCACGAATAGCAGCACTACGGACCAGAACGCCCTGGCATTGATGGGCAAAGATGCCCTGCAATCGTTGTACGTCCAGGTGCTTTCCCCGGCCTGGGTGAAAATGCAGGTAGACGGGTTGATCACGCAGTTGTGGGATTACCTGAATTTCAAAACCGCTAAACTTACTCTGACGGTAGACCTGCGCCAGCTCAAGGCCAAACTGTCTGAAGGAGGGCCTGACTCGGTCGGAGGGCGGATTTTACGTTCCTGGACGGCCTGTTCGCTGGACCAACTGTTGAAATTAAGCAGCGTCCTGGCAAGCGGGTTAATAAATGGCTCTATTCCGCAAGATTTGCCTTTATGCCAGCCCCCAAATAACCTGATGCCAGCGGCGGACCTGTTCATGCAGATGGCTTTTCGATCATTTGCCGATACAATTCCCGATCAGGTCGATCTGATCGACTATTTCAGATCCAACCCTAATTTCGACCAGCAGCAGTTAACCTGGGTGAAAGTATTTGATGGCTATAAGGCGGCGCGCTGGACAGGCAGGATTTTTCCTTGGGTCGCCTTCGTTTTATTGGTTTTTGTCATCGCTCTTTCAGCCGTTTCCTGGCGGACATCCTTTAACTATACCGGCTTTTCGCTCGCAAGCGCCGGAATCCTGGGGTTTATCACCGCTGTGCTGCTTTGGGCTTTGAGCACAAAAGTGGTGGATAACCTGGTCCAGGCTATGGTTTCTGTCCCGGATGAAATGCTCAAGGCGTTCGTACTGGCTTTCCAACAGGTTTTTTCCTTGTTCCTGGTCTGGTCAGCCGTCCTGGCAGTTATCGTGACCGCTATTGGATTGGCCGCCATTGGAATACCCAGGTTGATCCACCAGCAGAATTGACTATCCTCTCTGTAAGTACTTCCTCTGCCACTCGTATAGTTTATTGAGCGCTTCAATTGGTGAGAGGGCGTTGATATCCAGGGATTTCAGTTCATCCACCAGGGGATTGGTTTCCGGGAATAGAGCTAACTGCTCCGGCAGGATCGGGTTCAGGCGCACGGCTTTCCCCGATGAAGCTTCGAGCTGCTGAAGGATCTCAGCGGCGCGCTGGATCACTGGCGCTGGCAGACCGGCCAATTGGGCTACGTGGATGCCGTACGAGCGGTCGGCTCCTCCAGGGACGATTTTGTGCAAGAAGACCACCTTGCCTTCCGATTCGCTGACCGCCACGTTGTAATTGCGCACACCCGGTAGCAACTCGCTGAGCTGGGTCAGCTCGTGATAATGTGTGGCGAAAAGGGTACGTGAATGCAGGCGCGGGTGGTTATGGATATATTCGACCACTGCCCAGGCAATCGAAACCCCATCGTAAGTGCTGGTTCCGCGCCCTATCTCGTCCAGAATGAGCAGGCTGCGTTGGGTGGCGTGGTGGAGAATGTTGGCAGCCTCGATCATCTCGACCATAAACGTCGACTGACCGGCGTGGATTTCATCCTGGGCGCCTATGCGGGTGAAGATACGGTCGACCAGGCCAATGCGCGCTGATGCGGCCGGCACAAAGCTGCCCATCTGAGCCATCAAAACAATCAAGGCCACCTGGCGCAGGAAGGTGCTTTTACCACTCATGTTGGGCCCTGTAATGATACGCACGATCTCACCAGTTTCAAGAATGGCATCATTGGGCACGAAGCGGTCGCCGCTCAACGAGTGCTCTACCACCGGGTGGCGACCATCGCGGATTTCCAGCGCGCTTTCATTAACCACCACCGGGCGAACGAAGGCGTTAAGGGCAGCGGTTTCAGCTAACGAGGCCAACACATCCAGTTCTGCCAGGCCACGGGCGGTTTCAAGAAGCTCATGGCTGGCTGAAGCGACCTGGCTGCAAATCTCTTTGAAAAGATGCCCTTCGATCTCGTGGATACGATCTTCGGCATTCAGCACCAGCGCTTCGTATTCTTTCATTTCCGGAGTGATGTAGCGTTCGGCATTGACCAGGGTCTGCTTGCGGATGTAATCAGGCGGTGCGCTGGCAGTGTTGCTGTGAGTAATTTCGATGTAATAGCCAAAGACTTTGTTGTAGCCAACCTTGAGCGATTTTATCCCGGTTCGTTCACGCTCGATGGCCTCCAGGTTAGCGATCCAATCTCTGGCATGACTGGAGGCTTCGATGATGTGGTCCAGTTCGGCCGAGAAACCCGGCTGGATGATGCCGGTATTGGCCAGCGTGGCAGGTGGATCTTCGAGGATGCCTGTCTCGATCAGGCTGAGCTGATCAGGGCAGGTATGCATGCAGCTCAGGATATCCTGGATGGGCAGGGCTGGCTCGGAAAATAAAGCCACAACCTTGGGGATAATGCGTAAAGTATTGCGCATAGCAATAAGCTCGCGCGGCAGGGCATGTCCGGAGGTTACCCGGTTGGTCAGGCGCTCCAGGTCCGCCAGGGGACGCAGAGCAGCGCGCAACTCAGCGCGCAGCATACCGTGATCGACGTAATATGAAATAGCTGCCTGACGCCGGTTGATTGCATCCAGGTTGAGCAAAGGTTTGCTGACCCATTGGCGCACCAGGCGTTTTCCCATGGGGGTGACGGTATGGTCCAGAATACTCAATAATGAGCCCTGGATTTCACCCTGGCGGATGGTCTCGGTCAGCTCGAGGTTGCGCCGTGTGGCGGCATCTAACGCCATGAATTCACTCAGTGAATAAGTAGAGATGGCGTTTAAAAGCTTTAAGGCAGCTGGCTGGGTTTCTTGCAAGTACTGTAACAAGGCCCCTGCAGCCCGTACGGCCAGGGTCATGTTGCGCAGCCCAAATCCATCCAGCGAGGCGACCTGGAACTGTTTCTGTAAAGTTTCCTGGCAGCGTCCGCTTTCGAAGCGCCATCCCGGCCAACGGGTGAGAAAACCCGGAATACTATCTGGCGGGCTGCTCATCTCGGAGATCAATACTTCTGCCGGGTTTAAACGTACCAACTCGGCGCGCAGGCCGGCGGTCTCGTCTTCGCCTTTCAATTCGGTGGTAGAAAATTCTCCGGTGGTAATATCTACATATGCCAGCCCAATCCGGTTTTCCTGGAAAACGAGGCTGGCCAGGTAATTATTGCGGTCACCCTGTAGCAATCCCGGTTCGACCAGCGTGCCCGGTGTGACCACGCGCACCACCTGGCGCGGGAACAGGCCATGTGTGGGCTGGTCGCCGACCTGCTCGCAGATTGCCACGTGGAAGCCTTTTTCGATCAAACGCGCCAGGTAATTTTCCACGGCGTGATAGGGAATGCCGGCCATGGGGATGCGCGTGCCCTTGGCCACACTGCGCGAGGTCAGGACGATATCCAACTCCCGCGAGGTGATTTCGGCGTCGTGGTCGAAGGTCTCGTAGAAATCGCCCAGGCGGAAAAACAGGATCGCTTCGGGGTACTGGCGTTTGATCTCAAGGTACTGCTGGCGGATGGGGGTAATATCATCAGGCATGGTTTTCATTCTAAAGTCTGGAAGGATTTTAGGCAAGAGAAAAGACGGACTTTTCTTGCAGCAAATTCCGGTTTGGTCTATACTGGGTTCTCTGGCTTTTATCCCTGAAGATGAGATTGGGGAAATCGATGACGTCAACCACATCCCAAATTACACCGCCGAGTGCAGCTAACCCCCGTAGCCATTGGCCGCAAACCAGCGGCTATTATGCCGCTTTTGTCGCCCTGGGCCTGATCGGCGCACTCCTGGGGCCAACCCTGACCAACCTGGCCCAACATACCCAGGTACGCCTGGATCAAATCAGTATCCTGTTTACCGGACGTTCGCTGGGTTACCTGCTGGGTTCCCTGCTGGGAGGGCGATTGTACGACCGACGACCAGGTAACCCGCTCATGGCCGGCTTTCTGGGGATTATATTTCTGATGATGTTATTGTCACCCCTGATCCCCGTCCTCTGGCTGCTTTTCCTGGCCATGCTGCTGATGGGATTTGGAGAAGGCGGCCTGGATGTAGGTGGTAATACAATGTTGATGTGGCTGCACCGTGAAAAGGTCGGCCCTTTCATGAATGGCTTACATTTTGCCTTCGGGGTGGGCTCTTTTCTCACCCCGATTATCGTTGCCCAGATGGCTCTATTGAGTGGAAATTTCGCCTGGGGATTCTGGGTAGTGGCTGTGCTTTTATTCCCGGTGATTTTTTGGCTGCTCAGGTTACCCAGTCCAACGAACCTGCCTGTTTCTGCAGAGAATCCGGCCAAAAAGACCAACTACCTGCTGATCGTAATGATGGTTTTATTCTTTGCCCTTTATGTGGGATCAGAAGTCAGCTTTGGGGGATGGATTTACACCTATGCGGTGAGGATGAAGTTGATGAACACGACTACTGCGGCGTTGATGACCTCCCTGTTCTGGGGATCATTAACGCTTGGGAGACTGCTGTCTATTCCCATCGCAGCAAAATATAAGCTTTCCTCGGTCGTTTTCTTGGATGTGGCCGGTGTGCTGGTGAGCGTTGGCCTGATCCTGCTCTGGCCGAAATCGGAGGCAATCATTTGGGTTGGCACTTTTGGCACAGGTTTCGCCATGGCCTCTATCTTTCCCACCATGCTCGCACTGGCTGAAAGCCGGTTGCATATCACCGGGCAGGTCACGAGCTGGTTCTTTGTGGGAGGCAGCTCTGGTTCCATGGCATTACCCTGGCTGATCGGCCAATTGTTCGAGCCGGTAGGAGCGCGGGTGGCGATGGCTGCTATTTTTATCGCCATGTCACTGGCGCTGGCTACTCTTATTACTCTGGTAACGTATTCCGCCCGGACATTAAAAGTTTCTTGATCAATATAATAATCCGGGTATTATTCGTATGTGTGTGTATAATGAGGATGGCATTCAGGTGCAGGAGCACACGATATGGATGTAATGACTTCCGGCAGGCAATCTGTGTTAGAGGGTGTCCAATTTGGTATCGGCACATGGGCATGGGGGGACCGTTTATTCTGGGGGTTTGGCCAGGGCTATCAAGAAAGCGATCTCCGGGCGACTTTTGATTTCTGCCTTCAGGCGGGGCTCAATTTCTTTGATACAGCCGAATCCTACGGCCAGGGTCGCTCTGAGAGTTTCCTGGGAGAATTTCTAAAAACCACCTCTACACCGGTAAAAATTGCTACCAAGTTTGCCCCTTATCCATGGAAACTCGGTAAGGGAGCGTTGATGAAGTCGCTGCGTAACAGCTTGAAGCGGCTTGGCCTGACCCGGGTCGATCTGTACCAGATGCATTTTCCGATTCCTCTCTTAAAAATCGAGACCTGGATGGAGGCCATGGTAGAGGTATATCAAAGCGGTCTGGTGGCGGCGGTCGGGGTATCCAACTATGATCGCAGCCAGACCCAGCGGGCTTTTGATGCCCTGACCCGCCTGGGTGTCAACCTGGCCTCTAACCAGGTGGAATACCACCTGCTAAACCGCACAATTGAAAAAAATGGCTTGCTGGCGCAATGCAAAGGCCTTGGGGTGACGCTGATTGCATACAGCCCACTGGCTCAGGGTGTCTTGACTGGGAAATATACCGCTGATAACCCTCCCCAAGGAATACGCAGCAGGCGCTACAACCGTAAATACCTGGCGCAGATTCAACCGTTGATTATGCAGCTCAGAAAAATTGGAGCGGCGCACGCCGGTAAAACGCCTGCCCAGATCTCCTTGAATTGGGTGATGCGCAAAGGCGCCGTCCCGATCCCAGGAGCGAAGAACATCAACCAGGCAGAGATGAATGCCGGGGCGCTAGGGTGGGCGTTAAGTGATGAAGAGGTCCAGCAATTGGATGAATTCAGTGATCGGGTCAGCAAAAGCAGCTCATAAAGTTGTTTCCTGGCTCCTTTTTTGTTATAATCGCTGGCATGGAAAACAAAAAAGCTGCATTTCTCCCCTTTCATGCTATTAATCAATTCATGGTCCCAGAGTACCGCCTATCGGTGCTCCAGAGAGTATTCAGCGGGTTCGAGAAACTACCCGGCCCGCGTAAAGCCGCCATCAATGGCCTGGTAAAACGCCTGGTTTCCGTCCCCGGATTTCGCAACAGCGGGGTAGCGCCAGTTCCGCTCAAAGCCAAAAACTCGGTAGGGGTTTTTGAGCGCAATGCAGAATTTACCAGCCAGGCAATCATGGCCTGGTCAGAACTAAATCCCGAATTACGCCAGCAGGTGTACGATTTCCTGATTACGCGCAACTGGGAACTGCTGCCTGCCGCCGCCGACCGGACTAAACTGCCCGGTTTTCTCACCACCTGGCCGAAAGGTGAAGATTTCGATGTGCTGGATAAGGCTTTCCTGGAAGTGCATCCGGATAAGACTTCCAGTGATGATGATGTACGCCTGATGGTAGTGTGGTTAAGCGGGCGGCTGCCTTATGATACGGACGCCTACGAATCACCGGCACAGGAATCCAGCTAATCGCCGAATTCTGAAGCGGCTGGTTCTTCAGGGGTTTCTTCGAAACTGGCGAGAGGCAGTAGATTAATATCGCCGAACAGGTCTGACTGTTCGACCTGGATGGAGCTGCGTTTAATCAACTCCAACATTGCCAAGAAAGTGATCACGATCTCCAGTTTGGTGTGAGATCCGGCCAGCGTGCGAAAGCTGGCGCCACCTTCGCGACGCAGTATATCGGTGATAGCCTGAATTTTCTCTCGAATGGTAATACGCTGCAATGAGACCACTTGGCTCAATGCCGGTAAATCAGCTTTCCCAATAAATACCTGGTAGGCTATTCCAACCAGGTTATCCAGGGTAACATCTTCCATGTCCAGGCGCGGCTCAAAACGGAGGGCCGGAGCAGCCAGGCGTAGAAAAGTATGCAGATTGGCATTTTCCCGGTCAGCCAACCAGGCGGCCAACTGTTTGAAACGCCGGTACTGGATCAACTGCTGGGCCAAAGCCTCGCCGTCATCCTCTTGTGTCTCAGAGCGGTCCGGATTGGCATGGTGAGGCAGCAAGGCCGCGGATTTAATCAGCACCAGTCGAGCGGCAATCACCAGGAAAGCCGAAACTTCGGCGGGATCGCAATCCGCCAGTTTGCGCAAGTAATCCAGGTACTGGTCGGTGACCTGAGCCAGGGCGAGTTTGGTGATATCGAGCTGGGCTTTTTCGATCAGGTCCAGTAAAAGATCCAACGGCCCTTCATAAATGGGGGTGTTGATCCGATAACCTTCAGTCTGGTGTCCAGCAACCTGTAAGCTCATGCGGGCAATTATAACTTACCTTACACTTTAGGTTATAATTCAACAATGGCCGAGGATCGTCTGACGCATGTGGATGAAAGTGGTAAGGTGCACATGGTGGATGTAGGAGGTAAACCTGACACGGAGCGTGTAGCCGTAGCGCGCGGCGAGATACACCTTCAGGTCAAAACCCTCGAATTGATCCAGCAAGGTTTGATGAAAAAAGGTGAGGTGCTGACCGTTGCCCAGGTGGCCGGAGTTATGGCTGCCAAGCGCACGGCGGATCTGATACCGCTCTGCCATCCAATTCAGGTCGATCAGGTAGATGTCGAACTGGTAGTAGATGAACAGCTCCCGGGTGTGAGGATTACTGCCATCGTACACACGCATGGGAAAACGGGCGCAGAGATGGAGGCCCTCACAGCAGTGTCAATTTCAGCCTTAACCGTCTATGATATGGTTAAGGCAGTGGAGAAGACCGGACGTATTCAAAATATCCGCCTGGTTGAAAAACATGGCGGCCAGAGTGGTGACGTGATCAACGAAAAATAATGGTAAATTTCTCAATCATCTTCTTTGCTACATTGAAAGAGAAAATAGGCGCAGGAAAATTGGATGTTCAATTCCCATCCGAGCCTACTGTATCTGATCTCAGGCAATACCTGGGCCAGCATTACCCGGCGGTCAAACCTTTCCTGGCCCACTCAATTGCCTCAGTAAACCGGCAATATGCCCTTGATGATGACCGTATTCCGCAAGACGCAGAGGTGGCGCTTTTCCCACCCGTCAGCGGGGGAACAGAACTGCCCACGATCATCAAGGTTTCAGCGGAACCCTTGGACCTGAACGGCCTGCTGGCAGAAATGGTGCAAGAATCCACCGGCGCCGCCTGCATATTTACGGGGGTTGTGCGCGGCCTGACTCAACGTGGAGAATACCACCAGACTACCTCGTTGGTTTATGAGGCGTACATCCCTATGGCAGAGGAAAAAATGGAGCAGGTGGCGGAGGAAATCCGCATGCGCTGGCCGGATGTCGAAGGGATTGGCATTGTCCAACGCATTGGGCATCTGGATACTGGCACTCCAACGGTAGCGATTGCCTGCACCTCTTCTCACCGCGACTGCGGGATCTTCGAGGCCGCTCGTTATGGGATTGACCGTTTGAAGGAAATCGTGCCGGTGTGGAAAAAGGAAATTGGCCCGCAAGGCGAGACGTGGATCGAGGGTAAATATCAGCCCAAGCGAGGAGATTGAGTCATTTTAAAACGGAAATATTTTAGATTTGGGAACTAATGGAACGCAAGCTACTTGAACCAACCTGGTTGAGGTGGCTGGCGCTCCCTGAGTTCCTGGGAGGAACCCGTGGAAAATTCGAACATGCCTCAGGGGCAAGAAGAAACCCCTCAGGAATTTGCCCAACGATTGGGATTGAAATTTGACGATTGGCTACTGCTCAGCCGTGCATTAACTCATCGCTCGTACCTTAATGAGCATTCCGAAGCGCTGGAGGACAACGAACGACTGGAATTCTTGGGCGACGCCGTGCTAGATTTCATCGTCGGCGCCTGGTTGTACAACCGCTGCCCGGAAATGCCCGAGGGCGACCTGACCCGTCTACGCTCGGCGCTGGTCTATACAGAGCAACTGGCCGTATTTGCACGCCGAATCTGTTTGCAAAAAGCCATGCGCCTTGGCCGAGGTGAAGCTGCGGCAGGAGGTAGGGACCGCTCGGCCTTGTTATGTGACACTTTCGAGGCGTTGATCGGCGCTCTCTATCTCGATTCAGGTATTGATGCAGTGCGTAAGTTTATCATTCCTCTGTTGGATGAGGCCGCAGATGAAGCTTTAATCAACCACCGTACCGAGGATCCAAAAAGCCTATTCCAGGAGTGGGCCCAGGCGCAGGGTTATTCCACGCCGCAGTACGTCACAAGGAGCGCCTCTGGACCCGATCACTCAAAACTTTTTGAGGTGGATGTGATAACCAACGGCCAGGTATATGGCAGCGGCGAGGGACACAGCAAGCAAATCGCCGCCAAGTCTGCTGCTCAGGACGCACTCCTGCGCCTGGGTTTGTTTGATTGAATAGGCAAGGGTTGGATAAAGGTTAGATAAATATCAATGATCTCCCGACTTAAGTCGCTAGAACTGCACGGGTACAAAACATTTGCCAGCCGAACTGTGTTCGAGTTCCCGGATGAAATTACAGCCATTGTAGGTCCCAATGGTTCAGGTAAGTCAAATATTGCCGATGCGGTACGCTGGGTTTTAGGCGAGCAATCTTACAGCCTGCTGCGTGGGCGAAAAACAGAAGATATGATCTTTGCCGGATCTGACCAGCGGCCACGCGCCGGTATGGCTGCTTCGAAGATTACATTTGACAACAGTGATGGTTGGCTGCCGATTGATTTCAGCGAGGTTTCGATCATGCGCCGGGCTTACCGGGATGGGCAAAACGAATACCTGTTGAACGGTCAGCGGGTGCGTTTGAAAGAAATATCGGAGCTGTTGGCCCAATCTGGCCTGGCGGAGCGTACTTATACGATCATCGGCCAGGGGCTGGTGGATGCGGCCTTGTCTCTGAGGCCTGAGGAACGCCGGCGTTTCTTTGAAGAGGCTGCCGGAATTGGTCTTTATCGCAGCCGTAGAGAGGAATCCATCAACCGCCTGGATGCAACGCGGCGTAACCTGGAACGAGTGCGTGACATTCTGGGCGAGCTGGAACCACGCCTGCAAAGCCTGGAGAAACAGGCCCGCCGGGTGCAGGAGTATGAAAGGATCAAAGCCGGCTTACGTATGCTGTTGCGCGAGTGGTATGGCTACCATTTTCACCACGCTCAGAGGAACCTGGCGCACAGCCGGGATGTGTCCCATTCTCAGGAGACGCGCCTGGAACAGACTCGTCAGCAGCTTCAAGGGGTTGAAGAGGAAGTCGTGCAGGCGCGCAACCGCTTACAGTCTTTACGCAATGAACTAAATGAGTGGCATGCCCAACTTTCCGGTTGGCACCGCCAGAGTGACCAGGTCAGTCGCACCCTGGCAGTGATGGACGAACGCCAGCACGCCCTGGGCGAACAGAAAGTGAACTTACAAAACGACCTGGCTCGGCTAGAAGAAGAACAGAAAGCCGCCCAGGATCGTTTGAAAGCTTTGATCGAAGAAAAGAACTGGCTGCAAAATGAGCTGGCCGATTCACAGGCCCAGGCCGAAAAAGCCCGACAAGATTTCCAAAACCGCCAACAACAAAGACAAATGGCTGAAAAAAAGGTGTCCGATTGGCGCCGGCAGTTGCTAACGGCGGAAACTCAACAGGTCAAATCGCGCGCTCACCATACCGAGTTGGTGGACCGTTTGGAGACTCAGCGCAAATCCCAGCAAACTCTCGCTCAGGCTGTCGAGCAAGGCGATAAGAGCCTGCAGCAGGCTCAGGAAGGCATGGCTGAGGTAAAAGGTCAACGACTGCAGGTTGAAAATGAAGTTAAACAGGTCGAGCAGGATATCCAAGCCTTCCGCGGCGCCATGGCTGAAATAGAAACCGGGCGAAAACGCGCCCAGGAAAAAGTCGCTCAATTTTCAGCGGAGAAGGCCCGTCTGCATGCTCAACTAGAAGTCCTCGAACAGGCTGAAAAATCTTTCAGTGGATTGAATCAAGGAGCGCGATTCATTTTGCAAGAAGCCCGGCAGGGAAAGATCGGTGGAAAATTTTCAGCGATCAGCAGCTTGATCGAGGTGCCGGCGGATTATGAACTGGCGATTGCGGCTGTGTTGGGAGATTACCTGGATGGTATTCTCGTAGATGACCAGGCTGGCCTTGATAATGCGTTGGTTTTACTGGGTAAAGGAGAAAAAGGCCGGGCGGTTTTAATCCCTGGTCAGGATACGCGCCCCGGAGAAAAATTAGTTCACGAGGACCCGGACTGTGTGGGGGTGGCTGTTGATGTGGTCAGTTATCCGGCAGACCTGCAGCAGCTCGTCCAGCTATTGCTGGGACAGGTGTTGGTGGTCAAAGATCGGGGAGCCGCCCGGCGGATTGCCAGCCTATTACCCATCACAGCCAGGGCAGTCACCTTGCAGGGAGAAGTGTTCTGGGGCAGCGGAGTGGTGATCGCCGGGCAGGATGGCAGGGCTGGTATGATTGGCCGGCCGCGCCAGAAGCGTGAGTTGCAGGAAGCCATGGCTCAGGCGAATAATAAATTGTTGGAAATGACCGGGGAGCTTCAACGGTTCGAGGCTTCGCTGGCCAACAAGCAGAAATTGCTGCAAGGAGCGGAGAAAAATTCCCGATTTGCAAATCAGCGACTCGAACAGGCCAACCAATTATTCCATCAAGCCATGCTGGAAATGGACCGGCTGCAACAGAAGCATGACTGGCAGCGCAGCCAGTTAAATGGCCTGGAGGTTCAACTGCAACGCACGGATGGAGAAATAAAGCATGTCATGGCTGACCTGGAGAAGAACGATCAACAAATTAAACAGTTCAATGATGGATTACGCCTGCAAGCACACGAAGTGAATGCGTTGCCTTTGGAAGATCTGCAAGCTGAAGTCATTCATTGGAATACCAGCCTGGCAGTCTCCGAGAGCGCTGTCAAAGAAGCCGATCGTCGGCTGGCGGAGCACCAGCAGGCATTGACAGGTTACCAGCTTCAGGAGGCTAACCTTGGCCAACGCCTGGCTAACGTCCTGGCTTCTCTAGAGCAGATTGAAAAGGAGCGTTCCGCTTATCGCTCCCAGGAAGAAAAGCTGAACAAAGAAATAGGCGCTCTCCAGCAAAAGATTGAGCCTGCCGAAAACGATTTGGACATCGCTGAGAAAGGATATTCCCACCTGCAAGAAAACCAAACGGTCGCCCAGCAGGCAGTAACCGTTGCTGAAAGGTACGCCACCCAGGCGCAACTTGAGATTACTCGCAATCGCGAAGCCCTGGATTCACTGCGCCGGCGCATCGAGGACGACTTTGGGTTAGTTGTATATGAATATGACATTAACATTGCTGGTCCAAACCCGCTGCCGCTTGAGGGCATGACCGAGCAGCTTCCGGTAGTGAAAGAAATTTCACCAGAAATCGAGGAAAGCATCAACCGCCAGCGCGCCTTGCTGCGCCGTTTGGGTGCCATCAATCCCGAGGCGCAGGCTGAGTACCAGGCAGTGCGTGAACGTTACGATTTTTTGACCGTCCAGGTGGAAGATTTGAAGAAAGCCGATGCCGATTTGCGTCAGGTGATTACAGAACTGGATGAGTTGATGCGAAAAGAGTTCCGCAAGACTTTCGATGCGGTGGCAGCCGAGTTCCGCCAGATGTTCACGCGTTTGTTTGGCGGTGGTTCAGCGCACCTGTCTCTCACCGATGAGGAAGACCGGACCGAAACCGGGATCGATATCGAGACCAGGCTGCCGGGACGGCGCGAACAGGGCCTGTCTTTACTCTCCGGCGGCGAGCGCAGCCTCACTGCCGTGGCCTTGATCTTCGCCTTATTGAAGGTATCTCCGACACCTTTTTGTGTCCTGGACGAAGTGGATGCCATGCTAGACGAGTCGAACGTGGGACGATTTTGCGATTTATTAAATGAATTGAGCCATAAAACACAATTCATTGTTATCACACATAACCGTAATACCGTGCAAACTGCCGGTGTGATTTACGGGGTAACCATGGGTCGCGAATCGACCAGCCAGGTAATCAGCTTAAAATTAGACGAAGTGGATGAAGAACTCGTCAGATAAAACGAGTTTTTCAAATAAGAACAGCGTTTCGACCTTTCTGAAACGCTGTTCTTGATAACTTGCCTTTCAACTATTGCTGGGGCGCGGACTGCTGTGGAAGAGGAGTAGGCAGAACTGGTTCAGTCGGGACTACAGTCTCAACGGTATTGGCATAGCGAGTGACCACCAGTTTGTTTTCGTCGGCCGTGATGGCGTTATTGAAAGTGGTAGTTTTCAGGTCACTGAAGCCGGCGGCATCCAGGGGACGAACTTCATGTCCGAGCACCTGAATAACGTGATAACCAAAATCTGACTTGACAGGTTGAGAAATTTCTCCAATTTTCAAGGCGTAGGCGGCTTGCTCAAATGGAGCAACCATCTTTCCTTTACCAAACCAGCCCAGATCTCCGCAACTGTCCTTCAAAGCAGTGTCCGTGGACATGCTAGAGGCAAGTTTGCAGAAATCAACCCCTTTCTTCAATTGATCGATGACGCTATTGGCGGTGGCTTCATCCTTTACGAGAATATGGCGCGCCCAGACCTGATCCTCAGATGGTTTGACGTCTTTGGTGAGCGTATCAAAAACTTTCTGGCGCAGCAGCGATTTCTTGATGATATTCCGCAGGTCAGCTTCCGTGAAATTGATCACCTTGAGATTATTTGAGAAACTCACTACCTGTGTTTGATAACCCTGGATGGTAT
>Ga0315282_10007884_pt1 | contig 17372 bp, 18 predicted proteins | sample YL17G07_20_MG_FD_203693 | JGI IMG/M metagenome (GOLD analysis project Ga0315282, IMG submission 203693) | Sediment microbial communities from Yellowstone Lake, YNP, Wyoming, USA - YL17G07_20 | ecosystem: Environmental > Aquatic > Freshwater > Lake > Sediment | place: USA: Wyoming | collected... | reverse complement strand
TTGAAGTAGGGGTTAAGTGAGGATTTAGAATGAAAGCTTCAAATTTTGCCTTTAGGATGTGGTACTATTTTAGAGTTGGTTACAGTACTTACTTGAGTTTTCTTTTAGGTTTTGCAACAACGTTTGTCACTGTGTATTATTTGGCAATAACCAATATTCCTACGCTTCAAGCTGTGTTTCCGCATTTTGGGTTATTTGCGGCAATTGCACTGATTGTGGGCGTTCCAACTGCTTGTCTTATCGGGTGGTTTCATATGAAAGGTAGTTCCCTCTGGAAGTCTGAAGTGGATATAACTGTGGAGGCGAATCCTTATCTTTACAAGATGTATCCTGGATATTGGCAGGAAGCTTTTACGCCGCTTTATCTTGAGCTTTTGAGTGGGCTGAAAAAGATTCTGGAGAAGGAGGGAATGCTTAGTGAGGAGGAGAGGGGAAGGATTGAAGATTTGGAGAAGAAACTTGAAACCCTTGTAAAAGGGGGGTATGTGGGCGTACCCAAAACAAGGGCAGATATGCGTTCTTAAACATTGGGTGTTGGTTTAAGTGCTTGTGTGTGCGTTGTGTGTGCGTGCAATTGACTAGGGCCCGTCTATTTGGAGCCAAATATCTTTTTTTTCTTCTGATACATGCTTCGATCTAAAGCATTTGATATAAATAATCTAGATATCATATTTAATGAGGGGAAGCGGATGAGGCGAATCCTTTTCGCTCACACGGGTTTCGGTTTTCACTCGATGTTCAACTCGATCTTGGAATTCCCTCCCCAAGGCTATGAGTTTATTTTACCCAGGAAACCAATCAGCAAAAAACCGCAATTTAGCAAAAAAATACGAAACGCTGTTCCTCTCAAAGAGAATAGCGTACGCAGACTTCTATGGTCTCAGTTGAGATGGTATACGGAAGATCTCTTCAAAAAAACGTCAATTGACGCGGATTTAATTTTTTCTCCACATAATCTCATATATTTCAAAAAAAAGCCGTGGGTTGTTATGATAGAATTCGTTGGTGACGTATGTCCAGTCATATATGATGTTAAACATTTGTGGCTCTATAAATCCTTCATAGAAAAGGCTCTAAGCTCTAAATGTTGTAAAAAGATAATGCCTTATCTTTGTATTAATAAAATGACGCTGTTTTTAAGTCTTAACTGCGAAAGATTTAAAGATAAAATAGAAGTGGTCAACCTAGCTGTTCCGCCTAAGAAATTCGAAAAAGAATATGGTAAAGACAAAATATCCCTGTTATTCTTGGGAACTGCACACAAAAGTAACATCCCGAAAAGCTTTGAAGAAAGAGGTGGAATAGAAGTCTTAGAAGCATTTGAGATTCTCAATAAAAGATATAACAATCTTGAACTAGTCATTAGAGCCGCAGTTCCTCCATATATCCACGATAAGTATTCGCAGATTTTAGCGAAAAAAAATGTGAAAACATTCGAACAGGTTTTGTCTAGGGAAGAATGGGAACATATTATGAAAAACGTAGACATTTTTCTGTTTCCGGGCTACATTGATCCGGCCTTGACGATTTTGGATGCAATGAGTTATGAACTTCCTGTTGTGGCCACAAGCTGGAGAGGTAATCGTGAGATGGTGAAAAATGGTGAAACAGGTTTTCTTATTAGGCCACATCTCCGACTGAAACCAAACCTTATATTACCCTACGGATGGAAAAAGATACTTTTTGCACGCGGTCCAGACATGCACGTAATGAAGGAGCTTGTAGAAAAAACAAGCACACTTATCGAAGATGAGAAGCTTCGGCGCAGAATGGGAATTGCAGGAAGAAGAGAAATTGAAACTGGTAGGTTTTCAATCAAAAAAAGAAACGAAAAGCTAAAAAAGATATTTGATGAGGCAATCGGTATTTGACCGCGGCAAAAAATGTTTGCGCACAAAACAGACGGTGTTTATTGTTTTATCTTATAACGGCAAGCGATGGCTCAAAAGGCGTTTGACATCGTCACAAAAAATTGCGATGTAGTTTGTTGAGGAGCACTATAAGTATATACATGGCTGTTACCTTTTACGACATAGACAGTTTCGAATTTGAAAGAAAGGATCATCAAAAAAAAAGGAGATAAGGAAACACTAACAATTAAAATAAATAAAGGAAAGTTTAGTATCAGACGAGGATTAATGGAAGTATTCGAAAACCATGTTTAGGAGGTATTTCGATGACAAAAGCGCTTATCACTGGAATAACGGGGCAAGATGGTTCATACCTAGCGGAACTATTGCTTTCTAAAGGTTATGAAGTGCATGGAATTATCAGGAGAGCGAGCACTTTTAACACTGCTAGGATAGATCACATCTATGTAGACCCGCATGACCCGCATGCGAGATTTTTCCTTCATTACGGGGATATCTCGGATTCTGAGCAGATATCAAACATAATTTACAATGTTAAACCTGATGAAGTTTATCATTTGGGAGCACAAAGTCATGTTAGGGTAAGTTTTGATACCCCAGAATATACGGGAAATGTTACCGCCCTAGGTACTACGAGGATTCTGGAGACCATTAAAAGAAGTGGAAACAAAATTAAGTTTTATCAAGCATCAAGTAGCGAAATGTTTGGAAATTCGCCTTCTCCTCAAAATGAGGAGACGCCTTTTAGGCCCAGAAGTCCCTATGCAGCGGCTAAACTTTATGCTTATTGGATGACTTTGAATTATAGGGAAGGTTATGGTCTATTTGCGTGTAATGGTATTTTGTTTAATCATGAATCGCCTCGCAGGGGTGAAACGTTTTTAACGAGAAAAGTAACTAGGGCAATAGCGAACATTTTGGCTGGAAAACAGAAAATTCTTTATTTGGGGAATCTTGATGCAAAACGAGATTGGGGATATGCCCCAGAATATGTAGAGGCAATGTGGAAAATTCTGCAATTGGATAAACCTGAAGATTTTGTAATAGGAACAGGTGAAGCGCATTTAGTAAGGGAGTTTGTTGAAAGAGCGTTTTCTTACGTTGACCTTAGCTTCGAAGAGCATGTAGAAATTGATCCGAGGTATTTTAGACCTACTGAAGCTGAAGAGTTGGTTGCTGATCCAAGGAAGGCTGAGAAGAAATTATGCTGGGCGCCGAAAATTAAATTTGAAGATTTAGTGAAAACCATGGTAGACGCTGATATGCGTAAAGTAGGTTTAGAGCCTATTGGAGAGGGGGATGAAATCCTGGTAAAGAAGTTTCCGGATAGATGGTGGAAAGTGGACTGAAATGAAGTTTTGGGCAAATAAGAAGATACTGGTAACAGGTGGAGCTGGGTTCTTAGGCTCTTTCATAATTGAGAAACTCATAAAAGAAAGAGGAGTCAAGCCTGAAAATATTCGAGTCCCGAGAAGTAAAGAGACAGATCTCAGAAAATGGGAAAACTGTGTTAAAACTGTTAAAGGGATGGATATTGTTATTCACCTTGCAGCTAAAGTGGGCGGCATAGGATTTAACAAGAAGTATCCTGCAACTTTATTCTACGATAACGCCATAATGGGAATTCAACTAATGGAAGCTGCTAGACAAGAGAGAGTGCAAAAATTTGTCGCAGTAGGAACTGTGTGTGCATATCCAAAGTACACTCCGGTTCCTTTCAAGGAAGAAGACTTGTGGAATGGTTATCCAGAGGAGACAAACGCGCCCTATGGTATCGCTAAGAAAATGCTGCTGGTTCAAGCCCAAGCCTACAGAGAACAATATGGTTTTAACGCTATCTATCTGGTGCCAGTTAACTTGTATGGGCCAAGAGACAATTTTGACCCTGAACGTTCGCATGTCATTCCTGCGCTTATAAAGAAAATGGTTGATGCGAAGTTGCAGCGTAGAAATGAGGTTGTTGTTTGGGGCACTGGGAAGGCTTCCAGAGAGTTTTTGTACGTAAAAGATGCGGCGGAAGGCATTCTCCTAGCAACAGAGAAATATGGTAAGCCAGATCCCGTAAATCTAGGTGCAGGCAAGGAGATCACAGTAAAAGAACTCGTTGGTTTAATAGCGGAACTTACTGGATATGACGGAAAAATTGTGTGGGACACTTCAAAGCCGGATGGACAACCACGGAGATGCCTTGAAACTAGTAAAGCCAAAAAGGAATTTGGGTTTGAAGCAAAAACCGATTTCGTAGAGGGGCTTAGAAAAACAATTGAATGGTACATAAAGACGTACGCCCAACAAAAGAAAAAATAAAGGCGTTCGATTTCTCTATAAGCTGTTATCCTTATCAGAATACGCTTGAATGAACTTGAGCGAAACCTCAGTTAATCCACAGTTCATGGGCAAATTCGTATTATGTCGTCTTCAACATTAAAAGTTGACTTAGGATAATTCTTTAATGCGAATTCCTTCAGCGCTTGCAGGGTTGGATAATCGTCTTTTCCGATAAAACATCTTGCGTCATCTATCAGAATGACACGATTTTTGATTTCATGATTGAAAATGCACTCAAGTTCTTTCATTATGGGCGTGCTTGTACTTCCTTTCCCTGTTCCCTTTCCAGAGAAATGTCCATCAAGCCAAAAAATGGCGGGTTCTCTAATATCTTTCATTATCTTTGGAAGGACATGTGTACTATCGCCGAGGTGTAAGAAAATGTTTATACTTAGAGAATTTCTTCACGTTTTCTTCGTACAACGGCTTGTAAATTTCAATGGAATGTATAACTCTAAATTGATTTCTCATGGCTTCAACCATAGCTCCATGAAAGGTTCCAGTTTCTATAAAGACTCTGATTCTAAACTTTTTAGCGTATTTTCTCACTACGGATTGCTTCACAAGATGAGGTGGTGGCACAGGTTTTCCCTGCATTTTCCACGATATTACTTCTATTCTTTTATTTATGGACGTATGGATTTTAACCAAAACTTCGTATAAAGAGGGCCATCTCTTTATTATCCTTCCCTTACTTACGATGGATTTCATATAGGACAACTGTGCTTATTTTAGTATCAGGCTTCCTAATTACTATTTCACAAGGTCACACACTTCGTCGCCTTTGTAGCATCCATCACACATACTTGCTATGAACTCCGAAATATCGAATAATTTTCCCGTCAAAACCTTCCTAACGTATCCTGAAACATCACTTTGTATAGTCCTCAAATCTCCTCTTTCCCATTCTTGGAGTAGTTTTAAAATCGCTTGCTTTATGGAATTTGTATCCTTAGGAGAAACAATGATCCCGGACTTTGTTGACCTTGTCAGATCAGCGGCAACTCCTTGTGGCGTTACAAGTGCAAGAATCGGTCTTTTTGTGCCTAAGTATTCAAATAGTTTTGTTGTGTATCTGTACGGTTCTTCTGGAGTAATTATCAAGAGGAGAAGATCGGAATCTAACATGTGCGCGCTGAGACTTTTTTCATTTCGCTCAACTTTTGACTTTAGTACATTCGACATATATGTACGTTGCGAATAGGAGAGGTGAAGTGTTTAAAGGATAAACTAATCAATAAGGTAAGAAAAATTGAAATCTTGATGTGAGAGAGGATCAAGATGAATAGAAAAATTAGAGTTCTATTCTGTTATCCCCAGTCTGCATCCTTCGTTCAGAGAGATTTTGAGTTTCTAAAGAAACATTTTGATGTTAAAGGTCCAGAGTTCGGGCTGAGTTTTGGTGTGCGCACATTTTTGCGTCAAACACGTCATTACGTTACTAGATTTAGTAAGAATACCGGCATTCAGAGTTCCAAATTCCCCCCGCTTGAACTGATCAAATATTTTCTATGGGCCGATCTAACTTTCTCATGGTTTGCTCAGTCCAGTACAGTTCTATTGTCAAAAATATTCGGGAAAAAATCGGTTGTAGTTGTTGGCGGTTATGATATTGCAAGCGTTCCCGAGATAGGATACGGAGAAATGTTAAACCCAAGACGTGCGCGAAATGTTAAATTTATCTTAGAACACGCGGACAGGATATTACCCTTTTCTAACTATGCAGAGGGAGTTGTTCTAAAAATAACTAAGAAAGCGCACATTGATACGATACGGCTTGCTTGTGATACGAGAAGGTTCAGACGTAGCAGAGAAAAAAAAGAGAATATAGTGCTTACGGTTTGCAATGTAAATAAGGAAAATATATTGAGAAAAGGACTTAAAACATTTCTTGAAAGTGCTTGGCTTCTGCCTGAAACAAAATTTATTCTGATAGGCGCTCATATGGATGACTCGATTGATTATTTGCGAAGCATATCCCCTTCAAATGTACAGTTCACTGGATATATTTCCGAGGAAGACTTGATTAAATGGTATCAAAGAGCAAAAGTCTATTGTCAGCTTTCATACCAAGAGGGATTTGGTGTTTCAGTGATAGAAGCGATGGCATGTCAATGTGTTCCAGTTGTTTCATCAAGAGCGGTCGTTCTTAAAGAGGTTGTTGGAGATTGCGGCTTTTATGTTCCTTACGGTGACGCAAAAGCTACTGCAAACGCTATCGAGAAAGCCTTGTCTGTACCACTAGACCTCGGAGCAAAAGCAAGGAAACGTGCGATAGATTTGTTTTCAATTGAAAAAAGAGAGAAAGAGTTATTGAGGCTAATCAATAACGTAGTACATGGGCATAGATAAGTGATGTGATAGAATGACCAAAAAAGACGAAAAGGTTTTGGTAACTGGTGGAAGCGGCTTTATAGGTAGTCACTTGATAGCTGAGCTCTTAAAAATTGATTATGATGTCTATTCCTTGGAACGATACGTTACTGGTCGTTACGTTTTAGGAGGCCAGCGCATGACAAAAACAGTTTTTGCAGACCTGCGTGATTTGTTCACTATAAGAGACTTGATCTGTAAAATTCAGCCTGATTTTGTGATTCATCTTGCATCAATTAGTGCAGTGTCCTATTCTTATGACCACCCAAATGAAGTCTTAGAAAACGAGTTGTTAGGCACCATAAACTTGGCTGAATCTTGTCTACGCAAAGCCACACATTTCCGCCAATTCCTTTTCGCTGGCACTTCCGAGGAGTACGGTAACCAAGAAACTTTTCCAGTTAAAGAAGATGCAGAACTGCGCCCTAATAGTCCCTATGCCGTTGGTAAAGTGGCAGCAGACAGATATCTACAATACATGCACAACGCTTATGATTTCCCCGTAACGATCTTGCGAAACTTCAACACCTACGGCCGCAAAGATAATGCACATTTTGTAGTGGAGAGAACAATTACACAAATGCTTAAGGGAAAAGTACTGATGTTAGGAGATTCAAAACCTGTACGAGACTTCTTATATGTTGATGATCACGTAAACAGTTATTTGACATGTTTAAAAAACGAGAAGGCAATTGGTGAAGTATTCAACTTCTGTACAGGACGAGGTATTTCAATAGGTCAACTCGTCGACTTAATAAAAGAACTTACCGACTTTAAAGGCGAAGTTGTTTGGAATACCATTCCAAAACGCCCATTAGACATAGCCAAACAAGTCGGTGATTACTCGAAAGCCAAAAAATTACTCGGATGGAAACCAAAATACACACTAGAAGAAGGACTCAAACTCACTGTAGATTTCTGGAAAGAAAAACTCCAAATAATTCTGCAACATCCCTAAAAATATCGCGAAAGTCATGCGTCAGATAGTTAGTTTGAACCTTTAAATGTTCTAAGTTCTGTTTTTGGCATACATTACAAGTCATAAGCTATCTTTGGGATAATGGGGTAACTTAGCTCAGAAAATTGCTGAACGCATAAACTTTAAGGGAGATATTATTTGGAACACGCTTAGTTGGAAGCTCGAACATACCCTTGAGGCGGGCTTATAGAAAACTATTAATTTTTCACGCCAAATAGTGAATAAGTAGATATGCATCATCTGTCTAAATTTGCAACCAACATAATAGCCTAATGTTACCTTAGGACCTCTTCCATGAACCCCAAAAAAACTGCGTATTTAAAAGAAAACGAAATTAAAGAGTGGTATAATAGACACCATTCTACCCGAGGAAAAAATGCATGGAGACCTTATGAAGCATATCCTATTTTTTTAAGGTATCTAAATGCAAAACCAAGAAAAAAATTATTAGATGTTGGTTGCGGAACAGGATACCTCCTTCAAGAAGCTAGTCAAAGAGGGTTAGAGACATCTGGCGTTGACATTTCTAAGGAAGGAATCAAAATAGCAAAAAGTGTGTCTCCGAATTCTTTTTTCTCTGTCAGCAAAGGAGAGAACCTAAATTTAGCTAACAATACATTTGATTACATCGTTTGTCTGGGGTCGTTGGAACACTTTTGGGATATGAATAAAGGCCTTCAAGAGATGAAGCGCGTGGCTAAAGAGGACGCGATTTTCTGTATAATGGTTCCTAATTTCGATTACATCTTTTGGAAAATTTCCGGTAAGTTTGGGACTGAACAGCAAAATATAAATGAAAATCTGCTGTCGCTGAGACAATGGAAGAATATCTTTAACAAAGAAGGATTTGAGATATTAAAAATTTATCAAGACAAATGGATTATGAAGGAAACTAATATATTCTCATCAGCCAACCCGATTAAAATTGTGAAGAACGTAGTCTATAAGTTGATTTGGGTGTTTCTTCCTCTAGATTACACTTATCAGTTTATTTTTATTTTGAAGAAGAGGAAGTAGCTAAGCGCACGCGTCTTTGCTTGTAGCCACATCATGTCTGCGCCTCTCACAAACTTCAACTGTCACAGCAGCCACCTTCTTCGAAATTCTCTTAGAACCACAACCAACATCTAAAAAGGGAGAAGAACAACGTTTCAAGTAATTGATCGTATGCCGTATTCGAATCCGCTCACCACTCTTATAATATGCATAAACGATTGGAAAAAGCATAAGAACATCAGTCATGTGCCCTTGAATTCGCTTATGCTTTTGGCGATGTAATCCATTTCTTCTTTATGCAGCGTCGGATACATCAGCAAGAAGGAGGACTATTGGTAGACCTATACGCCTTCTTAAAACGACTGATATTGAGAACTGCCGACTTTGACGGATTCTAATATGCGTTTTTCACTTCTAGTATTTTCATATTCCACGCTTCTGGAGGTCATCAAGAACTGCTGCAAACTTCCTTGCCATTTCTAAGTAGCTGTACTTGCTGATTTCCTTCATGCTTCCATGATAACTTATTCTGCCACTTAGCTTATACTCCACATATAGTTTTCTCAAAGCACTCTTGATGTCTTCAATGGTAGGAGCCGCTACGCCCGCGTTAGTTTGATTCAATAGTTCTGTTACAACGTCCTCCTCGCCTCCAGTAGCGAGAATAGGTCGCCTTGCAGCTAGATACTCATATATTTTCCCCGAATGCCAACCATGCTCACCCTTCTCCCATTTAAAGAAAAGCAAAACCTGTGACTCGCGTTGACGCTGAATCGACTCTTTGCGCGAGATTATTCCATGCTGTTTGACAATGTTCGATAAGTCATACTTCTGGATTTGTTCAGATAATGACTCATGTTCTGGGCCATAAAATCCAACCTCAACGTCCTCGCGTCTTATTTCGCCTTCATCTATCAACTGTTTCAAAGCCAACAGAAACTTTGCTGGGTCTTGTCCTTTAATGTAGATTTGACCTGTATAGGTAATCGTCAACTTTGACGTTAATTTTACCAATTCCCCATTTACGTCGTCTGGATCGAATCCATTGTTGATTTCGTAAGCCATTTTCCCGTTATGCAGTTGCATCAACCGTTCAGCCCACGGCAATGAAACAGTCACTAAAGCATCTGCAGTCTTAAGTGTGCGTTTTTCCAACATGCGATCAAAGAACCTGCGTAGAAATGAGTGGGGATAAGCGTGGTTCTGACTCCACAAATCCCGCAAATCCGCAACCCAAGGAATCCTATACTTCTCTTTCAATTCTCTAGCAATGATATGAGCAGTTACAGGAGAAGAACTGCTAATTATTGCATCCGCTCTTTCAATTGCAAGGAAGTCATCAGCAGATTTAAGTGCAAATGTTTTCCAACCTTTTTCCTCGTCAGGATAATTGACAACTTCTAAATAATGTTTATAAATAAATCTTAGGACGGCTTTAACAAAGTCAGGCAACTTCTTAGATGCAAGCCTGCCTCGTCTTTTCCAAGTGTGCTGTGAACTGTAGCCGAAAGTTTCTATAACCCAGTTCTTTTCTTTAAAGTCGTTTGGAGGTCCAAATCGAGAATCTGGGTTTTCGCCGAGAGGTGGTGTCAAAATAACAGGTTTCCATCCAAATTCAGGAAGATATTTAGCCAAGCCTGGTATACGCGGGGATGCATGGAATAGGTTTGCTATGATCAGAACCTTCTTCATTTATCTCACCACCTCAATTATTGCCCCTCATCTTCGCCAACCCCTATCGTTTCGCGATCTCCAATACCTCTCTATCCAACCTTCACCATCATGGAGATGCCTATCGGACCATTCCTTATCTGTTATTATAACGTGCTTCTTTATTTGTGGTCTTTGTCTATCATTGTTCATAAAAATCATGTATAACATCTATAACGTAATGTACCTGTTCATCTGTCAACTCCGGATACATAGGCAATGAAAGCACTTCACAGGAGAGTTTTTCTGTGTTCGGTAAACTAAAATGCTTCAAGTTCAATGAAGGCTGGAGGTGGTTTGGTATCCGCCATGAAACCATCGTCTCTATGCCATTCTTCTCAAGGAATTTAACAAGTTCGTCACGGTCTTTTACACGTATAACATAATTTTGATATACATCATAATATGGCCCGGTTGTCGTGGGTGGCGGTGGCAGTTTTACTTCATTTAAATCGGATAGTTCTTCATGGTAGCTTTTGGCAATTTCTCGACGTCTTTCAATCCATTTAGGTAGATATTTAAGCTTCACGTTAAGAACAGCTGCTTGAATATTATCCAATCTGCTGTTAAACCCGTAAAAGAGGATTTTTCCTGTTTTTCTATCTTGACCGTGATCTCTTAGTAGGCATATCTTTTCATACATCTCCTCATCGTTGGTCGTCGCAAATCCTCCGTCTCCAGCGGCTCCAAGTATTTTTGCGGGGTAGAGGCTAAAGCAACCGGTTAATCCAAAAGACCCCCCCTTTTTGCCATTAAAGTTCGCTCCCAAAGCTTGAGCAGCATCCTCAATCACTATCAAATTATGTTCATCTGCAATTTTCACCAGTTTCCCCATGTCACATAATCGACCGTTTAGATCAACTGGCAAGATGGCTTTTGTTTTTGGGGATATTTTTTGCTCCACTTGCTCTACGTCCATGTTCATATCTTCCCCCACATCCACCAGTATCGGCTTAGCTCCGCAGTTGACAATTACTGCTATTGTCGCTACGAATGTGTGAGCAACTGTGATAACTTCATCTCGCGGGCCTATTCCAGCGGCTTTTAGTGATAGGAACATAGCATCAGTTCCGCTGTTAAGTCCAACTGCATATTTTACTCCAATGAATGAAGCTATGTCCTGTTCAAATTGCTTTAACTGTCCACGAAGTAACAGGTCGCCTCTAGACAACGCTTCCGAGATTGCGCCAATAACCTCATTCCACATACGACGGTAATGTTCTGGATAATTCACGAAAGGAACCGAGTATACCATGGTCACATCTCCAAAATTCTTTTGACAGCCGCAACAATTCTTTCTGCTTTAGGATAATAAACGTTTTCCAACGCTGAACTAGCAGGGGCAGGGGTATCCGGTAATGAAACTCGCATAATAGGTGCTCTTAAGGATCTGAAAACTTCGTTTTCTGCAATCCTAGCGGAAACTTCAGCAGCCACGCCACAAGTTTTCCATCCACCGTCCGCAACAATCAACCTTCCCGTCTTTTTTACTGATGTAAGTAAAAGATTCTCATCTAGAGGTTTAAGCGAGCGTAGGTCTATCACTTCGACATCTATACCTTCCTTATCGAGGCTTTCAGAAGCCTTAACTGCTTCATAGGTCATATAAGAAGTTGCTACCACAGTTACATCTTCACCCTCACGTCTAACCACTCCTTTTCCTATTGGAACCGAGTATAATTCTTCGGGGACTTCTCCTACGTGCTGATACAACCATCGGTCATCAATATAGACGACTGGATTATCCTCCTCTATGCAGGCAACGAGAAGCCCCTTAGCATCATACGGTGTGCTCGGCATGACAACTTTGAGGCCTGGAATATGCGTAAAAATAACTTGTGTCGCCTGTGAATGCTGTGCCGCTTGCTCTCCCCCTCTATTGATGATTGCCCAAAGTGCTATGGGGACACTCAGTTGTCCTCCAAACATGTAGTGCCAGTTTGCAATGTGATTCGCTATCTGATCCATGGCATAATACATAAAGTCCATTCTTGGATAGCATAGGATAGGATGCATTCCTGCTAATGCCGCACCTAATGCCACGCCTGTTATACAATTTTCAGAAGTAGGGGTATCAATTATCCTCTTTGGTCCAAATCGGTCAATAAGGCCGACAGTAGTACTTCCAACATACCATGGGCTGATGACCCCTTGCCCAATCAGAAATACGCGAGTATCTTTTGCAATTATCTGGTGCAAAGCCTCGTTAATTGCTTCAGCATAGGTAATTTTCCGCACGCTGGTTTTCACCTTTTGGCTTCAATGGTGCGCCTTTCACACGCCTATTCAGTTTTGAATACATTATGGAGAAGGTCGGTCTCGTCTGGATAGGGACTTTCTCTTGCAAACTTAACTGACTCCTCTACTTCTTCTGAAATAGCTTTGTGTATCTGGTCTCTTTCTAACTCGGAAATAATGCCATGTTCCAGCAAAAACTTCTCCAACATCTTAATGGGACACCTGTTCATCCAATAGTCTAGCTCCTCTTTACTTCTGAGCCCTTTGTCTAAATCATCATAGGGTCCAACGTGCCCTCGCCACCTGTAAGTCATGGCCTCTATTAAGGTGGGTCCTTTTCCAATGCGAGCATCTTCTATTGCTTTCTTTGCCACTTTATAGACCTCCATTACGCTGTTCCCATCAATTTTAATTCCAGGCATCCCAAACACCTCGGCTTTCTTGTAAATATCAGTATCTGCAAGACAGGCTGATATATGCAGATGAGTGCAGTAGAGATTGTTCTCGCAAACAAAGACCACTGGTAATTTCTTGAGTGAAGCAAAATTGAGAGACTCATAAAATACTCCTTCGTGGGCTGCTCCATCTCCAAAGAAAGCAACAGAAACGGTATCCTTGTTTTGCACGGAAAAGGCTAACGCTGACCCCGCAGCTATAGGTATTGTCCCACCAACAATGGCGGAGCTTCCTAGTAACCCTATGTCTGATGATGCAACATGCATAGAGCCACCTTTACCTTTTGAACACCCTGTTTTCCTACAATAAAGTTCCGCCATCAATGCCTTCAGGTCGCCGCCTTTAGCTATAAAATGACCGTGAGATCGGTGAGTGCTGAAAACATAATCATCTTTTTTAAGAGCAGAGCACACTCCAGTTGCTACGGCTTCTTCTCCAATATACAAATGGCAGGGTGTGACGAGTTCTTTTGAAATAATGAGTTCTGCCACTTTTTCTTCAAACTTCCGAATCTTTACCATCGTCACATACATTTTTCGCAAGATGTCGGTAGGAATATTCGAGGAGAGTGATTTTTGCTTTTTGTTCAAAGTTTAATTCTCTCCTCTTGTCCATACTGCTTGTACCATTGAATGAATGCCCTTAGTCCATCTTTTAAGTTGTATTTAGGTTCCCATTTCAGGATTTTTTTGGCTTTGGTTGTGTCGGCAATTAACTTTTTAACCTCCCCAATTCTCGGTTCCACATGGACTGGTTTTATCTTCCCTTTTTTGCCGCATAAGTCAATGATCAGATCGGCTAAATCGATTATACTTACTTCTTTACCACTACCAATGTTTATCGGATCTAGTCTCGAATCACGGTTAAGAATTAAATCGAAAGCTCTAACAGCATCCTCTATATAGGTGTAATCTCTTGTTTGCCGACCATCTCCATATATAACCGGAGGCATGTTGTTCAGAACTCTTCTAGTAAATATAGATATTACCCCGCCATATCCGATATCTCTTTGCCGTGGGCCAAAAATGTTGAAAAACCTTGGGATGGAAATATTCATGCCATACGTCATAACATATGCGTTGCACATTCTATCGGCGGCGATTTTGCTAGCCCCATAAGGATGCGGAGCATCTAACGGATGCTTCTCATCTATGGGGACATATTGGGCTGAGCCATATACCTCACTTGTAGAGGCGTGAATCACCTTCTTAACATCGTATATCCTTGCTACTTCTAAGACATTCTGTGTTCCCATTACGTTTATCTCGTAAGTAAGTCGAGGTTCGACGTAGGACCTATCTACATGAATCTGAGCTGCCATGTGAAAAATTACGTCCAATTCACGACTTATTCTTTCTAAAAGGTCAAAATCCCTGACGTCACCTTCTATCAGTTTGAAATTTCGGTAATCTAATAGGTGTCTTACATTTAATAGATCTCCACTCAAAAAATTATCCAAGCAGAGCACTGTATGCCCTTCTTTAGTGTATTTTTCACAAAGGTAGCTTCCTATGAATCCTGCACCGCCAGTTATCAATATCCTCATTTTTCATGCCTCTGAACTAGCTTTTTATAAAGGTCTTCCATCTTCTCCATCTCTTTATAGTAATTGTTCTTCTCTTCGATTATTTTTCTGCTGATTTTCCCAAATCTCCTTCTTACGGCCTCATTTTCCAATAAACAAATAATGTTTTCCGCCAAGGATTTCGGATCTTTTATCGGAACAACAAATCCATTCACTCCGTCCTCTACCCACTTTTTGTTTTCGGCAACATCGGTAACTATCACTGGAAGCCCACAGGCCATCGCTTCAGCTGTACTAGCAGCAATTCCAGCGTCGAAAGGAGATGTAGAAACATAAACATCACTAGCAGTTAAATACTGAGGAAGCTCATCGTTTGGAATAAAACCTACAAACTTTACGCTCTCTGAAACGCCTAATGATGTGGCCAATTCCCTCAGCCTTTTCTCTTCAGAACCTTTTCCGACAATCACGAATTTCGTTTCTGAAATTTCTTTTAGCACCAAAGGCACAGACCTAATCAATGATTCGACATCATACGAAGGCTCAAGAGTTCTTAAACTTATCACTACAGGTGAGTCATATATCTCTAATTTCGTCCTAAGCGTTTCACTTTTTTGTCTAAGACTAAATTTCCTAGTATCAATCCCGAAGCGAATAAGGCTAATCTTCTCAGGATCAGCCCCTAACCTTATCATGGCTTCCTGCATGTGCTCGGCGTCACATGTTATTAAATTTGCCCTTTTTAAAGCATATTTTACAAGATATTGTTTCACCATTGATTTTTTAGGTTCAATTAAAACATCATCACCCCACGCTGTAACCACAAAAGGCTTGAAGCCAGTTAGTGCGCCATACACACCGTTATGTGAAACATAATGCGCGTGCAAAATATCCGGGTTTATCTCTTTGACCGCTTTTTTCACCGCCAATATTCTGAAGGGATACGCTACTTTTGAAAAATACCTTAATTTTCGAACTTTTACACCTTCAATCTGACTTCTCTCGGCAAAAGTTGCTAAATAAACATCATGACCCCTCTCGGCAAAAAATCTAACCCACTTCTGCGTATGAACACTGCGACCGCCGGCGAGATAACATATTCTCAACGTTATGTCCCTACGAAAACTCTTTCAAAAGAACCTAATTTAATAAAGTTTCTGGAAAACTTTCAAAACTCATCCAACCAATACGTAGCTCGTATCATGAAAAAATCAATGCACCCTTAAACAATCTTCTCCCGTTCACCTTCATTTTCAAGCACAAATTTGCCTTCATCTAATAAACCATAGAAGGTGTTCAAGGTCGCTACCCTAAGTTTGCGTTGCAATCTCCCCTCTAGAGTACGCCCTCTTCCCAGAATAAATCTCGTTAGTAAACGCTCCAAAAAGTTAAACGCCTTCGGTGGAATATTTTCATCACACCAATCACTATATCCACGCCTAAACCAATCTTCCAAAATTGGAATGAACCCACCCTTCGTCCCTACAATCCTGCCAGCCTCAATATTCTCCTCTGGAATAAGAGCTTGCTTATGCAACTCTTCACGAATTCGAACTTTTGTCTCCTGCCCCACACACTTATGAGCTCTTGGCAATCCCCTGCAAAAGGCTATCAACTCTGAATCAAGGTAAGGAAATCTAACTTCCACATAATTTTTGCTTTGGGAAAGATCCCGCCACGCATAATTGCTTTGACATCTCCAAAGCAGATCCGCTTCTACTTTAAAGAAATCCTTGTCGCTTGCGCGGACATGTGGAGGATATCCACCAAGCAGCTCATCCAGCCCTAACGCCTCGAAAATTTTCTTCGTTCCATCGTGCTCACAAAGTTTAGATGTGTAAAGCGCCCACGTTGAATCAACAGGAGCACGCATGCATAGCACGGCTTCCTCAGTTAAGTCCATACTATCCTTCGGAGTCATTTCCTTAATAACAAGCTTCACATCACACAGATCCGCAATGCGTTTAGCATATTCAGATTCATCACGTTCACCAAAAGTCAAAGAATATGCCCTAACTTTTTCAGAACCGACAATTTCAGACGTTAAACGCAACATAACGCTACTATCGATACCCCCAGAAATCCACACTCCTATGCGATCAATAGGTTCCCACCGTTCCAAACTTCGCCGAATCGCTTCTCTGATTTGGTCCAGAAGCTTGCCATTATAATCGCTAGCAGAACCATAAGGTATTGTGTTAAGGTTACTCCACAAACAATATGGTCTTTTCGGTGGAATAATCGACTGAGGAATTGGAAGCCATCCGTACACAAGATGTTTCCAAAGATTTCTCTTATTAACATCCTTTCGAGTTAAAACTTTCATTTTTTCCTTCTCCCTCATACCCAGAAAGGGCAAGTATTCCTTTTAATATTTTCGTGGCCATTTAGTAGATGCATAATTCCTAAAATTGAAACAACATCATGCCTTAACCCAACAAACATTCTGTCAGATCGCACAACCGAAGTGTCCTTCACTTTTTATGTTTTAACCACTTCCTATATTGCTCATCAACAACCAAAGCACTCTTCATTAACGTGTTAAAACTAGTGAACGAGACCAAGTATTGAATATCCTTCGGTATGCAATGTCCGCCAATGCCATCCCTAGCCTCCAAAATCTCTATGTTCCACTTAGTATTGCAAGCCTTCCGCACCTCATCAAAACTTAATCCACTTTCTTCACAAATCATCTTTAGCTCTTCAGCAAAAGCTATTTGAACATAACGATAAGCGTTCTCAGCTATCTTGCACATCTCCGCCACCTCGATAGAAGAAGCCACATGAAGAGGAACACCTAAAACATCTCTGTAAAACTTCACACCCGCTTCAAGACTCTCTGAATCAACGCCACCAATAACTCTTGATTGCTTAACTCCATGCTTAACTGGCTCTT
>Ga0315282_10007883_pt1 | contig 17373 bp, 15 predicted proteins | sample YL17G07_20_MG_FD_203693 | JGI IMG/M metagenome (GOLD analysis project Ga0315282, IMG submission 203693) | Sediment microbial communities from Yellowstone Lake, YNP, Wyoming, USA - YL17G07_20 | ecosystem: Environmental > Aquatic > Freshwater > Lake > Sediment | place: USA: Wyoming | collected... | reverse complement strand
ACAGGGTTAGCTGACATAACGATCTCCAGTAGTCACCCCGCGGACATTGAGTATTGGCAAGGGCTAAAGGGACTTTTCTCAGCCGAGCTAGCGACGAAGCCGGCTGGAGGAATCATACGACTTTGAAGTCAGGAACCTGTATGGAGTATTTTCTGCAGAGGGATTTTGCCTCAGGTTCCGTGAGAAAGGTTCTGCCAGCTCGCAGAGCCGCGCTGATAGTTTGAGTCCTCGTTTCGATCACCTATCAGTAGGAAGGGAAACTTGCGTTGAAGTGCCCTTGACGTTTGCGCAGATCCTCTCACTTGGACAACCGAGGCCCTAGAGGCCCTGCTGCCTCGAAGCCGAGCTCGCATCCATAATGCTAGGAACTCTGAAGATCGCTAACACGTCCCGCCAGAACTTCTAAGGGAAATCTCACTGTGGCGTCCGTGTGCAGCTCGATCTGCATCTTGCAGGTTTCGCTTTCAGTTAGAACAGTCGTGTCCGTCGATATCTTTTCCCGCAACTTTTGCGCGATCTCTCCGCTGATTTCAAAGTTCTCCTTGAACGTTCCCCACACCCCGGCTCCCCCGCAGCACTCATCAATTTGCCGGACAACAAGTCCGGCGGCCTTGAGAAGCTTCGTGGTGACGGGTACCAGCGACATGGCCTTTGAAAGGCAGCAGCAGTGATAGTCAACGCGCCGTGAGGCTTGATTATTGAAATGGAGGGCTCCTGTCTCGTACTCCTTAAGGAGCAGTTCTGTCATGTCAACTACGGCTTCAGAAACCGCTGAAGCCTCGGGCTCATCAAGTATCATTCTGTAGCCTTCTCTGAGCAAATAGGATGCGGCCAGCGAACTGCAAACGATCCGAGTTCCATCTCGAGCGTAGCCAACCAACTGACCCAGATTGTAACGCGCCAAGCTGCGAGCCTTGTCAAATAGGCCGAACTCAAGACTCGGCATGCCGGATTCTCTCTGCGGCGGAACGATGACCTCGTAGCCGACGTGTTCAAGCAGCGCGACAACCGTTTTCGCAAGTAGCGGGTAGTTGTAGTTTGCATAGGAGTCTACGAAGTACACGATCTTCTTCTTTCTGGGAGTACTCGGTCTGCTTTTGAACCATGATTCGAACGACTGCCTGTGAAAAGGAGGAAGGTGGGTCCTAGCGTCTATGTGGGTGGCCCATTCCATCAGCCTTTTCACGACGTGCCTTTCCATAATCCAATTCGAAACGGGGGCAGTTGCGCTTCCCAAGCGGTCAAACGTGCCGTAGTCAGCGTATATCCTGTGGCCGAGCGTCAGAGCGTTCCATCTTTTTTGCTTAAGGTATGCGTATCGAGCATGAGATATCAAGTCAGGTATCGGAATGCCAGGAGGACAGACAGAGACACAGCGTCTGCAAGAGAGACATAGGTCAATGAGTTTCTTGAAGTCAGCCGAGTATGGGTCGATCTCCCCAATATCTTCAACCAGTGACTGCACGAGAATCATCCTACCCCTGCTGGTTCGTGATTCCCTGAAGGAAGAGGAGATGTTGGACTCTGCACAGACGGCGTTGCAGAAGCCACATCGTATGCATCGCTTGGCGTAGCTTGTGATAGGGCCAAGGTCGGCAAGGAAGAGCTTACGGTCAGCTGCGTGATTCAATTGAAGCACCTAGAGGTCGAAGATCTTCCCAGGATTCATGATGCAGTTCGGGTCCACTAATCGTTTGATAGATTTCATCAACTCCAACGATTCGCCGTGTTCAATTTGCATGAAACGCTTCTTCTCAACCCCTATCCCGTGTTCTCCTGAAGCGACGCCTCCCAGGGAAATCGCGTAGGTCACGATCTCCTCGACAGCTCTGGTCGCCCTCTTCCACAGTTCCTTGTCGGATCGGTCGGCCATGACGACGGGGTGAACATTACCGTCGCCGCTGTGCCCAAAGCAAGCGAGCTTCACCTCAAATTTCGCGGCTGTTTCATACGCAAATGTCACGATCTCAGTAATCTTGGAAATAGGGACAACAACGTCACCAATGATGGGATTCGGTGCGGACCTCGCTAGCGCGGGATACGCGCCTTTTCTTCCTGCCCACAGTCTTTTTCGTTCGTCAGGGTCTTTCGCGGTATGAAGCTCTACTGCACCATGCTTCCTGAGAATACTCAAAGCCGACTCCAGCTCGTGTGCGGTGGAGTCTTCTGTTCCGTGGAATTCTGTGAGCAACATTGCTGCAGTTTCCTTGAGGCCGAGTCCTTCGTTCCGATTGACGGCAAGAATCGTCTCGCGGTCCAGGAACTCCAAGGCAGAGGGAATTATGCCAGAGCGCACTATTTCGCTGACCGCTTCAGTTGTCGCTGACACAGAATCAAAGTACGCGACCGCAGTTCTCATAGCCATTGGGAGCGTTCTGAGCCTGAGGGTGATTTCCGTAATCACCCCTAGAGTGCCCTCCGATCCCACGAACAGACGCACAAGATCATACCCGGTCGAGGATTTGATGGCGTTGGAGCCTGACCGAATAACCTGCCCGTTCGGTAGCACCACTTCAAGTTTCAGAACGTAATCGCGAGTGACGCCATACTTCACTGCACCCATGCCTGAAGCGTTGTTTGCGACCATTCCTCCTATCGTGCACACAGAAGAACTGCCCGGGTCGGGAGGAAAAACGAGATTGTAGGGCTGGAGCTTCAAGTTCAGCTGGTCATATACGACACCGGGCTGCACGACGACTTGGAGGTCTCTATCAAGGATTTTGAGTATGCTGCTCATCTTGCGAAAGTTCAGCACTATTCCATGTTGCACCGGAAGCACGTTTCCCGCGAGGCTGCTGCCGGCTCCTCTTGGAACGATCGGGAGCTTGCGCTCGTTGGCGTACCTTAGAATTGTTGAAACCTGCTCGGTGTTTTCAGGCCAGACGACAACGTCTGGCTTCACCCACTCGCTCGGGAAAGAATCAATGGCATGTATTAGAAGCTCAGATTCCTCTACGCTTACGTTTGCCTCTCCCACAGCTCTCCTCAAGAACTCAAGATCTCTGTTCTCGAACCTCGAAAACCCCTCGGCCATTATCCGGGTCTCCTCTTGACGGTCCGCGACTGTTTCGTCTGCCGGAATAAGAAGATCCTAGGCGCCGGCCTCGCCCAGCCGTCAAGGGCTCGGGTCTTAAGCAATCTTCCCCGTTTCGCAGAAGTAGGCTTCGTCAAAGTAAATGTTGAGCTTGAACTCTTGGAAGATCGCACACTGGTGACAGAGGCACCCCTTCTTGCTGATCGTCTTCGAGGGTTCTCCTCTGGCACAAAAGAAACTCGGTTGACCAGGGGAGGTGGGGCACTTTGGGCATTGGCATCGGTCGGAGTTCTGTGGTGTGTCAGGTATTGGCCTAGGCGGGAAGAAAGGGTTGATCGACAATCGCAAGTTCCTCCCGAACGACTCGTAGCTGGTTTCCCTACATAAGATTGTGATACATAAGATAAGAGTGTGGGTGCCGGCGAAGGAAAACCCTCCGCCGGCGAACTCTGTTCTCTTCTTCTACATATTTGCGGGAATAGCGATTTCTCCGCCCATGGTTGGTAGCGGGGTCTTGGCACCGGCAGATACTACAGTCAGTCGCAGAATGAACCCGCCTATGAGGCCCAATACCGCGGCGACCATGATCCACAATGCTTCGGAACCCGCGCCAGCACCTGGAACGAGCGTCTCCGCGAGCAGCGGGATGATCAGCCCTAGGACCACGTATCCCAGCCAGAATTGAGTCGCGAGCGGTCCCCGCAAGACACGCAGGGTGGAGAATTTCGCGGTCACCGTTTGATGAGTACCCCACAGGTGGAGTACAACCACAGCTATCTCCAATGCTATGACGATTGCGATATAGCGGGCAAGCGTCGCTATGATGTCCGGCAAGGCCGTCCCGCGCATTAGACTATCGAGTGTCAGGAGCAAGCTGCTCGCCTTCATTCCTGTGGCAGTTGCCGAGACAGAGAACAGTAGCGGTAGCGTAGGCATGCTCCAGAAGGGAATCGGTTTGCTCGCTCCAAGGAGGAGGCCAGTGTATACTACGGTCCCGAGGGCGAAGACAGCTATCAGGACTTCAAGTACTGCGACCGCACCCGGCATCGTATTCAGTACGGTGAACGGCCAGATCCAGAGACCGAACAGTACCACGCTCAAGACCAAGAAGACCGTAAGGATCCAGCTTCCTCTTGCGATCCAAGATGTGCCCGGCTTGTTCAGTGCCTTGATGAATTTCGTAGGCTGGCCTAGGTCCCACATCAGGAAGAGTATCCCCACCACGACCAGAGGAATGCCGATCCACAGGCCTGTTTGCATCAATGGCGTGAAGCTAGGGCTTAGGAGATGAGCGACTGCACCGACAAGCGCGGCGCCAGCTCCAACTCCTGCCAAGAACAGGTATGCTGCGATCTTCCAGTCCCACGACCGCTGAGGGTTAAGTTTGATTGTTGCTGCCATCTTCATCCGCCTCATGAAAGGTAGTATACGCAGGGATCTGTTCCGTACTCTGGCTTAAGCTGGTACCCCGATCGAGCCCGTATCAATTGGGAAACCTCGCTGTTGGGATCGTCAAGGTTGCCTATGTAAAGCGCGTTCGTCGGACAGGTTTGAACACAAGCGGGTTTGAGCCCTTCCTCCAATCTCGGCAGACAGAAGTCGCATTTCTCTGCAGTGCCCACTCGGTGGTCGGCGTACCTCACTTGTTCGTAGGGTGTGAACTTGTTTCCATAGTACGGTCTTATCTCTTTCACCGACATCCTCGACGGGTACGGACAAGCCACGATACAGGCCTTGCATCCTATGCACTTCTCTTTGTCGATTGTGATGATTCCGTCCTCGCGCTGTACGGTTGCGCCGGTTGGGCAAACCTCCTTGCATATCGGGACTCGGCACTGCATGCACTGAATTGGGAGAAACACTCGCTTGGCAAGGGGGTACTGTCCGACCTCGGTCTCGAATACGCGACGGTAGAATATTCCTGGCGGAGTTCCCTTCTCGGTTTTGCAGGCCATCTGGCAGGACATGCATCCGATGCACTTCTTCAGGTCGATTACCATTCCGTAGCGCATCTTCGATCTACTCCTTGTACACCTTCACCCTCACACACCCATCGATGGAGCTGGTCACCTTGTCGACCACAGATAGATCGTTGAGCGAGTATATTGCGTTCCAGTGCACTCCCACGCCTTTTGCAATCGGTTCGCCGAGGGCGCGCTTTCCAAATGTCCCTGCGACACCGAGGACTTCAGGATGAATAGTGTCGGTGACTACCGCACGGCCTGTCCGCTTGATGCCGTTCATTGTCTCGATCGCAATTTGGTCTCCGTTCTTGATTCCTTTCTTCTCGGCGGTCTTGCTGTTGATCTGTATGCCATATGCCTCAGGCAAATTGTCACCGATTTCCTTGAGCCACGGGTTGTTTAAGCTCCATGAGAAGGTGTGGTAGGGAAGTTTGTAATTCACGACCAGCATGTCGTACTCTCCCTTGGGTTCGTAGCCGACGCAGGGTTTCCAGTCCACGAGAGCTGTGTAGTCGTCTGTCTCCCAGATATCCTCAATACCTAGTTCCTTGACAACCTTCTTGACATCCTCACCCGCACGTTGCCAGTATTCTAGATATATCGGGACTCTGCCCGGCGTGAACATTCTTGGGAAAGCTTCCTCTATATCCTTCTTCTGTTGGACGAACTGCGTTCCTGTGCTCTCAAAATACTCGACCCCTACTCCGTAGCGGTCCTTTAGGATGCGGTCGCAGACTTCCATGTATGTGTACTTTCCATTCGGGTCCAGCTTGTTGGGCTCACGGAGGTCATTGTACCAGTTCATTGTCTCGTACCACTCCTTGGAGAGTCCGAGTTTCTCTGCAAGTTCAAAGAGGATCTCGACCCAATGCTTCACGCCTGGGGGCGGGTCCAGGATTGGGCGGCGGAAGAACCAATACCAATCCTTCTTTCCGACCGCTTCGAACTTGAATGGTGGGTTAGCGATTGGATCGTAACGTTCTGTCCAATGTGCTTGAGGTAGAACTATGTCGCACATCTCGATAGCCTCGTTCATCTCTGTTGCCATGCCGACGATGAATGGAATCTTCTTGAGGAGGCCAACAACTTCCTCAGGGTTGCCTACCGTCATGACAGGGTTCACGTGGGTGATAATCATCATCTCGATATCATATGGGATCTTGAACCTTCTTGGATCGTGCATCACGAAAGGTACGAAGTTGTCGCTGTACGAGGCTATGGGACAGAGTTCGATCAAATTGTAGAGCATTGGCTTCACAACCTTCCTTGCAGGGTACGGGTCTAGGCAGCCGAACTTGAAGTACCAGTTATCGGAAAGCATGATCCCATCTTCGTCTTCTTTGGGCCACCATCTACGCTTGTAGTATGTTGAGATGCCGCACACGCCGCCTGGAACATTGACTGCACCCACGATAACGTTGAGAAGTTCAAGGGCGTATACGGAGTGCATAGCATGTCTGTGCGCAGTCGCCCCGCGACCGTGAATCACGCATGCAGGCCTGTGAGGAAGTTCAACTCCGTCGATCACAATTGTGCTGCCGATCTGGGCTGCTTCTCCAAATTCCTTCGATGTTCTCCTAATGGTCTCCACCGGAATGCCAGTTACCTCAGAGACTGTTTCAGGAGGGTACTTCTTCACGTGTTCCTTGAAGATCTGGAAGGAGGGCTGGCAGCTTACCCCATCGACTGTGAACCGTCCTTCGAGGGCCATGTTCTTCCATTCGACTTGATTGAAGGGCTTTGCCTTAGATTCCTTCTGATCCCAGACCATCGGCTTCTTCGTCGACTTGTCTCTCACATAGAGACCGTCTTGGCCTATGAGGTACGGTCCGTTTGTGAATCTCTTGAGGTGGTCAACGTCGTAGATCTTATACTCGTTGAGAAGGAGGTTGATCATTCCCAAGGCCAACGCTGCGTCTGTTCCAGGCTTGATCGGTATCCACTCGTCAGCCTTTGAGCCCGCGTACATGCACGCTGGATCGACGGAAACAACCTTCATACCTCGCAGCCTGGCTTCTGCGACCTCACGTGCTGAGAGCACAGGCAATGCGTCGACCATATGTCCTGTCTGGGTGCCCCACAAGAGGACATAGTTGCAGTGCTCGTAGTCGGCCTCTCTGAAGAACGAGGCATGGTACTGGTATGATGTGTTGTGGTACCAGCCGCACCATGTTGATCCGCCGAACCAGAACTGTCCTCCGAATGTCCTGAGCCAAGTGCCTGCAAACAGGTAGGGCGGGTAGTCGAATGAAGACATCATCAGCTTGAGTGGATTGTCCGCTCTAATCTTCTTCAGTCTCTCGACGATTGTGTTGATAGCTTCATCCCAAGAGATCTCGACCCATTTAGGATCTACACCCAAACCTTTCTCGGGATTCGTTCGTCTGACGGGTTTCAGGAGACGGTTCGGGTTGTACGGCATCATGATCGCGGAGAGGCCTTTCGCACATTGCCGGCCGTAGTTGGGTGGGCAATCAGGGTCACCCTCGATCTTCACGATAACGCCGTTGACCCGGTGAGCTCGAATCCCTGTGTCTGCGCATTGGCACATATAGCAGACCGACTTTATCCACTTGTCCTCTACGATCGGTTGTTCTTTCTGCAACCAGTGTACCTCGTGCCCCCATATGTCCGGCGAATGGATAAAAAACTCGCGGTAATTACAAACGCGTCTCTATGCACGATAATAGACTTTAGGAACAGAACGTTCTGTGTGTCTGGGCAAATGAACGCTAGCCGCCGCCAATTGCTTCCATGACTACAAGCTCCGTCTTCGTCGAACCAGTGAGTTGCTTGCTTAGTCCTTCTTGGAGGTCGACCCTGACACCGTCCGCAAGTATCACAACGTTCTGTCGAAAACGGCCATCCGCGTCGAGCAAGTGATACTCGACTATCTCCCCGTACTTCGCGGTGAGAGCTGATATTAGGTCACCGATCGTATATGCAGTTGGGAGCTCGATCTCATCAGACCTTTTGTTGAAGAGCGCACGAAGGGCGCCAATGAAGGTGACCTGTACCACTCGTTTATTGGGAGATTCCAACAGGCAGTCGCTTCTACTTGGCGGTGGGGCGCATAATGCACGGCCGCGGGGATTTAATCTTGCGCTCCATGTTCATACCTTGGCAGTGCGCTCCATGTTCGACCACCAACAGAAAAGAGCTAAGTGAGTGTTTCGCACAGGGCGGGAGGTGGGATCTGACGATGGTCATCCCGGTCGCCAATAGTAAGGAGATACTCGAGCGAGTCTACTCACGTGCCTTTGAGTATGAGCAGAAGTATGGGAGTTGTCCTCAATGCGTTCTCGCTGCAGTTCAAGATGTGTTCGGCATCGTCAGTAACGAGGTCTTTAGGGCCGGACACGCGCTAGCAGGCGGTGTCGGTCTCACAACTAACGGAACATGTGGCGCGTTGTCCGGGGGAGTTATGGCGTTGAGCTCCAAGCACGGCCGCACACGCGAGAACTTTGCTAAGGGTCGGTATCTAAGATCATACCAGCTTGTGAAGAGACTGTATGATCGATTCGTGCAGGAATACGGAAGCTGCATCTGCCGCGAGGTGCAGCAGAGGATCTTTGGAAGATCTTTCAACATGTGGGATGCCAAGGAATATGAGGAGTTCGAAAGGGCGGGCGGTCATAGAGACAAGTGTCCCAGCGTTACAGGCAATGTGGCAATGTGGGTCGCTCAAATACTCCTTGAGGAAGACCGGGACGTTCGGTCTTAACGCCGCCTTTCACACTTTTCAGACACTGCAGTCGCATCCAGCACACACCTGTTATACTATGAAACTCATCATAGAGGAGCCGTGACCGGAACGCTCGGATCAGCAACACGAGAAAGAATGGCCGGCAAACTCTTCTGCTGACGCATAAATACTAGAAGATGGCCTGTTAGGCTTCGATGTGGTGGGCACCTGTGAAGGAACCTTGGAGAAGTAAGTACTGGTATACGAGCCACTATAATTTCAACAGTCAGGCCCGGAAGGGCATGAAGTTTCCTAAGAAGATACAGTTTTACGACCTTACATTGAGAGACGGCGAGCAGCAAGCTGGTCTTGTCTTTCGGAAGGAAGAGAAGGTTGAGATCGCACGACTCCTTGACGAAGCTGGTGTGGACAAGATAGAAGCAGGGATGCCGACCGTTTCTGAGGAAGACGCGGAGGCGATCAAGGCTATTACTGGTCTGGGCCTTTCTGCAAAGATCTTCTGTCTGGCTCGCTGTATGAAAAGGGACGTCGACATGGCTCTGAAGTGCGATGTTGACGGCGTGCAGATGGAGATCCCGACCAGCAACACCTTGCTCAAGAACGCGTACGGGTGGCCGCTGCAGAAAGCTCTCGATCTGACCGTTGAGAACACTGCATACGCGCACGAGCACGGGCTTCACGTTAATTTCTTCACGATGGACTCAACTAGATCGCCGTTCGAGACCTGCTGGAAGATCATCAACACTGTAGCAACGAAGGGGCACATGGACGGCCTGACGGTGGTTGATACGTTCGGCGTCACCTCGCCGGTCGGCATACATTATTTCGTGAAGAAACTCAAAGAGAGGGTGCGCAAGCCCATTGACGTTCACTGCCACAACTCCTTCGGACTTGCGGTCGCGAATTCACTCGCCGCCGTTGAGGCCGGGGCGCAGACGGTTCACACAACCGTCAACGCGATTAGCGAGGGGGGTGGCGCGGCTGCACTTGAGGAGGTCGCAATGGCTGCGAAATGTCTCTACGGGATCGACAGCAACATCAAGTTTGAGAAACTTATGCCGCTCTCAAAGCTCGTCCAAGAACGTTCGGGGGTAAAGATGCCCGCGCACAAACCGATCGTCGGCGACGGAATATTCACGGCAGAGTCAGGAATTGTCTTAGGTTGGTGGTCGAGAATACGGGATCTAAACCTTTCACCATTGGAGATCTTCCCGTTCATGCCGGAGTTCGTCGGTGCCGAGGGTCACAAGATGGTAGTCGGGAAGAAGAGCGGCCGAGACTCCATAACGTACAAGCTCAAAGAGCTCGGGCTTAGCGCTCCCGAAGGCAAGATAGACGAGATACTTATGCGCGTGAAGAAGACAGGAATCGAGCTGAAGCGGACGCTCAACGACGAAGAGTTCAAGCAGGTCGTTCAGGACGTGGCGAAAACCTAGCCATTCACGTGACTCTGCTGCTGTGTCTCTCGTGAAAGGTCCGTTGTGCGCGCTGTTCCCAGATCTGGCGTGATCATTTTCGGTTGACTCCTCCTAACTGAGAATCGGCTGAAGAGCTGTCCGAGTCCTCCAGGCATGAAGAAGATCGCAACGAATAGGAGACACCCCAAAGCGACCAGGTAGGCGAACGGGTCGGCGCTACTAAAGAATATCTCAAACAGCAACGAGAGGATGATGGCGCTTGCCACGCCACCGAGTATGCTGCCTGCCCCGCCCAGAACCCCCATGACTAGCGTGTTGAAAGAGATTCCTGCCGCAAATGCTATAGTGTTATCAATGTACCCGAGGCGTGGAATCACAGCCGCCCCAGCCATGCCCATGAAGAGGGCCGTCACTCCAAACGCAAATAGCTTATAGAGCGTCGTGTCCACTCCTGAAGCGGCTGCGGCATCCTCATTTCCTTTGATACTTAGGAGACCCAATCCAAACTTGGTGTCCTTTATGGAGCTAGCAACGATCACGGCCAGGAACGCGACCAGCAAAGCCGCAAAGTAGATCTCTTGTGGACCTTGTATCGTAATGTACCTGCCGATAGTGCCTGTGATTTGGTGTTCCAAGTACAAGACCACATTAGATATTAGCGCCGCGAATGCGTAGGTTGCGATTATGAAGTACGGGCCACGAATTCTGAGAAATGGAATACCGATCACAAACGCCACAACAAAACAGATCACTCCAGCCAGTGGGATAGCAAGATACCAGTTCACGAACGTCGAAGTCAACGGAACTACATACGCCCCGAGACCATAAAACGCCGCGGCGCCCAGAAACAGGTATCCCACGTAGCCAGATATTATGTTCCAAGAGGCGACGAGTGTCACGTATGTCACAATCGAAATCAACAGACCAAGCGTATACGGGTCTACAAGGAAGGAGGCGCTGGCGGACAATGCAAATGCAATCACGATCGCAACGTATCGAACGTAGCTCATTCGAAGCGCCTACCTTGCGAAGATGCCGCTCGGTTTGACGAGGAGCACTACGATAAGGATCGTGTAGATGATTGCGATCTTCAGCGCTGGCGCAAGATAGAACACCAGAGTGGACTCAGCTAGTCCGATGATCAACCCTCCAACCAAGGCACCAGGCACGCTGCCAACCGTCCCGAGTATTATCGCCACGAAGGATGCCATCGTATACTCTATGCCGAAGTAAGGAGTCATCGGAAAGATCATACTGAAGAGGACACCGGTCACAGCGGCCATCGACAGTCCGATCATGAAGCATGCTAGATAGACGCGGGTCACGTTCACGCCGACAACTCTTGCGGCGTCCCTGTCTTCTATGACGCACCGAATCCCTCGGCCAAACCAAGTCTTCTTAAGAATGAGCCAAAACACGATGGTCACGGGGATTGCCACCATAGGGGAGGCAAGCCTGCTGACCATAGCCTTGACTCCTCCAAACTCTACTACGTTAGTTAGCACCGCGTACGATTTGTAATCTGGAGTGAAGATCAACGCCACCAGGTTCGACAATATCATAATAATCGCGAATGTGAGCAGGAGTGTGGTTGACTGAGTCTCCGCGGTGGAGAGCTCTCGGGCATACACGCGGTTGAATATGCCAAGGTAGAGTACCGCTCCCAGCCCTGCCACTGCTACGGCAACGAGGACTAGGGAAAGAAGTGGTGAAACCTTCATCGCAGTGAATAGCCAATATGCCAGGTAGCCTCCGACCATAACGAATTCGCCTTGGGCGAGGTTGCTCATCGAAGCCGCTCCATATAGGAGCGTCAGCCCCACGGACACAAGCGCGTAGAGGCTACCAATAACCAGTCCTCCAAACAACAGGTTTACTACGCCTGCGGCGTCAACCAAGCGTCAGTCACCAGCAAAGACAAAGAAAGGGCGGGGATTGTAAGGGTCGCCTCACAATCCCTACTTCCATGGGGGTTTAGGATAGATCAGATCAGCTGTCGTCAGGTCGACCTCAACGAGTCCTGGCAGATTTGCGACGCTCCCGTTGGCGCTGCCTACGATCTCAATGTCGTATCCAGGCTCCGTATTCGCGACGTTTTGGTGTTGCAGGATTGTGCCTTGGCGTTTCTCGTTCCACGGTCCTCTGTCCCAGCCGACCGGACCGATGATCGTGGGGATCGGGTTGTCCTTTGCCTTCAGCAATTCTTGGTAGATCGCTTGTCGGTCGAGGGTCCCGGCTCGCTCAATCGCTTGTTCGAGGAGCTCCATAGTTCCAAAGGCGATTGCGCCGTCGACGAAGTCCGGAACCTCGCCGTAGCGGTCCTTGTAGAGCTTCAAGAGATCAGCCCCTGTCCCGTATGGGCCCTTCGATAACTTCGCCTTTGCGGCGAACCCTGCTCCGTGCGAGCAGATTCCCTCGTTGTTATTGCCGAATCGCGTATAGGCTTCCTGGTAGGCGCTGCCGAGTGCGTTGTAGAAGAGCTTCGGGTTGTACCCACGCTCGATCATCTGCTGTGTGCATATCCAGGCGTCTGAGGGGTAGCTGTATTGAATGAATGCGTCGACGTTCTTGGACTGAGCGTCTTGGATGATGGGCCCGAAGTCTCTGATGTCGAATGGGTAGGTCTTGTGGGTGACTATCTCCATTCCTCCGTACTTGTCGACGAAGTGCGTGAATTCGCGCCTATTCTCCACACCGAAGAGTGTTTCAATTTCTGCGATGGCAACTCTCTTGACCCCGGCTTTCAGGAGGTCCTTGTAGAGCGACTCCTGCTGATGATAGTAGCTCATTTCGTTCCAGAGCATGTATTCCCACTCGTACCATGGATGGCCGTCCTTGTCGCGGAAGTAGTCCTTCTCCTTGTAGATGCGTTCATACTCATTGGGGTCATCGAGCACAATTGGGGCAGCATTTGACGCGATGCATGGGACCTTGTACTTGTTCACGATGGGCTCTAGAGCGAACGACTGGAATGTTCCGTACGAGCCCCACAGGCAGGATACGTTGTCTACGGTGATGAGTCGCTCGAACATCCTTGCCGATGTGTCAGTCTCGCCACGGTCGTTGTAGATTATGAGAGATACCGGGAGTCTCTGGCCGTATTCCTTGACGTAGATGCCCCCTTTCGCGTTGACGCGTTCGAGCCATAGGTTGTACCACATGGCACAGAGTGTTTCTGCAGATGCTAGGTAGCCTGTGACACCGCTGCTATGACCAATCTTGATGGTCGCCGGTGCTTTCGTCGGCGAAGCTGTGGTTAGGACAGTCACTTGAGATGTCTGAGTGACCGTCAAAGGCGAGGGCGGTGGAGATGGTCGTGTGGCTGATTGATAACCTATGTAGCCGGCGGCACCGACTGCGGCAACAGCGACGGCCGCGCCAGCTCCGTATTTGAGGAATCTTCTGCGAGATACTTCTTTTTCAGTACTTTTCTCAGTACTCACGGTTATTCACTGTGAGCGCAAATATGCAGCCTTGTCAGCTTATATGGCTTGCCTGATAGCTTAAATTGTCTTGAGACGGTTCCGGAAGAAGCGAGGTTCAGAGTCCTAAGTAGGCCTTCTTCACGTGTCCGTCGTCCAGAAGATCTTTTCCCGCACCCTCTAGGACAATACGCCCGTTTTCGAGGACAAACGCCTCATCGGCGATGTTGAGGGATCGATTGACGTTCTGCTCAACGAGCAAGACGGTCACACCTGCTTCGTTGACCGACTTTACGGTGTCAAAGATCTTGTCCACCATAGTCGGCATCAGCCCCCCCGACGGTTCATCTAGCATGAGAAGTCTAGGCCTCGACATCAGCCCTCTTCCCATTGCAAGCATCTGCTGTTCTCCGCCGCTAAGAGAGCGCGCAAGCTGCTTTTGGCGCTCCTTCAGGATCGGGAACAATTTGTAAACCTGTTCCAAGCCTTCACGAACCTGCTCACGCTTTCTCGACGTGAAGGCGCCCGACTCCAGATTTTCGAGCACGCTTAGGTTGGAGAACAGTCTTCTCGCCTCGGGCACCAACGTAATCCCCTGAGCAACTCTCAGGTGGGGTGGCAAGCGCGTCATGTTTTTTCCTTCGAAGAGTATCTTGCCGGATGAGGGACGGAGAAGGCCCATTATCGTGCTTAGCAAACTTGTCTTGCCCGCGCAGTTGGAACCGACCAGACATGTGATGCTCTTTTCTGCAACGGCGAACGAAACGTCTTTGAGAGCCTGCACGGGACCGTAGTACATGCACAGATCGCTTACTTCAAGCATCATCTTGGTTTCACCACATTACTCCTTTGCGCCTAGGTACGCCTCGACTACGCGTGGATCTTCGGCGATCTCTTTGGGGCTACCTTCAGCGATCTTCTGTCCGTAGTTCAACACGATGATTCGATCCGACACATTCATCACCGCTCTCATGACGTGTTCGATCAAAAAGATGCTGATGCCGAGTTCTTTTCGAACTTTGCGTATAAGATCCACAGCTTCAGTGGTCTCGGTCTCGCTCAGCCCCGCCATGACCTCGTCCAGGAGGAGAACCCGGGGCTTGCAGGCGATAGCTCTAGCAAGTTCAAGCCTTCTACGATCCGCAAGCGTCAAGCTCTTGCTAGGTATGGTTGCGCTACCCTGCAGGCCGACAAAATCCAGAATCTTCCTGCTGCCTTCCTTTGCTCGGCTGAGCGTTTGCAGTGAATCCCGGCCGAACAGAAACCCAACCGCAACGTTCTCCTCAGCCGTCAGATTCTCAAATGACTTCACCAGTTGGAACGTTCTTCCTATCCCCATTCTGCAAATCTTGTGGGGCTTCAGTCGCGTGATATCTTTGTCCCCCAACTTCATCCTGCCCTTTGTAGGGTGGTAGACACCGGTGATCAAGTTGAAGAGCGTACTCTTCCCGGCGCCGTTCGGTCCTATCAGGCTCAGTATTTCTTCCTCGTTCAGCTGAAAGCTGACATCGTATACCGCTCTGAGCCCACCAAAGAACTTCGTAACCTCTTGTCCGCTTAGAACAGCTGAGGCCAATTTGCCATCCCTCGCCGGATTTCTCGATCTGGCCCTGTTCCAAAGTGATTAATTAGCATTTGCCGAATTGCGGCTAGGTCCGCAGCTATAGCGCTGCTATGACATCCATCTCAACCAGCCAATCCGGGTTGACAAGCTGGCTGATTTGGACAAGAGTGCTGCTCGGGGGTTCTTTGAGGAAGTAATGCGCTCTTGCCCTGTGGATAGCCTCGAAATCCCGCATGTCTTTCAAGTAGACCTTGATGTTGACCACGTTATCGAAGGTTGCTCCAGCGTCTTCGAGAACGAGCTTAATGTTCTCCAGAACCTTCATGGCTTGAGTGTACGCGTCTCCTGTTCCGACAGTTTTGCCGTCTTTGTCCACGGCAACTTGGCCGGAAACAAAGACAAGCGTCTTGACATCAACGACCTTTATGCCCTGCGAGAAAGTTGGCTTCAGAGGTCTAGGAACACTCTTCGGATTAACAATCTGCTTCTTCACGAGACTCCGCTCCGTGGCTGGTTAGGCAGCGGGGCCTCTTGGAAGGTATCGGCCTGTGCCAGGTTTCCCAACGATCTTGCCTTCCTCCATTGTCACGTTGCCTCGTAGGATCGTCATTATTGGCCAGCCCGTGAAGGTCGCTCCATCATAAAGGGTGAAGTCAGCGTTTCCCTTCAGAATATCAGGTCCGACCTTCACCTTCTTGTTCATGTCAACGATCACCAAGTCCGCGTCAGAGCCAACCGCTATCGTCCCTTTCTTGGGGTAGAGGCCGAATGCCTTCGCGGTATTCGCGCTCGAGACTTCAGCTACACGCTCGATCGAGAGCCGCTTCTTGTGGACTCCCTCGAAGAGAAGCACAGGCAACATGGTCTCCATCCCCTGCCAAGCGACGAAGCACTCCCAGATGTCCTTTTCAAGCTGTCGCTGTTCCTTCCTCATCGCCAAGTGGTCTGTTCCCACCGTGTCGACCACACCTGAGGCCAAACCCCACCAGAGTTTCGCCAAACTCTCCTTCTCTCGGAGTGGCGGAAGCGTCTTCCCCAACTTGCCAACCTTATAGTCAGTGTCGTCGTCCTTTGAGACTGTCAGATAGTGCGGACAAGTCTCAACCCATATCTTAGAATGTTTGGCCTTGGCGTCGACGACCGCTTCGACTCCTTCCTTCGTATTCAGGTGCACGAAGTAGATTGGTGCATTCTGGACCCTTGCATAGGTGGAAGCACGTGTCACGATCTCGCCCTCAGTGAAGTTCGGGCTTGTATCACTCCAAGCAGCAAGGTCTTTCCTCTCGTGACTTATGTGGGACTTGATGTAGTCTACGATCTCGCCGTTTTCCGCGTGGATATTGATGATTGCGGGAGGACCGAGGGCTGCTACCCTGCCCAGTGCCTCAAAGGAAAACCCATCGCTGTTCGCCAGAATACCGATTTCTGGCACTCCGGCGAAGTAGAGTTTGAAGGATGCCACGCCGAATTTGGAGAGATACTTCGGCATCTCGTCGAGATGGAGATCGTTGACCAACCCGAAATGAAAGATAGTGTCCGTCATTGCGACGCTATTCGCGTATTTCTTGCTGTCCGAGAATACATCGTCGTATGACTTGTCCGTCCGCAAGTAGACTCCGACTGTAGTTATGCCTCCATTGGCTGCCCCTTGAGTCTCCTTCACGTACTCTTCGCCGAATGTTTTCATGGCGCCAATATGGGTGTGGGGGTCAATTACCCCCGGCAGCACGAAGTTGCCTTTCGCATCAATCGTTCGGTCTGCTTTCGGCAAGTTAGTATCTTTCGTTATTGCCGATATCTTGCCTTCTTCGACAGCAAGCCCAGCCTCCACGATGCCTATTCCCGGAATCACGAGCTTACTGTTCTTAATCACAAGATCCGTAACCAAGATACAACACGTTCCGAGTATGGTAGCGCCTCCCACTCGATATTTATAGCTTTGGAACCGTGCACAGATCTTCCAATTTACGTAGAAACACAATGTACGGTGTTATCTTGATGCAAATCCAGGGTCCGTGGAAACGCATATCAATTCTGTTGGCATTCGAGTCGAACAGGAAGCATGCGTTATGGGAAAACCTAGAGTCTACGTGACGCGTCAGATTCCGCCGCCAGCAACTCAGAGTATCTCGTCAGTATGCGAAGTGGTTGTCAGAAAGCGCCAGGAGCCCCCGTCAAAGAGAGAGTTGATCCGAAATCTTCCGAAGTTTGATGCAGTAGTCTGCTTGCTCACGGACAGATTCGACGAGGAGGTCCTGACAGCGG
>Ga0315282_10007882_pt1 | contig 17376 bp, 14 predicted proteins | sample YL17G07_20_MG_FD_203693 | JGI IMG/M metagenome (GOLD analysis project Ga0315282, IMG submission 203693) | Sediment microbial communities from Yellowstone Lake, YNP, Wyoming, USA - YL17G07_20 | ecosystem: Environmental > Aquatic > Freshwater > Lake > Sediment | place: USA: Wyoming | collected... | reverse complement strand
GAGGGCCGGGGGAAAACGATTCCCCCGCCCTCCCCTCAAACTCCCCTCCCAACCCCCTGTAAGGGGTTGGGGGAGGGGTTTGGGGAGGGGGTAAGGGCTCGCGCCCTTAGCCCCCTCCCCAAAACCACTCACAACAGGCTTATGGAAATCAAGGAAGGGATTCGGCGGAACTTTGCCCGGCGGGCGGCGTCCTACGACCGCCACGCCGGCACCCAGCGTTTCATGGCCCATGGGTTGCTGGCCCTGGCGGAGTCTGATATCGCCCGGGCGGGCCGCATCCTGGAGATCGGCTGCGGCACCGGCTACCTGACCCAGCTTCTCAGGCAGCTAAATGCCGGGGCGGCGCTGGTGGCCCTGGATCTGGACGAGGCTCTGGTGGCCGCGGCCCGCCGCCGCCTGGGAGCCGGCTCCGGCGTCACCTGGCTGGTGGCCGACGGCGAAGCCCTGGGACCGGGCTCCTTCGACCTGATCATCGCCAACGCCGCCTTCCAGTGGCTCACCCGGCCCGGGGCCACCCTGGCGGCATATTCCCGGAGCCTCAACCCCGACGGGGCGCTGGCCTTCTCCACTCTGGGGCCCCGGACCTTCGCCGAACTGGCCGCTTCCCTGAAGGAGGCCGCCAACGCCTTGCACCGGCCGGGGTCGCTGTCTATTCCGGCCCAGGGTTTTTTGGATCAGGAGGGCTGGTCCGGGATGTTGTCGCAGGCCGGATTCCGGGAGGTCCGGCTGCAACAGGAGTCGGTGACGGCAACCTTCCCGTCGGTGCGCCATTTCCTCAAAGCCCTGCAAGCCACCGGGGCCACCAACCCGCGGCCCCGGTTCTTTTCCCCCCGGCTGCTCAGTGCTATGGCCGAGGCCTACCGGAAGAACTTCGGGCGCAACGGCGGCGTCCTGGCCACCTACGAGATCATCTGGGCCCTGGCCCGGAAGTAAGGTGGTTGCGAAAGGAATTTGGGGGGCCAGGGGCTTTTTCGTAAGCGGCCCCTGCCCGAATGGGCTTGTGGCCCATTTTTACTTTACCGGTTCATTAGCCTAGGGCCCATGAATCTCCCCCAACCCCATACTGGGGGCTGGGAGGGGCGGATTATGGGGTGGGTGGGGATGAAGGGGAACAGAAGGCTGGAGCCTAGAAGCTGTTGCAAAACCTCGAATACACCCTCATATGTCATTCTGAGCGAAGCATCATGACCTGAAGTTCACAACGCAGGATGAAAATTTGGAACAGCCCCTTTGGGTTTTCTTAAAAGAAATGATGGTGGGCGGTGCCCACCCTACACTTGGGTCGCCTACGCCAATCCATGGTCTTTGCTGAAAGCTGAAAGCTGACTGCTGATAGCTATTTTCATATAAAGCGAAGAATCTTGTATTTTTAATAACTTGAGATCCTTCACGGCGTTCAGGATGACTGAAAAAATGAGTTTTGCAATAGCTTCTAGTGCAAAGGCTGCACCCAGATGGCCTGGGGGCCCTCATCCCCGGCTTCCTGGGCAAATTTCACCTCCGTCCCCGGCTTCAGGTTCTGAAAATGCCCCTTTTTCACCGCGTGGGCATGGAAGTAAACCTCCAGGCCGTCTTCGGTTTCGATGAAGCCATAGTCACTTTCGGGAAAGAGGCTCAAGATCCGGCCGTGCTGAGCCACCTCTTCGTGGGATTTGAGCTCCTGCCGGACCACCTCCGAGTGGGCGTGCAAGCGCCGGTCCAGGACATCAAAAGCCTCGACGATGAGGGGCAAGACGTATGCCCCCTGCCGCATCAAGGTAATGGTGTCCCCGGGGACCGAGACCACCAGGTGAATCTCGAAGGCTCCCAGCCGGTGGTGGCCGGTGCCGATTATTTCCACCCGGGCATGGAGGATGGGGTCGTGATAGTGCTTTTGCAGCCGGGCCAGCTCTTCTTCGATCTTATCCCGCCATTCGGGCAGGATATCCACCTGTCGACCTTCAATATGAATATCCAGGGGCAGCATGGCAGCACCTCCTGCAGGACTTTCTTTCCATGCCTTTCAGTTAAGAGTTGCGGTCTCTCTTGTCAATGGCAAGAGGGGGACGGGGGGGACTGAAAGGCGAGTATCTCTATCAGGCTGTCGAAAACCCGGTTCCCCGTTTCAAGACCTGGGATTTTTCCTTATTTTGAGACCTCTGCAAAATTAACGGATTCCCAACCCAAGCCTTGCCTTAAAGGGCACAGCACGCTGTGCCCCTACAGGAAAGACTTTGATTTTAAATACAGGGTGGGCATGGCCCACCAATCAAAAGGCCGGTTAATCTCTTAATACCCTTGTTTAGAGGGGATAAGCCATTTTTGCAGAGGTCTCCTCTAGGGGGCTGGGAGGGGAGTTGTAGGGGCACGGCGTGCCGTGCCCTGGACAAGAGAGCACAGGCGAGGGCGCCGGTGCTACGTTCCCCCGGCCCTCCCTTAAAATCAGTTTTTCAAAACCAGGTTATTGGGTGCCGATGAAGAAGGGGCGGAAAGACGATTCCGCCTTTTTTAAGGCCCGGGCCAGCACCTGGAGCATGGCCTCCCGGTCCTGCGGCAGGGCCCCGGCCACGTTGACGTAATTGGTGTAATGGTCGCTGGCCACCCGGGTGGGCGCCTGGATCCCCTCAAGGAGGGCCATGGTTTCGGCGATGACCTGGTGGGGGGTCAGCATCTGGAAGCGGCCCGCCCGGACGTCCTCCAGCAGGGGGGTGTTGACTTTGGGGACGAAGGTCCGGAGGCGCAGCACCTGGGGCTGCATCTCGGTGACGGCCCGGGCCGTTTCCCGGGCGTGGTCGGTGGTCCGCTCCTGGCCGCCCAGGCCCAGGATGACGTAACTGTTGAGTTCCATGCCCGCCTCCCGGACCAGTCGGCCCGCGGCCACCTGCACCTGGGCGTCGGCCCCCTTTTGGGTCCGGGCCAGGATTTCGTCATCGCCGCTTTCCAGCCCCACGTGAATCCGGCGGAGCCCGGCCGCGGCCAGGGTCCGGAGCTTATGCGGCCCTTTGCGGTAAAGGTATGGGGCCGAGCCGTAGACGGTGATGCGCGTCAGCAAAGGGAAAAGGGAGTGGCTGTAGCGGCAAACTTCAGCCAGGGCCGCACTCGCCATGGCGATGGTATTGCCCGCGGGGAGAAAAATGGTGCGGACCCGGTCTCCATAGAGGCGGCGGGCTGCTTGCAGGTCCGCCTTGATCTCCTCGGTGGGCCGCACCTTGAACTTCACCCCGTCTTTATAGACCATGCAGAAGGTGCAGCGGTTGTGGGGGCAGCCCACGGTGGCCTGGATCAACAGGCTGTCGGCCTCGCTGGGAGGCCGGTAGATGGGTCCCTCATAGCGCACGGTTACGGCACCTCCGCGGTTCTGGCAGGGTTGGCTGCCGGCAGGGCCCAGGAGTTCTTTTTCTCCGGACCCCCGGCCCTCACCCGGGCAGACGGGCCTTAGCTCTCCCAGAGAAATTCAAGTCTCATCCCACGATTCTACTTGAACCAAGATGGATGGTAAGAGGTATCGTAGTCCTTTAGACCGCGGTAACCGTGATAATCGCCGTTTTTGGCTCGATCTCTCAGGGCCCAGATTTCTCTGACCTTCCGGCTGCGCCAGGCTTCGACTTTCTCTATTCTGCCTTTTCCCCTCAAGGAATTATCTTTACCAGTTGAGGGCTCTGAAAAAGGCTAACTCGAGATGGGAAGGCTTTAATAATCCCCCTAAATCCCCCTTTTCTAAAGGGGGATTTTAAAAAAATTATCCCTGACTTATCAGGGGGTTAGTCTTTAATTATCCCCCCTTTCTGAAAGGGGGGGAAGGGGGGATTATAAGATCTCGCACCTGCGAGAGCATTTATCTCGGACTTTTGCAGAGGTCTCAAGTTGCGGTATTTTAGCCCATCTAAAAGCATTTGTATATCCCCCCATGGCGTGGCGCCCGCAACTAGGACACCTGGAAGACGGGGGCGGTGAATACCAAGATAAAAGACGACGCAGACCATTGGCGTGTCCCAAGGGGAAGCCCACCGCCAGGACATCCAGGTAAGCGGGCCAGGGCAGGGCCAGGAGCCTGCCGCAACCGTAGATCACCACCAGGGCTGCCAGCAGTCCGCCCTGGCCGGGCTGCACTTTTTTCTCTTGCCATGAAGGGCCTGAAGCACAATGACTTGCCATGATCAATGATTGCTAATTAGTTTCGATATGAGGCTGAGATGGGGGATTCTCAGGCTCTTGATAAGTTTCTGGTCATCGGGGAGTTCTGCCGCCGGGGAGGGGCATTGCGCCTGATTAAGGCACCCGGGGAGACCGGCTGAGAGGCTGAGTCCAGGGCTGACCCTGCTTTTCTCCCTTGACATCGACAGAGATAAGCGAACATAATTATCTAGACTAAATGATAGCTATGGTCGATGGTGGGGAATATTGTCTTAATGCGGCAAATTAGCTCAGTCGCACTCCAGACCGACTCTGGGCCAGGCAAGGGTGGCCATCTCCTGGCCAGATGCAGTTATGGCTGAGGTAGCAGCATGTTATCCTCTTTAGATATTGAAAAACAGAAATTAATTGAAATAAGTATCGCTCTTTCCAGCGAAACTGATTTAAGCCTCTTATTAGAGAAGATAATATTTGAACTTCGCCTCCTGACTAATGCGGATGGTGGCAGTCTCTGTTTGGAAGATAATGGCAATCTCCGCTTTGAAATAGCTCAAAATGACACCCTACGTCTTTTAAGAGGTGAGGACTATCAATTTTTTAAGCCCTTTGAGATTCCCATCAGCGATGGCAGCATCGCCGGCTATGTGGCGCTCACCGGAGACATCCTGAATATTCCTAATGTTTATAAATTATCCTCTGACTTGCCTTTTCGCTTCGACCCATCATTTGATGTGCGCAACAATTACCAAACTCAATCTATCCTGGCGGTGCCGCTCAAGGATCATACCGGTAAAGTAATCGGGGTTTTAGAACTGATTAACCCCAAGGATGAAAAGGGAAAGCCTGTTCCTTTCAATGAGCATAATGAAAACCTGGTCCTGTCCCTGGCTTCCTTAGCCGCGGTAGCCATAAGCAAAGCCCGCCTGATTCAAACTATTCAAGACCTCCTCAAAGCTGAAAAGGAAAATTATCGGAGAAATCTGGAAGCCATATTTCGGAGTGTCAATGATGCCATAATTACAGTGGACAATGATATGCGAGTCATCGCCGCCAATGATGCCACCAGAGATATCTGTGCTCTGGCCCCCCAGAAGATGGTTGGCAAGAGCTTCCTCGAGGTTGCAGGACATTGCGCTAAATCCTGCAATGAAGCTCTAAAAGAGATCCTGGGGAACGGCAAAACCATAAAGGAATACCGCCTGGAGTGCAGACATCAACTGCGACCGCACCAAGTGGTGGTCGTGAGTAGCTCACTGCTAAGAGACAGTAAGGATAAGCATATTGGCGCGGTTCTGGTGATCAGGGATGTAACCAGGGTCGCCGAAATGGAAGGGGAATTGCGAGAACGCTATAGTCTGCACAATATTGTGGGGAAAAGCCATAAGATGCAGAGAATATATGGACTTCTCGACGAATTAATGAATACGGACACCACCGTGCTAATCACGGGAGAAACGGGCACCGGCAAGGAACTGGTTGCCAAGGCCCTCCATTATGGCGGCCTGCGAGCGGCAAAACCCTTGGTGACCGTGAACTGTTCCATCCTGGCAGAGAACTTACTGGAAAGCGAATTGTTTGGCCATGTCAAGGGTGCTTTTACCGGGGCCCAGAAGGACCGGGTGGGCCGCTTCCAGGCAGCCCATGGGGGCACCATCTTTCTGGATGAAATCGGGGATATTCCTCCCAAGTTACAACTGAAGCTTTTAAGGGTCCTCCAGGAAAGGGCCTTTGAACGTGTCGGTGATTCCACTACCTTCCAGGTGGACGTGCGGGTCATTGCCGCCACCAATCGCAACTTGAAGAAAATGGTCAGTCTGGGAGAATTTAGGGAAGACCTCTATTATCGGCTCAAGGTGTTGGAGATCGATCTGCCCCCCTTGCGGGAAAGACGCGCCGATATCCCTTTGTTGATTAATAATTTCCTGACGTTATTTAATAAAAGTTATAAGAAGAACATAGAAGGAATTTCCCAAGAGGCGTTGCAGAACTTCATGATTTATCCCTGGCCCGGGAATGTCAGGGAATTACAGCACGCCATCGAACATGCCTTTGTTCTGTGCAACAGTTCCACCATTACTTTGGAGCATCTGCCGCCCGAGATCAAGGACTACTTAGCCACAGAAGTCCTGGCTTCGGCCCACCCCCCGAAAATTTCTTCCCTCCCCACCCAAGAAATCCTGCAAGCCCTGATTAAGACTGGCTGGAATAAGGCCAAGGCCGCCCGTCTGCTGGGAATCTCCAGGCCAACCCTCTACCAGCTCATCAATCTTCACAATTTGCATCATCCTTCCAATTAAATGTAAATTTTACAGAAGTGTAAAATAGCAGAACTGTAAAATTTACGATTCCTTGTTTCTCCTTAATTTTTCTGTTTTTTATAACTAATTGATAAAACATGGATTTTAGATAATCTCCTCCATTCAGATATTGGCATGATTGTTGTATTATAATATTGCAAATCGCAAGGGGGGCAGCGCGCGCTGCATTTGCATCATGGTTTGACAGGGGCGTGGGGGGGGAGCCTAGCTTATGTTACCGGAGACATTTGCATTCGAAGAACTGGTCTACATTGAAGACCCGCATGAGGTTCTGGCGGAGGTCGAAAAGACCACTACGTTGATTTTCCCTCATTTCGATTTTAATCCAGTTAAAGATGTGTTTAACGATATTTTAAGACTTTTCGCGGGTAGATATCCAGGATACCGTAAATGCAACACCTGCTACCATGACTTAAACCACACTACCGACTGCCTGCTGGTAATGGCGAGACTCATGCATGGAGCATCGGTAAATGGGATTGCCTTTGAAGAGAGAGACGTCAACCTTGGGTTAATCTGCGCCCTCATGCATGATACGGGATATATCCAAACGGTGGCAGACGACAAGGGAACTGGCGGCAAATATACTCTCATCCATATAGAACGCAGTATTGAGTTTATGGAGAAATATTTTATTGACCATGGATACCCCTTGGCAGATTTGCCGGTCTGCCGCAATTTTTTAAGATGTACCGGCCTGGAGGTGAACATCGGAGAAATCGAATTCCAATCTCGGGCGCATGAAATTATCGGGAAGATTTTAGGAACGGCGGACCTCATCGGGCAAATGGCCGATAATAACTACCTGGGAAAACTTCCTTTCCTCTATCATGAATATGAGGAAGGCGGCGTCCCGGGCTTTGACAACGAGTTTGAGTTATTCAGAAAGACCCCGGACTTCTGGGAAGGGGTTAAAAAGAGATTTGCCACCGAATTGGGGCAGGTGGATGGCTACCTCCGCCATCACTTCCGGGTCCGCTGGGGGATAGACCAGGATCTCTACCGCAAGGCCATTGACCGGAACATGGAACGCTTACATGCTATTCTGGAAAAGCGCGGCCCCTATTGCCGCATCTGCCCTGGGCGCTTAGATATAATTAATATGACCGGTTAGCCGGTTTTCCAGCCCAGACCTTCTATGGCAGGCAGGGTGGCCAGACAATCACCCTGCCTTTTTTGTGCAGTAAAGGGATCTAATGCAAGGTAGAGGGAGGCACAATTAAACTTTGGTCCAATAGCCCTTAGCCTTTATACCAAGTTGAGACCTCTGCAAAAGTATCAAGATCAATATTCTCGCCGGCGGAAGGTCTTATAATCCCCCCCTTTAAGAAAGGGGGGGTAATTAAAGATAACTCCTTGATAAGTCATGGAAACCAATCTTAAGTCCCCCTTTTCTAAAGGGGGATTTAGGGGGATTATTAACGCCTTCCTATTTCGACTAAGCCTTTCTCAGAGGTCTCATGGCTTCTAGTCATTAAGGATAATATCCTCCAGCCTTCTCTTGGGGACGTGGTGCACCCCCTCTTCGTCTCGCCAGTACTTGATGCTGTCATCAGGGCCCGCCTCTTCCAGGACCACGGTTTCCCGGGGCTGGCCCAGGGCCAGGACCAGGAGGATCTCGTATCTCTGGGGGATGGCCAGCAGTTCCCGCAGCAGGTTCTTCTTGATGGAGCCGAGTATGCAGCCGCCCAGGCCCTGGGCCCGGGCCCCCAGGAGAATGCTTTGGGCCGCGATGCCGTGGTCGCACCACACCTCTTTGGCGATTTCCCGGTCGTGGAGGATGATGATGTAGGCCGCGGGCCGCTCTCCCTCCGCCGGCCCCGGCCAGTCCGTCAGGTACGCAGCCCAGGCCAGGCAGGAGAAGATGGCCTCGTTCTTCTGGAGGTCGTTGGCCAGAAGATACTTCAGGGGCTGGAGATTGGCCGCGGAGGCGGACAGCCGGGCCAGGTTCACCAGCCCTTTCAAGGTGTCCCAGGAAATGGCGGCATCTTGATAAAACCGCCGAAAACTACGATTTCCCTTGATCAGCTCTGCGATCATGAAAAGTTCCCCCATAATGAGTTGGTGGTAAAAGTCGCCTGGCCCCCTCTCCCCAAGTCTTTCCCCAACAGTCTCATAAAAGGAAGGGTATTAAACCGCCCCTGCCAGGCAGGCCTTTTGCCGCAATTAAGCCGGCTCCCGGGGCTCCAGGCGGAAAACCCCTTCCGGGGTGAGGGTGGCCGCCAGGCCGTGGCCCTTGAGGAACTCCGCCAGGGGCCGGCCCAGGAGCAGCTCGATGGCCGCAGGGCTCAACTCCCAGTCGCCCAGCAGCATCTGCCTGAGGTAGTGGTCGAAGTGGAGCGCCTCAAAGAGGGATTCCGCCGCCTCCTCCTGCCCGGCGTCCAGGGCGGCCAGGGTCTGGAGCACCTTTGCACAGTCGCAGCGTTCCTGGTGGGCGCAGATCAGGTCCCAGACCTCCGGCACTGCGGCCAGCAAGTCCCGGCGGCTCAGGAGCTGGGCCGCGGCCGGCGGCCGGGGGGGCTCCCCCCAGCAGTTCTGCCGCCGGCACTGCTCGGGCCGGTTCTCATAGATGCGGCAGCTCCGGGTGGCCGCCAGATAGAACCAGCACTGCCGGCTGCCCGGCACTTCCCGGACCTTCAGGCGCTCTCCCTTCAGGGAGGTCACCTTGCCGTCCCGGGAAGTGACCTGCTCCCCGGCCCGCAGGGTGTAGACCTCATTCCAGGTGAGGGTATCCTGTTGGAACAGGGCCAGATCCGGGGTGAGCAGGGTAGGGCTGCCCTGCTCGCAGCACTCGCCGCAGCGGACGCAGGTGTCGCCCCACCCCTGGAGCTTATCCCGGGCGGCGGTGACCAGGCGTTGCCAGGCCACGGCCCGGGACTCCGGGGGCAGGGTGTTCCAGTTCTCAGAGATCAGGTCAAACCCCGCGGCGTCGTCGATCTCCCGGCGCAGGACCTGGAAGCGGCCGCTTTTGGGAGAGACCCCCAGAACCTCGGTGAGATAGTCTTGCCAGATGGAGGCCATCACTTCCCGGGGCCCCTTGGCCAGGGCTTCCCAGGGGTCCTCCCAGATTTTGCCGATAAATTTTTTGTCTGCCATGCCAGTCCTTTAGGGCCCGGCGCACCGCGCCGCCGTCCAAATAGTAAAGCTACGGTCAAATTTTATCACAAATCCCGGGCCCAGGCATGGTCCGGGAGGCAGTTTCCTCCTTTCCTGCCGGGGGGTGACTCATCCTGCCCTGCAGGGCGTCATGCATGGAGACCTGGAGGTAGTTGCCAAAGATAGCGGAGGCGAGTCTTTACTGGCCCTCCGTCTTTAAAAAGTTGACCAGGCCCAGGGTCAAATCGGTCATGGCCTCCAGGTCCAGGTTTTCCATGACGTCGCCGGGTCCGTGATAGTGGGGGTTGCGCATGAACGCGGTGTCGGTGAGCATAATGGCCGGGTAGCCCTCGTCCCAGAAGTTGGCGTGGTCGCTCAAGCGCACCTCCGGCAGCAGGTGGCCCCCCAGGGGCGCGGCCAGGGTGGCGGTGGGCAGCCGCCCCCCCGCCCGGATGGCCTGATCCAGCCTTGCCAGCAGCGGCTTGGAGCGGCGGTTGCTCACCAGGCCGATGAAGTTGCCGGTGGTGGGATACCCCAGGAGGCGCAGGGTTAGAGGCAGCGCCTGGCTGCCGGGTTCCCGGCGGTAATAACCCACCATCTCCAGGCACAGCATCCCCAGGATTTGGTGCTTTTCCCGGCGGGCTCGTTTAGCGTAGACCCGGGACCCCATGTAGGGGGTGAAATAGGCCGGGGGCTCCTCGGTGGTGAAGCCGATGAAGGTCCAGGGTTTGGGCAGGGCCAGGCCCCGGGCCAGGCGGGCCACCTCCAGGAGCACCGCCACTCCCGAGGCGTTGTCGTCGGCCCCGGGGGTCCCGGCCACCGTGTCGAAGTGGGCCCCCAGGATGTAGTAGCCGCCGGGGTCCTGGTCGCCGGCGATGATGTTGCTCACTTCGAGGCGCTGGTAGCTGAAGGTCTGGCGCCGGGGCTGGTAACCCAGGCGGGTGAAGTTCTGGAAGACGTAGTCCTCCGCCGCCTTGAGGTTTTCAGGCCGGTAGATGCAGCGCTCTCCCAGGCGGACGCTGAGGTATTGAAGGTGCGCCTCAAGATTGGTGCGGATTTCGTCGCGATGCATGGGGTTGGCCCCGCCCGGACTTATGGTCCATATTGGGATGATCCCACAGCACAAGAGCAGCAGGATGCCTATTACGATGATGTCTTTTTTCAATGGTGAAAATTGTAGGGGCGTGATTCATCACGCCCGCTAAGCGGCCTGGGGGCGCAATAAATTGCGCCCCTACACCCCGCGGCGCCCAGGGGCGAACCCAATGGCCGTTCGGTAATGCAAGGCCAGCCACACCGTCTGCCGGTGCTGGTCGGTCCATTCCACCCGGTGCCGGCAGTGGGCCGGAATGTTAAGGTAATCCCCCGGCCCCATAACTTTTATTTCTTCCACTCCCTGGAAGCGCAAGCCGGCGCTGCCGGTGAGCAGCAGGACCCACTCATGGGTGTCCTGGTCGTACCACTGCCCCGCCGGGGTGGCCTGCCCCCCGGAGACAATGCGCTCCAGGCGGAAGCCCCTGCTTTTCAGCAAAATTTCGGTGATTTCTTCGGGAATATGGTCTGGTAGTTGAGCAAACAGGTTGTTGGCTTCTATCATCCATCATGCCTCAGCTATTAGTTTTTCGGCCTGGAAAGTGAGGCCGCCAGGCTCGCCTTTCCAGGCCTCTTAAGGGGTTGGGGGAGGGAGTTTGAGGGAGGGGGCAGGGGCTGGTGGCACAGGCGTCTCGCCTGTGGGGGCCCCTGGCCCTCTCCCCCAAAATACCTTCTCTACTTCCTCTCCCCGCCGCCCCGGCCGATGAGCCAGTTTTGCAGCCGGCCCTGGGCGTCCAGGTGGAGTCGCAACACAAAGGGGAAGGCCCGCCCGGGCACGGAAAAGCGCAAGTCCAGCCACTCCAGCACCCGGCCGTTCTCCAGAGATTGGGTCTGGTGCAGCAGGGGAAAACGGGCGAACTCCAGGAACCGGTCCAGGATTTCTCTGGCCTCCGGGGAATAGTCGCTGGCCGGCGGCGGCGCTGCCTTCCAGGTCCGGATCACCAGGTCCTGGGGGGCCTGGTAGGGCAGGGGCGGGTCCTGACCGCCCTGCCCCGGGGGCACCTGGGCGGCTTCCAGCCTTTTCAGGGGCGCCGCCCCCTGCGGCCAGGGACGGTAGGGCAGTTCCACGAACGCCTGGCTGATTTCACCGGGGCCGGAGGCGATGAGTTGCCAGCGCCGGGGGGAAAAGGGCTGGGGCAAGGCGGCTACCACCCTCTCCGCCGCCGCCGCCGGGAACGCCTGCCGGGCCAGACTCAAGGCCTGGTGATGGTAAAGCCCGCAGAGGAGCAGATAGCCTCCGGCCGCGGCCAGGCAACAGCCCCCCAGCTTGCGGCCCCAGGTGGGGGAAAGGAGCGCCGCCCCGGCCCCGGCGGCCAGCAAGGCGGTGAAATAGGGGTCAATGATGAAGAGCCAGTCCAGGGTGAAGCGCCGGCGGCTCAAAGGGGTGAGAATCTGGGTGCCGTAAGAGGTGGCCAGGTCCAGAAGCACGTGGACCGAAAGCACCGCCAGCCCCAGCCAGAACAGCGGCTTAAACCAGCGGGGGCCCCCCAGGGCCCGGCCCACCGCCGCTCCCAGCAGGGCAAACAGGGGCACTGCCAGGAGCGAGTGGGTAAACCCCCGGTGGTGACGGATGAAGGCCAGCCGGTCCCACCACACCAGGAAGTAATCTATATCGGGCAGCAGGGTGAAGATTAACCCCGCCACCACGCTCCAGGCCCGGGAAGGGCCGGGGATGAGCTGGGACAGGAGGACCCCCGCGGTGACGTGGGTTACTGGATCCATGGCCACCGCCCCGTCTGGGTGCCGTAGTGCGGGAACTTGTGCAGCAGGTCATGCCTCAGGGCCACGGCGCTGGGGTAACGCTGGTCCACGTCTTTCTTGAGGCATCTCAGGATAATGGCCTCCAGGTCCGGTGGCATCTCCGGGGTCAACTCCCGGGGCGGCTCGGGTTCCTGCTCCAGGATCTGGTCGATCAACAGTTTTTCCACTTCGCTATAAAACGGCAGTTCCCCGGTATACAACAGATACATGAGGACCCCGATGGCCCAGATGTCGCTGCGGCGTTCGCTCTTGCCCATGATCTGCTCCGGCGCCATGAAGGGCCGGGACCCCACCATGGTGCCGCTGATTTCCTTTTCTCCCAGGATCTTGGCCACCCCGAAATCCAGCAGCTTCAGGGTGCCGTCCGGTCGGATGAAGATGTTGCCGGGTTTGATGTCCCGGTGCATGATGCGGTTTTTGTGGGCATGGGCCACCACGTCGATGAGCTGCAGGATGACCCTTTCCACCAGGGGCCGGGGCAGCTCCTGGTCCAGCAAGTCTGACAGGGTCTTGCCCTCCACGTACTCCTGGATCAATACCAGCTTGCCCTCATCTTCCAGGGTCTCGATGAGTCGGGCCACCCCGGGGTGGGGGGCCAGCTTCTGGCAGATGGCGGCTTCTTTCCGGAACTTGGGGTTAGCCGCCTTGAGGAAGGGGATTTTGGCCACATATTGGCGCCCGGGCCCCGTGGCTTCGGTGTCCATCACCAGCCAGACTTCCCCGAAATTCCCCTGCCCCAATTTCCTGACTTTTTCATAGCGTCCCCCCAGGAGGGGGGTCATCTGCAGCAAGGCCAGATAATCCCGGGCGCTGGGGAAGAGATGGGCCACCAGGCCCTGCAGGGCCCGTTTCAGGGAAGAAGGGGCGCCCACCGGCTGCACCTGGAATCGCCGCAGCTCATTTTGCGGTTGCGGCAGCGCCAGATCATTCAGTAACACGGTGATGGGATGGCCTTCCCGGCTCTTGAGGTGCAGTTTCACGTGGGAGGCGCCGCCGGGCTCTGAGATTATCTGGCGAAACCGGTCCCGTTCTTCCGGGCCACTGAGCAATTCCTCGATGTCCATGGGGACCGGGGTCCCCCTCTTGCCCGGGTAACCCAGGAGGCGCCGCAGCGCCGGGTTGAGGTTGACCACCGCGCCGCCACGGTCGCAGAAGAACAGCGGCTGGCCGGTCTCCTGGAAGATGCGGGAGAATTCCTCGTGAGACTCCAGGAGCAGGCGCCGGTCGCCTATCAGGCGGAGCACCACCGCCAGGCGCCCCAAGACCTCGTCGGCTTCAAAGGGGGGCAACAGGAACTCATCGGCGCCCGCCTCCAGGGCCCAGGCCGCGGTCACCTCGGAAAACTCCGGGAAGGCGATGACGATGGGGATCTCTTTTAGCGGCGCCGCTTCCTTGAACTGGCGGATAACCTGGTGGAGACCGGGAAGGTCTCCCACCATGAGCAGGAGGGTGGGGGGCTGGTCCTGGACCGCGGCCAGGAGCTGCTCGGGAAGGCAGGGCCTCACTTCATAATGACCCTGCAAAATCCCGACTAATTTTTGGCGCGCGTCCGTCTCCGCACCGGCGATGAGAACGTTGGGAGGCACCCCGGAGAACCTCTTGGCAAAAAGTTACTGTTATTGTCCCCGGATTAAGCGGATTTAGCAAGTAGCGATTTCCCGGCGGGACCGGGTTTGGATTGATTTATAGAAGCTATTTTTCGATTTTCTCTGTCATTCTGAACGAACCGCCGATGGCCTGTCGGCCACAACGAAACATGAAAATAGCTCACGCCAAGAAGCAAAGTGGGACTGTAGGGTGCGTCTTACGCACCAACTTATGGCGCGTGAGACGCGCCCTACGATTTTAACTGGTTGCCGACAGCTATTTTCATATAAAGTCAAGGATCTCATATGGCTGGGAATATGGGATTTTTCACTGCGCTCAGAATGGCATCAAGGAACATCAGGGTTTTGAAACAGCCCCTTAAGGTGTATTAATTCGGTAAACACTGGGCGCCGCCGGGACCGCCCATGGAAGGGCGATGAAAAGGAAACGGAAGCCTCTGGAAGATCCAGGCCGCCCCGGTCCCAAAGGCGCAGCCGGGGCGGGATTCTGCACCTCCCCGGTTCATTTAGTATTGACAAAAGGCCGGGCCCGGGATAAAGACTTAACCGTTGGCGGGGTAGCTCAGTCGGTAGAGCAGGGGACTGAAAATCCCCGTGTCGGCGGTTCGATTCCGTCCCCCGCCACCAAATGATTTCAAGGGGTTAGCCTAAATCGGCTGCCCTTTTTTTATGACTTGGTCAACGTTTTGGTCAACACTTGCCAAAATAAGTTGACCATCCAACCACTCGGTGTATCTCTCCATGGCCCGGTGAAGGTCATCCTCAGAGGGGGCCAGATAGTGAATGTCCATCCCCTGCAAGCTATGGCCTAAAATCAGGTCCCGATGCACCTTATCAACTCCGGCGTTCAGCATATTGGTCTTGACGGTGCGCCGTATGTCGTGAAAGGTGATCCCGTTCGGTTCATTGTGGCCCTGGGGGATTCCGGCCCTTGTGCAAGCCGTGAGGAAGGATTTCTTGAATCCGCCATTAGTCCCTATGGGTTCGCCTTTATAAGTGAAGACAAAATCATGGTGGATAGTCCGGGTGAGTTCTGCCAGGACCGCCTTAACGTGGTGATTCATGGGGATCACCTTGGCACGGCTCTCTTTGGTCACGTCCGCCGGTAGTCTGATAACCCCTTTCTCCCGGTCGATATGTGACCATCGCAGCCCCAGGATTTCTCCGGACCTCATGCCGGTATTAAAAGCCGTGGTGATGATTCCTTTCAGGTGAGGGGCGGCCACATCCAGCAGCAGGAGATATTCCTCCACGGTCAAGGTCCGTTTCCTGGCATTGTCTCCCCGTCTCAATTTTCTCCTGACCCGCCGGAATGCCTTGACCGTCCTACCGTCCACCAGGTCGTTATCGAATGCCTTAGTTACCATGGTCTTGGTAATGCTGATTTCCATGTCGATGGTAGCCGCGGCCCGGCCTTCCTCTTCCCGCTTCTCCTGGTACTCTTCCAGGTCTTGCAGTTTAATGCTGCTTACGATCCGGCTACCGAAAACTTCATTGAAGTTTTTCGAAATCGCCTGAATCCGCCGATAGGAAGCCAGTTTCTTGACGGTTTTCTGTTCAAGATACCAATCTGAAAGTTCGGCAAAGGTCATTTTCTCAGCGGGTACTTTTTCCAGAATGCCGGGATTCTCATATTTTTGGGCCTTGCGCTTGCCCTCTGCGGCCCTGGCCTCTTCGATGAGATACCCCACAGCCTCTCGGCGCTGTTTACCATTGGGGAGACGGTAGTTCACCCAGTAACGGACCTTTTGCAGCCTCTTCTCTTTCACCAGGTCCGCCCCGCAATCACAGTTGCGATTCTTGACGGCCTGCTTCTTATGACACCGTGGGCACTCAGCTAAAATTGCCATTAGTCCCTTTCACCCCCTTTTAAAAAAGTTTCCAGGTCACTTTCTCGGACCCGCCAAAGGCGGCCTACCTTCACGCCCTTTAGCTTGCCACTCCTAAGCCAATTACCCACAGTCAAGCGGCTTATATGCAGCCGTGCGGCTACATCTTCCGGGGTCAAAAGGTTATCTTTGGCTTGGTTCTCGGACATAGGGTAGGCTCCTTGCTCTTGTTTGGCTTATCTTAAGTCAACTAATATTAATTGTCAATATGTTTGATTAATTATTCGTATAAAAAATAGGCAGGGTGAAAAACTCCCCCGCCCTTTCCAAGGTGCGCCCCGAAAAGCCAACATCTGCGCGCTGGCCGCGGTCGCTGTCCCTGCCTCTGTTCTTGATGGTAAATTCTCTTTGTCGCCCTACCTGGGCCTATTCTATGCCCTTCCCCCTTATCGCCTCAAATTGGGGGCGTTTTCCTGTCCTCTACCCCGTCAATTTGAGATTTAAAACGGTTGGCCGAACCCCGTTTTACCAGTTCCGCCTTTTGCTCCGGGGATAGCTGTCTTTTCTTCCTGGCTCCGGCTAATTCGGCCACGGTGGGCAAGGCTTCCTTGGTAAAATAGATTTCCGCCTCACCATCGAAAGCAAAGTCAGCCCTGATAAAACCAGGGGTATTCTTTAGGGCCTCGTAAATCTTCTTGGCGTTTTTCGGCCGGGTAGAATGGAGCTTGAAAACCAGGGGCTTGACCGATTGGACGCCAATAAAAGATTCCTTTTGGCAAGGGATTCGCTCATACCAAAGGCGATTAGGCTCCCGTTCTTCCGCCAGTTCGTGAAACCAAGCCTCATCAAGATCAAAGCGATAGCGGGTCCCGATGATTTTCGCCAGTTGAAAGCGGCCCTTGCGGGTAGTGGTGATAGTATTTTCAGCCATTTTTATGCGCTCCTAATGGTAAACCGCCGTTTTCTTGTCCTTTCACCGCCGGGTATGGGTATCTATTCTGAGAATTGCCGCCATAAATCCCCCAAGCTAAGGATACGGTATCCGCATGTCGGTTTTAATCCCTTGCCATTGCTGGCTTTCCTGGCCTTGGTCAACAGCTTGTCAACAATATCCTGGTTCGGGACCCGGTCTGATTTGTTTCAAGTTTGGTATGGTCTGCCTCTAAAAGCGCTGTTCTTAACAAATAGGTGTTCAACCTGTTCCGGTTCCCTCCAACCCGCATGGTTAACGCCTAAAACCGCGAACACCCTAACTGTTCACCCCTGTTCATATTTGACCTGAACACCCTGAACACCTTGAACAGGTAAAACACATAGAACAGAGAGAACATATATTTTTATATAATCTGATATTCGCCATTCTCGTTTATCCCTAAGACCCCAGCCGTTTTCATTCTGGCAAGGTTCATACGTGTAGCATCTTTTGATTTACGAAGAATATTAGCCATTTGTGCTGCTGTTTTTGGCCCCACATTCCGCAAGATTGAAAGGATTTCCTGGCGTTCATGGCTCATGGTACATTCGGCTGCATCTCCCAGGAGTTCCCATAAGCCCTCATTT
>Ga0315282_10007881_pt1 | contig 17378 bp, 19 predicted proteins | sample YL17G07_20_MG_FD_203693 | JGI IMG/M metagenome (GOLD analysis project Ga0315282, IMG submission 203693) | Sediment microbial communities from Yellowstone Lake, YNP, Wyoming, USA - YL17G07_20 | ecosystem: Environmental > Aquatic > Freshwater > Lake > Sediment | place: USA: Wyoming | collected... | reverse complement strand
GGGATTTGGGGTTCGACGTAGTTGTACCCATAGACCTCACAAAAGCTATCGACTCGCCGCCAGGTCGATTGTCTGACACGTTGGAAATCATGGCCGAGAGACAAGTCGAATTCGTCAGGTCGACTGGTATCGTGACTTGAGACTCGTTGGATATCGTGCGAGTGCGTTGTTTCAAGCATTGTGCCAATGCTTCGAGCATGTCGGCGTTAGAGAGCGTCAGGTTTCCATGTGCGCGTGCGCCACCCGAGGAACCAATAAATAAGACGCGGGGTTGGGTTAGGGCCGCGTGACTTCCATGAAGTTTCCGAAGGCGATTACAACCTATTGCCCGAAATGCAAGAGTCACACAGAGCATGGCGTATCGGTCTACAAGAAGGGCAAAGAGCGTACACTCTCAGCCGGTGCTAGGCGTCACGAGCGCGAGAAGCATGGCTACGGCGGCCAGAAGTGGCCTGAACTGAAACGGACAGCCAAGACTACGAAGAAGCAAGTACTCCGCCTCACATGCAGGAAATGCAACCAAACAGTCTTCAGACTCGGGATACGCCTTCGCAAACTCGAAGTCGGAGCGTGAAATCGAGCATGGTCAAGAAAGAACCCATTCCTAAGCCCGGCAGCAACTTTCTCAAAGTGAAATGCACAAAATGCGGCAACGAACAGGTGGTGTTTGACCGAGCTGCCGTGCAGGTGAAGTGCAATGTTTGCGAAGACGTGCTCCTCGAGACACAAGGGGGAAAAGCGAAGATCAAAGGCGAGGTCACGCAAGTCCTCGGCTGACCTCTCCGCAGCAGGAGTCAAGTATCATGTCTGCTCCCAGTTACCCTGATGTCGGGGATCTCGCGATTGCCACTGTAAAGCGAGTCGTCGACTACGGTGCTTACGTGAGGCTGGATGAGTACGAAGGGATTGAGGGGCTCGTTCACATCTCTGAGATCTCGACCACTTGGGTCAAACATATTCGCGAGCATGTTCGTGAGGGACAGAAGCTTGTCCTCAAGGTCCTACGTGTAGATCGCGAACGTGCCCAAGTTGACCTGTCACTTCGCCGGGTTACGGGCCGGGAAAAGACAGACAAGATGCTTGAATGGAAGAGGAGCAAGAAAGCAGATTCAATCATCAAGGGCGCAGGTGAACGTCTGAAGGCTGACGCCGAGACAACCGAAAAGATGCGTCTTCTCCTGTACGAGAAGTTGGAGAACCCCTACGAGACATTTCAGGAGTCCGTAGAGGAGGGCGATGGAGTCTTCGCAAAGCTGGGCATAACACCAGAATGGGCAGCCGCGCTTGCGGAAGTGGCGAAAAGCAAGGTCAAACTGGAGAAGGCATCACTGACAGCGACAGTCGAGCTCACCTGCAGGGCGCCGGAAGGAATGGAAGCAATCCGAACCGCGCTGTCCAACGCAAAGAAAGTCAAGAAGCCCAGGGGAGCGACAGTCCGAATCTACGCGATCGGTGCGCCGAAATACAGGATCGAGGCAACTACGCGAGAGTACTCCGAGGCAGAAGCGCTGCTCAATTCGGCAGTTGATGAGGCCACAAACACGCTGAAGAGCGCCGGTGGCGAAGGACGCAGAGTCAGTTGAAATGGCAGATACGTAGATGCGTGAGATGCAGTCGCTACACCCTCAAGGAGAAATGCCCTGACTGTAACGGGGAGACTGTTGTCGCCCACCCGCCCAAGTTCTCTCCGACAGACAAGTATGCGAGGTTACGACAGCCCGCGGACGCTGGGCTAGGCACGTAACGATCTCACTTGGATCGGTATGCTAAGGCTTCACGTACACTATGACTGTGTTGCTAGTTGCAGGCCCGTAGTTGCCGGAGCCCGAATAGGTTGCTTTCACGTAGTACGTTCCCGCGGTAATCGGATGCCATGCCAAATCGAATGTACCGTCCTTAGGTTCGACTGGGTCGAGTTTGCTCCAAGTCTTGTTATTCAGACTGTATTGCGCTGTCAGCGTGCCGTTCGAGAGCTTCTGGGACAGTCTCATTGAGATCGTTACATTCTGTCCCAACGTTATATTGTAAGTCGAGAGCGATATCGTCAACGTGACCGGTATAGTCTGAACGAACACCTGCACAGAGTTGCTTGCGGCTACTCGCGTCTCTCCTCTTACCCCCTGCCAGTGTGCGCTCAAGGTATGATTGCCGGTGCTTGGCGTCCAGTCATAGCTGAACTTGCCGTCTGACACGGGAACATATGCGACGAGCTGCAGCCCTGATTCTACTGTCATAAGGTCTGCGAGAGCTATCGTGCCGGTCGCGTATGGTTTGCCTTCACTGTCCGTGACGGTTCCCTTGATGCTCACGCTCTCTCCGAAGTTCACTCTGTTTCTGTCGACGTTGAGGGTTATGACCGTTGTCTTAGGGTACAGCACCTTGAAGACTAGGACGAAGTTGTTCGATGATGTGAACACGTTGTCAAAATAGTCCGAGGTTGCTTGAGAGATCTTGACACCTGTGTTCATCATGAATCCCAAGACTGAGTTGTCGTTGAGATTCTGCCCAGACGAGATTGTGTCGTTGGAGATGATCTTGTTGCCGCTCTTCAATAGGCGATAGTAGGTGACTGTGGTACTGGAACCACCCGTGGCAGTAGTAGTAGCAGACCTTTCCTCCTGAAAGAGAATCGTTTGGTCGCCATAGCTGGTTTCATTAGCGATCCGCACCATCCAATACCATTTCCCATCCTCGCCAGCGCCGAGGAAACTTGGGTTGCTTGAGCTTTGCGTACGTGCGTACGTGACAAACACTACAACATAGTCCACATTGTACTTCTGCATCATTGGAACTGCAGTCGTTTCATTTCTCATGAACATCTGCGCGATCATTGCAATCTGTGTCGTGTTTGATGTTCCATTATCGGCCAAGGTTCTACGGTCGGCAAGCGCAGTGATCCAGTAACCATAGTCCCACCACGCCATTACCACGGACGATTGAGGTGTGTTGTCGTGAAGCCACGCAAGTGCTTCAAGCCAGTCTTGGTACTTGGTTCCCTCGCTAGGCACCACTGGTATGCTGGATGTTGCGATAGTCGCCGGTGCATAGGCTGCAGCAACTGCTTTTGAGAAGGCCGGTACGATTGCGATTATTAGAATCAGGAGTATTGCGAGACCAAATTCCCTGCCGATCTTGACGAGCCCTGGTATCCTCCGCTTCGGGAATATCACGGCCTGACGGAGTATGTCAACCGCGGGTTTGGCCATCTCTACGGTGGCGATTGCCGCTAGGAGTGAGAATGCGGGTGCGAGTATGAGTGTCAGTCGCACATATGATCCAGAGAAATAAAGCGAGGTGAGAGCGGCGAGTATGAGGAAGATGTCTGTATCACGAAAGCGTCGAATTATGAAGAAGAAACCGAAGAGGCCGAGAAAGGCAAGGGCGTTGTACTCGTAGAAGAATGAGGCCCACGTGGCTGGCTGATGCTCGGAGACGCTCTGGACGATCGGCATGTCAAGCCGTGTGAACGGGTTGAGAACTGATAGAAACTTACCACTAGGCAGACCCACTATCCCCCAAGTAACAAGGGCGTAAGTGACCACAGCGAGTGCCGCGGAGGCAACAGCGAGTGCGTAAGCTCTCGTCCTCCAAGTGGGAAGTTGTCCACCCGCTTCACGTGCCAGCATGAAAAGGGCGACGCCCGGGATTACAAGGTAAGTTAGGCTCATTAGGCTCCCGAACCCTAATTTCGGGACTCCTAACGGTGTCATGAATAGAAACACGCCGAACGTCGCCGCATACGAGAACAGAAGTTTCCGTGTGTACCTGCCAGCTAACACGAGCACCGCCGAATAGAGGACAAGCAGATCCACCGCATAGTAGGCTGCGGCCCACGATGCCGTCAGGTAGAACAGGGCAACGCCTGCAAGGATCGAGTATGCGATCGTACCCCTGAAACTTCGTGCCCTATTTGCACGAAGGAAGAAAATGAAGATCAAGATCATCAGGAGTATCCCGAGCGGCTCGTGCCGCAGGAAACCAAGCGTGGTACGACTGATGCTGCTCGGATTCAAGGCCATGAACAATGCGGTCAGCAATCCCGCGCCGCGACCCCAGAGGTCCTTCCCGAGGAAGTAGCATGCGATTGATGTCAGGGCACCTGCGACGACAGGGTATAGTACCGTCACCTGAAAGACCGTTGCCTGCACGCCAATCGCGTGCAAGAACATGTACACGGCTGCCGCCGAAAAGGCAACCCCGTAAAGGTTGGCGTACTCCATGTTCAACCCCCACGGGTACCAGCTCAACGTGTCATGCCAGCTGAACCATGCAAGAAAACCGTTCTTCACAATGTACTCCGACATTCGCCACTGAAGATACGGGTCGAACTCAGACAAGTAGAAGCCGAATCGAAGGGGGAGCAGACGAACAGCCAGCGCTATTACGAACACTAGCGACAGAATGACGATCTCTAGAAAACCACCGCGCGGGATACTAGACGCGGTCTTGCGAATCGCACGTATCCTGCTCGCCATGACTTCTCTGCCGAAGTATGGTCCCAGAGTAGATCGCAGACGTTTGAAGCGTGACAGATCTTGCACCTACTTCTTCATGCACGGAAGCACCATTGTCGGACAGGGGAGCAGTTAAAGTTTGCCCGAAGGTCTGAGGGTGATTCTTGCTTATTTGCAGCGTGCACTATTTCATTCGTCTGAACACAATCACCCGGTCATGATCATGACAGGTTCGTATCCTTAGCATGCCAGGTCGCGGCCAAGGGTTTCCTGATGCTCAATGCACTACTATTAGGAAACCGAGCCTGAAAGGCATTCTTCTCAGCCGTCCATCTCGAGGGTGTTCGAAAGTGAGGGTCGCTCATCTCGACAGCGTCGCGTGTACGCAACGTGTCGCATGCCTAGCTACAATCGCAAGAAGATGAGACGCCGACCCTGTTCGGGACAAACATTTAACGCCGCACCCTAAGAGAAGAGTCTTGGTGAAGGATTGATGTGGGATGTCGGGGTTGACATAGTCGATATCAGTAGGTTTAGGAAGATGCCCTACTCGAACCACAGGAAGTTCTACGATCGCGTTTTCACTCCTGCGGAGATCGGGTATTGCTCGCTTTCCGGGAACCCTGCCCAACACTTTGCGGCAACTTTCGCTGGAAAGGAAGCTGTGTACAAGGCTGTCAACAAACGTCTGAGTATCGGCCTCCGGCAGATCGCAATTCTCAGGGATAGATCCGGGGCACCCGAAGTCAACATTCAAGTAGACTGCAATGAAGGAGATGAGAATCGCACAGTGAGCCCTGATCTCTTGTCGGAAGTTCGAGTCAGTCTCTCTCACTCATCATCGTACGCGGTTGCATTCGCTATGGTGAAGTTTGGAAAGCCAGAATCACATATTCAAAAGACCAGAATGGTGCCTCTGAATGGTTCCCTCTGTGAAAGGTAGCGCGACCCCAGAGTCGCAGCTGAACAACATACTGAGGATGGTCCGAAGGGACCCCACGTACGTAAACTACTGGAACGCGTACAAGCAGATTCAGAGCCTTGATCTGAAAACGCTACCGATCGCCGACGAGAAGAGAATAGGAATTGCGCTCCTGAGTTCCTTCACCATAGAGCCCCTGGCCGCCTATCTCGACATAGGGGCCCGTCTCATCGACTTGTCTCCTGAAATCTACGTCGGCCCGTTCAACCAATACTCGCAAGAGATACTGAGCGACAATAGCACGCTGTACAGAACCGATCCTGACATGATCATATTGGCGGTCCATGCGGAGTCTCTACTAGACAGGAATTTCCTGCCGAGCTTTGTTGGCCTTTCTGCGAGTGAAAAGACTACGAATCAAACCGAGATCATAGACCATTTCAGCGTCCTCTTGTCGAAACTTGCCGCGAAGAGTAGAGCCTTGATCCTTGTAAACAATTTCATAGTACCCCAGTTCTCTCCTCTAGGAATTCTAGACAACAAGGCAGACATGGGGCTGAGGGAATTCATTCAAAGGCTAAACCGAATGCTTGCAGACCTCTACAGAACCAGTAGACAAGTCTATGTGGTCGACTTGGAGAGATTGGCAAGTGGACACGGAAAGGGCAGATGCCTAGACCCTAAGATGTACTATAGAGGAGCCTGCCTTTTCAGCGAGTCTTTTCTACCGGTCGTCGCGGAAGAGTATCTTGTCTACGCAAAAGCGCTCAAGGGCCTGGTGAGGAAATGCATTGTTCTAGACTTGGACAATGTCCTGTGGGGAGGAATACTTGGAGAAGACGGTCCGGCAGGAATTAAGCTGGGCGGAGATCCTACTGGAAATGCCTACTTGGACTTTCAGAGGCTCCTGCTGAGCTACTGCAATCGTGGAATAATACTCGCGATCAACAGTAAGAACAACTACGATGAGGCAATCAGCGTGATCCGTGAACATCCTAGCGTGATTCTACGGGAAAACCATTTTGCATCTCTGAAGATAAACTGGGAGGACAAGGTTGAGAACATGATCGCGATCTCCAACGAACTGGACATAGGCCTCGACAGTATGGTCTTCGTTGATGATAGCGTTCAGGAGCGAGAGCGAGTCAGGAGAGCGTTGCCACAAGTGCTCGTGGTTGATCTGCCCGCATCGCCTTTCGAATACTGTCAGTCCCTCCAGGCTGTGGGTGATTTCAACGCCCTCGTATTGTCCGACGAAGATAAGGCGCGCGGCGAAATGTACTACGCGCGCGGAAAGCGTAGGCAACTGATGAGAACAGCTGGCAGTCTGGAGGAATTCCTCGTATCTCTGGACATGGTCGTGGAAATCAAGAACGCAGACAGGTTCAGCATTCCGAGGATTACGAGTCTGGTAAGCAGAACGAATCAATTCAATCTGACGACTCGCAGGTACGGCCAAAGTGAGATTGAAGAGATGAACAACAGTCGCGAGAAGTTCCTGATCTACGCCTTGAGCGTCACGGATAGGTTCGGAGATGAGGGCATCGTAGGAGTGGCTGTCGTCAGAAAGGAGGAACCTGCGTGGGTCATTGACTCTTTCCTCATGAGTTGCCGTGTTATCGGTCGAAAGATTGAGACAGCGCTCTTGGCTAGGCTAGTGGAGGATGCTCAGAAGAGTGGCGTCTCCTACCTTATCGGCGAGTATATTCCGTCCGGCAAGAATGAGCCGGCCAGATCGTTTTATGAGATTCATGGATTCACGATGATCCAAGAAGACAAACGCCTCGTCAGATGGCGTCTCGACCTCAAGACATCCACAGTGAAGACCCCCGGATGGGTGAAAACCAAGTGACTAGGCTCGCGGACAGTAAGCTCAGAAACACGCTAGCGAAGGTTCTCCTCTTGGATGAGGCTGAGATCACCGATGAACTCGCGAGAAATGGCACAGAAGCATGGGATTCGCTGGGTCACTTGATGCTCATAAGTGAGGTCGAATCAACTTTCCAAGTCACGTTGAGCGACGATGACATCTTGGCAATCAAGACTGTTGGTGACCTCAAGAAGACGCTAAGGAAATACGGCGTCGACATCTGATGACAACTTCATGATCGGTCGCGCTGGATGTCCACCAACCATCGTGAAAGGAGGCACGTCTCTGCTGACAACCGATCCTGCCGTCACAATAGCTCCTTTCCCGATCGTGACTCCAGGTAGAATAATCGCGCCGGCTGCGATCCATGCCCCGTGTCCTATCTTGACCTTCTTGGGTTCCATGACATAGATCTTCAGCCTTTGATGGAACGGGCTGGCTGCAGAGTGCGCCATTATGATCACCCCGGGGCCCACGCTTGCCTCGTCTTCGATCTCAATGTAGTCAGGGTATTCCCCGTCGATCATCACGAGGAAGCCCACGTAGACGTTCCTCCCTATCTTAACACCGCAGCCCCGTAGGAGCGCACATCGAAACTGGTAAAGCGGTGAGACCCACGCCAAGATCCTGAGTAATCTTCCTATTTTCTTCTTCATAGTCGGACAGTCCGATTTGATGTACTTAAGTGAGTCGTAACAGATAGTCTGCGAAGCTGAAGTTGTCGATATCCCCGGTTAGGAGGCAGCAGAAGGACGCGCCATTTTTCCATTGTTGATGCATGTGCCAATAGTTCACCGCTTCGGTGACCGTTGGGAACCATCCACCGAGCTCCGACCCAAGAGCTAGCATCTGCCTGAGCACATCAAGGTACCTGTACTGCCCGATTCTTATCGGGTGCAGGTCAAACATTACAATCCCGTGTTCTTGTGCCGCGCGCTTCATCGTGTTGCAGAGGGTCTTTATCATCTGCTGGTTGCTCATGTGCTGCTGATCAATCATTCTGTCATCCGACCATTCGGAGAGCGGAATACATACGAAGGCTGATTGGTGATCATCCACCTGGATTCTAAAGGGACGTGTTAGGTGCCAATACTTTGGGTGATATCCGATTCCGCCGTCCCAGACGAAGTGGCGTCTTTCTAGGAGCCCAGGCGTATAGTCCGTGTAGTTGTTGTACGGTGCGCGGAACCCATGAATTGTGATACACATTTGCGCGAACGCCGAAGTGCATCTCTTGATGTCAGTCTCTTGCTCTGCTTTTGACAGATATCTGTAACTTACGTGCTTGAAGCCGTGCGCCGCGATCTCATGTGGCGACTTGGCAATCATGCGGATCAGTTCGGGGCTCTTGGTTGCGGCGGATGCTACTATTGGGAAGGTAAAACTTGCCTTGTATTGATCTGTAACATCGAAAATGTTCTTCAGTAGGGTCTCAAACGGCGTTCTGTGTAATTTTGCCATGTGAATGAATTGCTGTAGCGTTCTAGTCCCTCTTCTGCTCATCAGATATCTGAGCCATCCGGTTTTCATCCGCATCTGGGCCGCCTTTGGCCGACAGGTTCTCATTTCTCGTCTTCGAGAAATTCCACGACGTAACCGTCAGCGGTGTATACGAAGGCAATTCTTCGCTGCCCATATAGCCTGGCGGGCGCGGGTCCAGATATTAGCAGCGAATTCTGCCTCCTGGCCTCTTCGAGGGTCTTCTCGATGTCCTTTGTCGAATAGCACAGATGATACAAGTGTATGCCCCTCCTCAGAAAGCCAAGAACAGGGGAGTCCTCCGCAAGAGGAGCGACTAGTTCGATCGGCACGTCTCCTTCACGACTTGAGAGTAGGACAACCGAGACTTTGTGAAGAGGGTCCTCCACAATATCCGTGATCGGATGAACCTCAAATAACAACTCATGACGTTTGATTGCCTCTTTCAAATTCTCCGACGCGATTCCTATGTGATGTAGTTTCGTGACATTCGACGCTCCGTTGCAACACCATCTTGACGAGGTCTTCTTATTAGTCCTCGTGTCCTTAGTCACTTTCGTTTCACTCTGCCCAAGACATCGTCTTTTTTCTCAAGAGACTAAGGGACCGACTTCGAGCCTCTGAGCATGCGCGCGGCAAATCACGTAGTTCTGGTCTTACATGTGCTCGATCTGCAGTCTCTTGTATGCTACTATCTGATTCTGTCCAAGAACTGATCCATAGCCGGTTGCAAACACTTGAATCGTGGGGAGGGCCCATTGTCAGAGAACGCGGTAGCCTCGCCGCAGGGCTGTAAGCGTGTCTCACAAGCTCATTCTAAGATCAGTTATTTCATTCGGCTGAACGCGATCGATCCGATCCCAAGCATCACGGCAGCGAATCCAAGTAGTATGCCCAGATCCATCATTACCGGAAATGTCGACATGCCAAGTATGACGCCCCGCATTCCATCGACGGCATAAGTGACCGGATTTAGAGTTGTGAAAGCGCGGAGCCAAGATGGTAGATTGTCAATCGGGAACAGAGCGCCGCTCAGGAAGAACAGTGGGAAGACAAGGAAGCTAACAATCAGGTTGAACCCCTCTGGGCTCTCCATGAAGGAGCCTATTATGAGCCCAATGCTTACCACTGCCGAAGCGAGGGCAAGCATGAATATCATCACAAGAGCCACCATCTGCACGCTGTAGGAGATCCCCAAGATCACGCCGAAAGCGAGCATCAAACTACCTTGAATCAACGCATCTGTACAGCCGCCTAGGGTCTTTCCCGCGAAGATCGTCAGACGCGAAAGTGGAGCAACGAGCACTTCCTTGAAGAAATCGATCTTCTTGTCCCATACGATGTAGAGGCCGAAGAATATTGAGGAGAAAAGGATCGTCATCGTCAGTATGCCCGGGAAGATGAATACCTGATAGTTTGTTCCTCCTAGGGACACGCTGGATCCCAATCCTCCTCCAAAGACGACTATCCAGAGTAGTGGCGTGAAAAGGGATGAGACAATTCTTGACTTCTCTCGAAGGAAGACTTTGAACTCACGATACCATAGAGCATATAGCCCATCAAGCTCTGTCATCTTCAACTGGACCTCGCTCTCGCGGCACGCTCGAAGAAACCGCCTTCTGCGTCAGCTTCTCTGATTTCGTGGCCAGTGTAGTGCAGGAAGACATCGTTCAACGTGGGGGTTCTCAGTTCTACTGACTCGGCGTTTCCTACCAATCCAAGTATCTCTTGTAGATGTGCGCTCGAGTTCTTCAGGGTCAGCATGACGAAGCCATCTGTCTGTTCAACCTTAACGACATATGGGAGCTCTTTGATCGAGCTGAGCTTTGGGTTCTTGATTCTGAGTCGTACGATGTCGCCGCCTATGATTTGCTTCAACTGGTCAGGGGTGTCAAGTGCTACTATCTTGCCGTCGTCAATGATCGCAACTCTATCGCAGAGGCGCTCGGCCTCATCCATGTAGTGGGTCGTGAGGATAACGGTGACACGTTCTTGATCGGCAAGTCTTCGTATGTATTCCCAAATGTGCTCACGGGTCTGAGGATCTAGCCCGAGTGTAGGTTCGTCTAGGAAAAGTATCTTTGGTCTGTGCATGAGGCCACGGGCCAGCTCGAGTCGTCTTCTCATTCCTCCCGAATAGATCTTGACTCGACTGTCCGCTCTGTCCTCGAGATCAACCAGCCTTAGCACTTCACGAATGCGCTGCTCTCGAATGTTTTTTTCGACGCCGTACATAAGCGCGTGAAGGTAGAGATTCTCTTTACCGGTGAGGATGTCGTCACTGCTGGGATCCTGAAAGACAATTCCGATCGACCTTCGAACCGCGTCGGATTCCTTTACTATGTCATGTTTGTTGACCTTCGCTGTCCCTTCCGTCGGTTTGAGTAGTGTTGCAAGCATCGAGAGGGTAGTGGTTTTGCCCGCGCCGTTGGGTCCGAGGAGGCCGAATACTTCCCCTTCACGAATGGACAGGTTGATGTGGTCGACGGCCATAAGATGGCCGAATTTCTTCGCTAGGCCGGAGGTTTCGATCACAACTTCGCCAAATGATCGATTGGCTGCTACGCTGAACTCGTTCATGGTTAGTCACTGAAAACTGTTTTCGCGAGTATCACGGGGCGGTCCTCTTAAGCGTTCCTTGATACAAAACGAAAACTTCGCTTCAGTCGGAGGCATCTTCCACAAGGATATGTTCCGCTTGGTTCGCGCAAATCTTCCAGCAAGTAATGGGGCTCAGCAGTTTCGTGTCATTTCCATCTGTCGGGCGGGTGTTCTCATGAAAGGCCAGGGAAACATGCGGATCAAGAGGTTACCCGAGAATCTTGGGGAAGATGTTCGAGAGGAATCGCTTTCGGAATGGGTGGATCCTGCTGTTGAGGAGTTCAGTGAGCACATAGTAGTTCGTGTTGAACTCCTCCAAATTGTCATTTCTGAACTTGTATGTTGGAACGTCGCTCGCTGGTGGTTCCCAAGATCTATCCCATGCTTCGACAGCTCCGAAGTGTCCTCTAGCACGCGTTCTCTCAAGAAGCGAATCCCGGCTTGCCACAACGACGATGAGCAGGCTGTCAACATTGGGGACGTTTGTTCTCATCAAGTGGGAACGTGTTCGATTGGTCGGAGCGGTTGTGTCAATTATGATGTTATATTGTCGTCTCAGAAGTTCGTCCCGTATGATTGCCAGCATCGAGTACAACAGTTCTTCGTCACGGGAAGGTATCGGTTCATTGAAGAACATCTTGCGCAAGTCGTCGCCGCTGATTCTCACGAAGTTCGGCCTGTCTTGAACTAGTCTCCTAGATAGGAGCGTCTTGCCCGAGCTGGGGTAGCCGGTGAGTACTAGGTTCCAAAGCGGCAAAGCGGAACCCCAGCGGATCCCCCGGTCTCTCTCGTTAGATGGAGAAGTCTTTCGCAAGAGTGATTGTTTCTTTGTCTACTCCATTCATCTTGCCAAGGATCTCCGATAGGGGGACTCTTGTGAGCGCGTTATTGCGCAGACATACCATTACGCCGAACTCTCCATCCTTCACAGCCTGTACAGCAGCAACTCCGAGGCGAGTGGCAAGTATTCGGTCGTAGGCGAATGGTGCACCGCCTCTCACGACGTGGCCCAACACGACTGCCCGCGTTTCGATTCCAGTGCGTCTCTCAATCTCTTTTGCCAGGAGTTCTCCGATTCCTCCGAGACGGGCGTGGCCGAACTCGTCTATCTTCGTTGAATCCCCAGCGGGAGATCCTTTCAGGCTGCACCCCTCTCCGACTACCACGACGGAAGCCGTTGCTCCTGACTCGTGTCTCCTCTTGAGGAAGTCTGAGACTTCCTGCAGGTCGAATGGCACCTCAGGTAAGAGGATGAGGTTTGCGCCGCTTGCCACTCCTGCATATGCAGCAATCCATCCTGCATGTCGTCCCATCACCTCAACGACCATTACTCGGTCGTGCGATTCGCCAGTTGTCTGAATACGGTCTATTGCGTCCACGGTAACGTTGACGGCCGTGTCAAATCCAAATGTAACGTCTGTGCTCACTATGTCGTTGTCGATGGTTTTTGGAACTGCGACGACTCTCAATCCCATTTGTGCGAGCTTTGCGGCAACGCTGAGCGTATCTTCTCCTCCCACGGCGATTATGGCGTCTAGGCCGATCTCCTTGGCATTCGCGAGTACTGTCTCGGCGCCATCCTTGCGACTGAAGGGGTTGGTCCTCGTGGTGTGAAGGATGGTTCCGCCGACTTTGATGATTTCCGAGACGTCGCTCCATCTGAGAGGTTTCGTGGAGATGTCCAGGAGCCCTGCCCAGCCGTGCTTGATTCCAATCACTTCATACCCAAGCTGTTCGCTCTTTCTCACGACAGCTCTAGTGACTGCGTTCAGGCCTGCGCAGTCTCCACCGCCATTTAGGATTCCGATCTTCAATTCTGGAGAGCCTCTTCAACAGAGAGATTCTCAATCACGAGTCTCTGCAAGAGGCGGGCCATCTTGAGCGGGTCTGAGCTCTGCCAAACGTTGCGACCCACCGCAAGGCCGGTGGCACCGGCATCCAGTGCCCCTCTGACCTGTTTCAGGAAGTCAACTTCAGTGGGCGCCTTCGGTCCACCTGACATGAAGACCTTCGCCTTTCCCGCGGACTTGACCGCCCATCTGAACGATTCAACATCACCTGTGTACTTGATCTTCACCGCGTCAGCTCCCACCTCAAGTCCGATCCTCGCTGCATACGCAACGATCTCGAGAGCTATGTCATTCTTTATGGCCTCCCCGCGCGGATAGATCCACGCGATCGCGGCCATTTTCAGTGCGTGAGCTTGCTCCTGAATTCTACCAAATTCCTCCAGCATGATGCTCTCATGAGCGCTCCCTGCGTAGATGGTGTACCCAACAGCTTTCGCGCCGAGCTCCGAAGCACGCTTGACACTGCAGATCTGTCGTGCCACCGGCTCTCCCTTCACAAGATTCGTTTTCCCGTTGACTTTGAGAATCAGCGGCACCCGGCGTTCGTAGTACTTCTCAGCCAACCCCTTCTGGAACACTACTCCGTTGAACCGACCAGCGGCGGCGAGCTTCATTATGAAGCTCGGATCAACATTACGCTCGTCAAAGTCAGTTGGACCATGTTCAAGTCCTTGATCATAGGCCAGGAGGACTCCTCTGCCTTCGTGCAAGAATACTTCCATACTCATTGGTTTAACCACACCCTAAGGAATGAATCGAGTCTCCCACAGTTTGGGGAGTCAAGGAAATAAGAATTTGCAGCCGTCGCTCTTTCAGGCGAAATACTCTCTCTCGGTCCAATGCACGTCCACAAAACAAGGGGTTCACTCAAGAATTGTTGATTTCGGCAAATCTTAACTAAGATGCTGGACGACTTCTCGTCTCGGGAGGCCCTGGAGTGCCGAAGGAAGAAATCCTTGAAGGTCTGAAAGAAGCCGTCGTCAGATTCGACATAGACAATATCAGGACCCTGGCTGAGAACGCGCTCAGTCAGGGCGTAAGTGCCTATGATGGTGTCATCAACGGCATGGCCAAGGGCATGGATGTTGTCGGCCAGAAATACCAACTCGGCGAATTCTTTCTTCCTGAGTTGGTGATGGCAGGTGAGACGTTCAAGGAAGGCATGAAGGTATTCGGCGCACACCTGAAACCATCCGAAATAGGGGCTCAAGGTCGTGTCGTCATAGGGACCGTCGAGGGCGACCTCCACGATATCGGAAAGAACATAGTCGCAAGTCTGGTTGAAGCATCAGGGTTTGAGGTTCACGACTTGGGGGTCGATGTTACCGCCGACCGTTTCTTGGCGAAAACAAGAGAGGTCTCTGCTGACACGGTTGCAATGTCTGCGCTGCTTTCCACCACATTTCCACACATGAGAGAAGTAGTGGACGTAGTTCGGAAAGCTCAGCTTCACTCTAAGATAATAGTTGGCGGGGCGCCTCTGAATGCGGAAACGGCGAAGTCGTTGGGCGCAGACGGCTATGGTAGAGACGCGGTTGAAGGAGCGAATATCTGCAAACAGTGGGCGGCAGCAAAGAAGCGCAAGTGACCACTTTGGGTGCCAGCGATCGAAGGCTGAAAGGACGAGTCATCGCAATTGAGAAGACTGGCGAGACAGCAACAAGGGAAGGGGAGACTTGGGAGAAGTGCATCTTTACACTTGAGGTCACGCGTTTCTCAAAGCGCACTCCTAATGAGGTCGTTCCGGACGACCTCAAGGGCAAGAAGATCAAGCTAGTTAGGCATTGTCTCTACGATTGGCATTACAGATCGGGCGTCGAGAAGACACTCAGCGCAGAAGAGACTGACCACCTACTGCGGGGGGAGCCTTCTTCGACGGTCTTTTGGTAGTTGAAGGATAACTTTCACGAACCTCTCCATCCCCTTTCGTCTACCTATTCGTTTATTCTCGAAACTTGATTGTGCTTAATTCGATTACACTTGTCTGATACGTTAGAGAACATTCAGGATTTGGATGGCGTCGGTCCAGTAACTGCGAACAAACTCAAGGAAGCGGGCTTCGACTCTATCGAAGCGGTAGCAGTTGCGCCGATCAGAGAGCTCGTCGACAAGGCAGGACTAGAATCTTCCGCGGCGATCAAGATTGTACGCGCCGCACGTCAGACCATCCATATAGAGCTTCTAACAGCAAAACAGCTCTACGATAAACGCCAATCCATGCTCCGCCTAAGCACAGGTTCCGAGAACCTGAACAAGTTACTCGGCGGAGGTCTTGAAACTCAAGCCCTCACCGAATTCATAGGAGAATTTGGAACCGGCAAGACCCAACTATGCATGACGTTCTGCATCACAACTCAGCTCCCGACAGAACAAGGCGGACTGAACGCCAAAGTCCTCTTTCTAGATAGTGAAGGAACATTTGCTCCTCAACGCATTCATCAGATTGCACAGGCGATGTCGCTTGACCCAGATAAGATCCTTGAAGGCGTCTTCATTGCGCGCACCTACAATAGCGATCATCAGGTCCTCACAGTTGATCACGCTTTCAAACTCTGCAAAGAAGAGAACATCAAGCTCATCATAGTCGACTCAGTGCTTTCACACTTCAGAAGCGAATACATTGGTCGAGAGAATCTTAGCGAGCGTCAGCAGAGACTCAACGCACACTTGCATAAGCTTGCACGGATCGCCCAAACACTGAACTTGGCCGTCGTCTTGACCAACCAAGTCCAAGCGAACCCTCAAGCTTTCTTCGGAGACCCCACTAGGCCGGCAGGAGGACACATCCTCGCTCATGCCTCGACACATCGAATCATGCTCAAGAAAGCTTCAAACAACCTCCGTTGCGCCCGCATCATAGACTCGCCATGTCTTCCAGAATCAGAGACATACTTTGCAATCACGGAGAAAGGCATCGAGGACGCACAACCTAAGGCCCGAAGAGGAGAATGATCCATCTCACCTCGAAGCTTGGAGATAGTTACTGTAGTGACACTCCGGATCAACGGCACAAGAACATGGAAATTTGAGGCGCTCACACAGCGATCACACCACGCCAGCAAAGTCGACACTTGGGTATACTATTGCACATTATGTGATGAAGTCCTGCTGGTTGCACGACGATTCATCGAGCTCAAGGGCGTACAGACTGCCTTCGATGGAGTCTGTCCAGATTGTGGATTTGGCTTGGAAGATGTCATGAATTGTGAAAACATACGGTTATCCAATGCCAGAGCTACCTACGTCAACCCAAAGTACCCTAAAGCAGCGCTCTTAGTCGAGCAGCCACTGCGAGCTTTTGAGGGAATCAGACCAAGGAGTGCTCTTCTTTCTGCAGGGGAGCAGATACTTACTACAGGGATCGAGAGATTAGACAAGCTCGCCCAATTGGCTACGGGACAGTTCGTTGTCTTTCAAGATCTCTCTCCCTCGGCATCTTTGGCTGAGCTTCTCTGCGTCCGGGCTCAGCTCGGTAATCCAGCTGGGTTGAATTCAAGTGCGATCTTTATCGATGGTGGAAATAGCTTCGACGTGTATGCAACGTCAAACTACGCCATCGAGTGCGGAATCGAACCTAACCTCGCATTGTCCCGTATACATATCAGTCGCGCATTCACGTATTTCCAGCTTGCATCTCTGCTAACCGAGAAGTTGCCAAGTGCTCTCACACATTACAGCTCCAAATTTGCGATAGTCTCAGACATAGTTGGGTTATTCCAAGATCCGGAGATCAAGGATAAACAGGAAGCCTATCGCGTCTTTCAACGAGTGTTACGTTCATTATCTGCAGTCGCCGAAATTACAGGCTCTCTTGTGATCGTGACAAGCTTCCACCAAAACATTGGGCTCTTCGACACAGCGCTCATGCAAGCCGCGCATACAACCATTCTCGCCGAAGAGAATGGTGCACTCATACGATTTGCCCTAGTACGCCACAAATCGCTGCCGTTTCGAAAGACCTTGCGTCGAGAGGTCTGTGCTGATCAATTCCTCGAAGATTTTATGGAGGGTAAAGAATGGGGAGAACCATCCCACCTTGGCGGACCATCGTCGATCAAGAGCTCGCAAAACTGAACAAGTTCAAACAGTTCCTCAGAGCTGAGGATCAAATAGTCTTCGAGGATCTCCTGAATCAATGCAAGCTCTATGCGTCAGCCGCTGGAGTCCTCGCTTCATCGGTAAAGGAATTCCCATTACTGTTC
>Ga0315282_10007880_pt1 | contig 17379 bp, 21 predicted proteins | sample YL17G07_20_MG_FD_203693 | JGI IMG/M metagenome (GOLD analysis project Ga0315282, IMG submission 203693) | Sediment microbial communities from Yellowstone Lake, YNP, Wyoming, USA - YL17G07_20 | ecosystem: Environmental > Aquatic > Freshwater > Lake > Sediment | place: USA: Wyoming | collected... | reverse complement strand
ATCCCCTTCATTTAAGCCGCTAACTATCTCGGTTGATGTATCGTTTGCTAGACCGATGGTTACCGTCTGATTTTGCGGTTGACTGTTGCTATTTAATATTTGTACGTAATTGTTGCCGTTATTATCCGTCTTAACCGCTGAATTCGGTACGGTTAATACGTCCGTTTTAACGTCAGTGATAATTGCCGTATTGACACTCATGCCCGATAAGATCCTTTGATCTTGAGTATCAAATATCATTTTAACGCTATAATTTACTACTCCCTGCGATACCGTACCGATAGGATTTATTTCCGCCACCTCGCCGGTAATGCTTAAACCATCAATAGCGTCAAAAGTAAGATTGACTTTCTGCCCGACTTTAATTTTCGTTACATCCACTTCATTTAAAGAAATTGCGGCCACATGCTGTCGGGTAATCAGTGTTACTATGGCTGTGCCCGATGAAGCTGGATCACCGACTTTGACGTCTACTGCCGCGATTATGCCATCAAAAGGAGCTTTAATGGTATAGTCGGTTAATTGTTGCTGCGCATCCAAAAGCGCGTTTCGCTTCTGCTGCATGGATAATTGCTGGGTCTTTATATCTAGAGGATCGGCTCCGGCTAATAAACTAGCCAAGGCGGATTGTTTTTCCTTAAGGTTGGCTTCGGCCGCGGCTAAATCCAGAGGGTTATTTTGTTCCAGAGTTTTTAAATTATCCTGTGCCGTGGTAATCGCATCTTTGTCATTTTTTAGATTTGTTTGAGCGGTTGATAAATTAGTTAAAGCCGTATTGCTTTGGCTGGTGTAGGTTGATAAATTTGTTTTATATGTCGTGACTTGAGCAAAAATTGACATATTTCTTAAGGATCTTGAATCTGACCAGCTATTTAAATAATTACTTTCGCTCTTAATCGCCTGGGAAATCGCTTTAGTGGCTGCTAATGTTTCGGCTAACAAATTCTCTATCGTATTCGTATCGGAAAAAAGACTGGCCTGGCTAAAATCTTGAGTTGCCGTATTATATGCCGTCCGAGCGGTTTTATAGTCATTTTCCGCAATGATCTGATAGCTTAGTATTTTTGCCTGATCAGTTAGATAGGTAGAATTATATAGCGCCGAATAATTTAGTTGACCTTTACCCACGGAAGTTTCACTAACACTTATTTGGTCGCTATAAAGAATATCGTTTAGATTGGAAATTATATTGGGTAGATTAACAAAAGCATTTGAGATTGAGGTAAAAGCATCCTGATAAGCTTTGGTTAAGGTGGTTTGGGCATTTTGTAAATCGTCTTGGGCGTTTTGATAATTGATTGGTTGAGATAATTTAAGCTTATCCAGACTGGCTTGAGCGCTAGCCACCGTGTTTTGTGATTGCTCAATGGTGTCTTTAGTGGCCGGTTGAGTTAATTTATCAAACGATAATTGAGCGCTTTGCAAATTAGCTTGAGCATCCCTCACCGCTTTATAGGCGGAAGTGGCATCGATTTGCACGATGACATCACCCTGTTTAACTTGTTGGCTGGCTACGACCGATACTTTAGTAATATCGCCTGATACTTTAGGTTTTATATCTAGTTGAGTAGAGGCTGAAACTTGTCCGCTACCGGCAACCGAGGTAATCAGCGTACCTTTTAGAGCGGTAGCAGTAAGATAACTGACTTGAGCTGTATTTCCTTTTAATTTGCTGTAACTATAATAACCACCGCCCACTATCAATAATCCAATGATAATAGCGGCAATCTTATGTTGTGAGATTGTTTTAAAAATTTTTTTTATCATATTGGTTGACGTGGCGAAGTTGTACTATGTTGAGGAGGAAATATATCTAAAGCGCTCCCCTTCGGCGGGGCTGGCATAAGTCTTATAAATTTTGCCTCAATTTGCCCGGTATCATTTGGCTGGCCTATTACCACGATATAGTCATTAACCTTTAACTCGGTTGATTTAATTGTCGCATCGCCTCTGCGAATAATGGTATCCTCTTCCACTAACACAATTCTTTCCACATTATCGCTACCTTCAACCACCAAGGTTGAACCGTCTATCTTAATAATTTGTGCGAATGTACCATGCGGTCCAATGAAATCCCTGCCTTCAAAATCACCAAAAAATCCGCCCCTGGGGCCGGCAAAATTTTGGTGATAATTTTCTCCCCAGCGAAAAGAAAAGTTAGCTTTTTTAAAACCGATAAACATACCGAGACTAAAAATAAGTAAAATAATAATGATTCCAGCCAGACCGGCTAAAATCATTTTAAAAGTTTTTGATTGAAAAAAATTGTCTGCATTCATAAGGTTATTTATAATAATTTTATTTTAAAAAGGGTTATTTCACTAATTAATCATTTAACATTGATTAGTTTACCGCCTGCCGACGTAAAATAATTCTTAAATTTAATATAAAGAATTTAAGCGATTCTAGAAATAACAAAGTAATGGTTAAAAATAAAACCAAACTAATTACCGGTATTGACTCCAAAAGAGTTAAAGAAAAATTTTGCCAATAAGTCGTGACTACGCCGAAGTCAGAAAAAATCAAAGAAAAATATTGAATAAAACCCGATTCTATCAAACCGGTTCTAACCATTCTGCCCGCCGGTATAAAGGCTACTACCGAACTAACTAAACCAACAGAAAATAAAATTAATCTCCGCTTTATTATTAGACTACGTTCCTGCTTAAACCGCGCTATTATTTTATCAAAAAGACCATTGCTCGGTTCAGCTGGCTTAAGATGGGAAAATAAATTATTATAATCCTGATGCATAAAATTATTTAAAAACAAAAAAGTGTACTAAAGTTAGCCTAATTATTATAATTAGGCCACTAACGAAGATAAAAATCAAAGATCCTGCATTTATTATACATTATAACTTAAAAATTATTAATATTTCATTAACAATTATATCTAATTATACGAATAAGGAGCGCATTTTGGTGCACTCCCAATTCGTCCCCATGCTTGAACTACATTTTAGTTATTAATTATTTCATCAGGCCATGAAAACCAAAGCCCCTACCATATCCTTTGTTCCCGCTCGGTTGGTTTTGCATAAACTGTAATCTCTTATCGGCCTGACTCTGGCTAATTACTCCTTTATCAACCAAGGTTTTAAGATAGGCTTTCATTTGATCTTCCATGGCTTGTTTAATCCGCTGTTGTATTTGTTCTTGAGTTATACCTTTATCTTTGGCAATCTGTGACAAACTCTTTCCTTCTGCCCAGGCCTCTTTTAGCTCATCAACGCCAATGCCTAGAATTTGCGCCTCGTAGCTAAACATATTCTGTTGCCTCGTCGCTAGCTGGTCTGGATCGGTATTACTTAAACCGCCGAACCAGCCAAAGCCAAAACCACCATTAGCAAAAGCCAGATTAGCAATAAGAAAGCTAAAACCTACTGCCGGCAATAATCCATAAACTAAAACTTTTTTCCTCATATAATTATTTTGTTTTTAATAATAATTTAGGTCGACCTTTAACTGCTAATATATAATACGAAAATTAAATTCATTTTGGTGCAAATTAAAAATCACTAGATTAATACTGGTGATTTCTCAATTAATAAATTATTAAACTAAAAAAATTATTGAAATTTACTTTATATCAATATCTTCGATCTTATCCGCTAATATTTTTCTAAGCATTATTAAAGCTCGTCGGTGCCGGCTTTTTATTGTATTTAAAGGTTCTTCTAAAACTTCGGCGATTTCTTGAAGGGTAAAATGATCATTATAATAAAGAGAAAGAACCAGACGGTTTTTAGCCGACAATTCTTCCATGGCTTGAGCTAATTCTTCGGCTAAATCTTTTTGCTCCAAAATTTTAGAGGGTAATGGTTCAGGATCGGTCAAAGTTTCCATAATAACATTTTCGCCCTCTTCATTATCAAATTGAGAAATTGGGATGGCTTTTTTCTTGCGAAGCCAATCTATGGCTGTATTTTTTGCAATCTGAAAAAGCCAAGTTTTAAAACTTTTATTTGAATTAAACTTTTTAAGATGACGCCACATTTTTACGAATGCTTCTTGAGTTATGTCTTCTGCTTCCTCTCTACCACCCACAAAACTAAAGATAAAATTGTAAATCGGTTTTAAATAGCGCCTAATTAAAATTTCCAGTGATTTTTCATCGCCCTTAAAATATGACTCAATTAATTTTTCATCAGACAAATTTTCCATAGTTCTCTGGCTTTTTATTTTAACCCATAAACAATAATTAAGCAATATTTCCTAATATCCTGATATCCCAATATCTTAATTCCCCTATTTCCAAATTTTTTTACCTTACTGCTGGTTGTCTAGCTGCCTACCCTGAGCCTGCCAAAGGATCTAGTTGTCTACCCTGAGATTACCGAAGGGTCTAATTTCTCCAACATCCCAATCACCAATTTCTTGTTTTTTTATTACTTATCTGCTAACATTGAAATACCTTTAATAATTAAATGAAAATCTATGCCCTATTTATACCTACTTATAGTAATCTTCGTTTTTATTATTTTGCCCGGTTTTAGAGTTGTTCAACAATATGAAAAAGGCGTGGTTTTCTTTTTTGGCAAAATTATTTCAGTTAAAGATCCGGGGCTAACTTGGATTATCCCTTATTTTCAGTGGATGAGGAAAGTAGATTTAAGGACTATCACCTTGCCCATCCCGCCACAAAAAATAATTACCAAAGACAATGTTTCGGTTGATATTTCCGCAGTCGCTTACTTTAAGATTGTTGATGCGATTAAAAGTATCGTGGCTATTGAAAATGTTATGCAGGCCATCAACCAAATCGCCCAGACCACGATTAGAAATATTGTCGGCCGATTTCAGCTTGATGAAGTGCTTTCGGAACGTGATACCATTAATAAAGAAATACGCAATGTCTTGGATACTCATACCGAACCCTGGGGTGTGGTGGTTTCTTTGGTGGAAATAAAAGATATCGAGCTTCCAGAAAATATGCAGCGCGCCATGGCTAAACAGGCTGAAGCTGAACGGGAAAAACGGGCGAAAATTATTGCGGCCGAAGGCGAACTTTTATCCGCGGAAAAACTAGGCCAAGCTTCGGATATTATTGCCGCTCATCCGATTGCCCTGCAGTTGCGTAACCTGCAAACTCTGGCCGAAATCAGCATAGAAAAAAATAGTACCATAATTTTTCCCGCTCAACTCATGAGCACGATTAATGATATAAAAAAATTTATTGCTGGTGAACAAAAGTCAAAATAAAATCCGAAAAAGGGAGGGATCGGTATGTTTAAGGATCTAGTAGAACTTTTTAAAATTAACAAAGACTTAATTAGAATTAAGGCTATTTCTTCTGGAGTTTGGGCACTGATTTTCTTAACCGTTATCTGCTTGTGGTTAAAATTTAAAGGTTAATATCTAAAATAGGAAAACCAAAAGTAAATAAGGAGGTGATAGTATGGACGACAAGGAACGTAAATTGCTAGGTGAACTGGCAGAAACTGCGGAAAAAGTGATTCACCTCTTGGGTGAAGGCGCTATGTCCAAGCCTCAAATAGACTTAAAAACAAAAATCTCTGAAATTAAAGTCTATTTGGGGCAAGGTCCAGTCTCCCAAGCCGATACGGCAGTCGGCGGCGCAATCTAAGAAGTGAGATCAAGTAAACGGAGGTAACCGAAATGCTTAACTGGATCCGGCAATTTCTAAAAAGAATGAGTGAGGAAAGAAGAGTACTGGCTAAGCGTCGTAAGTGTGCTGAAATGATGAACGCCGCCTTGAAAGACCTGACTAATCATGCCGAGGGGAGAATGGCGCATCAGGCCTGGCCAAAAGAAAAAAGAGGATGACAACAATTTCATCTAATTTGCCGCAGTTAGTATTTAAAACTCGCGGCTTTTTTATTTACCCCACCCTACCCTCTCCTAATTAGGAGAGGGTGCGACCCCGCTATTTACGGGGGAGCGGGTGAGGCTTTTTGCTTTTTTGTTCACCATTTGGTAAAATAAAATGACATATAATTCACTAATTTTTTTATTATGGCAGAAAACACTAATAATACTTTTGTCAGCCGTGTTAGTTTAACCAACCCGAAAACTAGCAGGTTGAGCTGGGATGAAACTTTTATGAATTTGGCCTATATCGTGGCCAAAAGAGCGGCCTGCAAATTTCATGAAACCGGCGTGGTGTTCGTGGACGACCATCGCCGCATAATTTCTTTAGGTTATAACGGGCCGACCGAAGGCGATTATCATTGTTTAGACGTAGGCTGCGCCAAAGTTGACGGCAATCCGCAAACCAAGAAATTGGAAAGATGCCGCGGCGCACATGCCGAGATGAACGCTATCGTCAATGCCCAGGATACGCGGAGATTGCGCGGTGCCACTATGTACGCCGTGGTTTTACCTTGTTATGACTGCTTGAAAATTTTAAATAACGCCGGCATTAAAGAAATCGTTTACAATGAAATCTATAAAAGAATTAAAGAAGGCGGCTTAAGCCAAGAGTCGGAGAAAGAAGTCTGGGAACTGGCCGAGAAGAAAGGCATAAAATTAAGAAAATATCAGGGTAAGGTATACCCGTAATTAAAACTTTGTCATCCTCGGGCGAGCGGAGTGAGACCCGGGGATCCAAAAAAGTCGCTATAATTATTAGATATTAATTTTCTGGATTCCCCCCGCAGTCTTGCGGGAGGAATGACATATGACATTATGATTTTAGGCATAAAAAAACTCCACGAACTGGTGGAAAAAATAAAATTAGTAGAAAATCTGTGCGAGCGTGAGATGAATAATCCTGAAGGTGCCGGTTTTGATTTACGTTTAGGAGAAATCTATGAATTATCCGGCGATGGTTTCCTGGGTATTGAAGAACGTAATACGCCAGCCATAAATTTAGTGGCTAAAAATGATGCAACCAAGCCTGATGCGGAAAACTATTTTATTTTTCAACCGGGTAAATACTATCTAATAAAGACCATGGAAAAAGTAAATCTGCCCACTAACCTGTCCGGTATAATTTTTCCGCGCACCACCATGTTCCGTTCCGGCTTAGGTTTATTTAACGGCATAGTTCAGTCCGGATATTGCGGCGAATTAACATTCGGTCTTTGTAACCTGGGCAACAGCAATATTAAAATATCATTCGGCGCCCGCATCGTTCATATTACTTTTCATGAAGTCTTAGGAGAAGGTAACCAATACCGCGGTCAATGGCAAGGCGGTAGAGTTGCGACAGACGGAAAAGAAATTCAGGTTTAATTCCTTTGTCATTCCCGCGGCCTTTAGCACTCGCGAAAGCGGGTGGGGAATCCAGAATTATGAAAACAAAAAGATATAAAATCGTACCGGCATCGTATTTGATTTTACTAAAAAACCATAGAATTTTATTATCAAGACGTTTTAATACCGGCTACCGTGATGGTCAGTACGGTTTAATATCCGGTCATTTGCACCAAAAAGAAAGCTTTACTAGCGCTGCCATCAGAGAAGCAAAGGAAGAGGCAAATTTGAGTGTTCAAAAAAAAGATCTAAAGGTTGTCCATGCCATGAACCGATATGAACCTAAAAATAATAAAGCCGAATTGGCGGATAGAATTGACGTTTTTTTCTTGGTTAAAAAATGGAGGGGAAAAATAAAAAATTTAGAACCAGATAAATGCGATGATTTGAATTGGTTCCCGCTTAACAAACTGCCAAAAAAGACAATTCCCTACATCAGGCAATCTATTTACAATATCAGCAAAAAAACATTTTATAGCGAATATGGTTATTAATTATTTTATTTAAATTTCAATTTGAAAATTAAAACATTAAGAATTTATTGAAAATTGATAATTGAAAATTGAAAATTAATTTTATGCATCCCGAATATCAATATCTAAACCTGCTCCAGGATATTTTAGACCATGGCTCGGATAAAAAATTATTCTTTACTCCCGAGGTCTTACAACAATATAAAGATAAAGGAGAACAGCCACCTTATATCAGGTCGGTCTTCGGCCGACAAATCCGTTTTGATTTAAGTCAAGGTTTTCCCCTACTCACTACCAAAAAAGTATTTATCAGAGGAATCATTATTGAATTACTCTGGTTTTTAAAAGGTGATACCAATATAAAATATCTGGTGGATAATAATGTCCATATTTGGGACGAATGGGCTTATAAAAGATATCACAAGCACTGCTTGGCCAATAACCTCGAAGATTTAGGGCAGGAAAAATTTATCACTAAAATTAAGGATGAACCCGCGGCTAGCGACTTCGTTAAAAATTGGGGCGATTTAATCTGTGTTTACGGCCGGATGTGGCGCCGCTGGCCAGCTAGCGATGGACGACAAATTGATCAACTTGGTTGGTGTATCCAGGGTTTAAAAGATAAGCCTTTTAGGAAATCATATATGGTTTCGGCCTGGAATCCGGATTTTATTTATGCCATGGCCTCGGCCGGCAATGCCAATGAAGTCCCACCCTTTTGTCATACTATGTACCAATTTCAGACTACTGGGGAAGGTATATTAAATCTTGGCCTTTATCAAAGAAGCGCAGACGTCTTTCTCGGCGTGCCGTTCAATATCGCCAGTTACGCGCTACTACTTTTAATGGTAGCGCAGGTAACAGGGCTTAAACCAGGCGAATTCATCCACACCTTCGGTGACGTGCATATTTACTCCAATCATTTCAATCAGGTTAAAGAACAACTAAACCGGCAACCAAAACCCTGGCCAACTATGAAACTGAATTCGGCAATAAAAAATATTGATGATTTTAAATACGAGGACTTCACTTTAGAGAACTACGATCCTCATCCGGCCATCAAAGCGGAAATCGCGAACATCGGCGGGTTTTAGCTAGATTTTAAATTTAACAAAATAATATTCCCTCAAATCAACAAATCTTATCACAAATATACAAATTGAATTTTCTTAAATTATTATTTGTAAATTTGTAACTGATTTGTAGATTTGTGGGAGTTATTAACATAAACATGATATCTATAATTGCTGTGATCGCCAAGAATCGTGCTATCGGTTATCAAAACAAACTGCTCTATAACATTCCCGACGATATGGAGCATTTTCGTAATATTACGACCGGACATACGGTTATCATGGGACAAAAAACTTATGAATCTATTGGCCGTCCCCTGCCTAAGCGAGTTAATATTGTCATCTCCAATGACCCTAATTTTACTGCTAACGGATGCCTAGTGGTTCACTCGATTGATGAAGCCGTAAATTTAGCCAAAGAGAAAGAAAAACAAGAAATTTTTATCATCGGCGGGGGTATGATCTATAAACAATTCATGCCTTTGGCGGATAAATTATATCTCACCATCGTGGACGACGAACCTATCGAAGCCGATACCTTTTTCCCCAACTACACTCAATCCACTAAAGTCATAAAACAAGAGGACCATGAATATCAAGGTCTTAAATTTAAATTTGTTGAATTGATAAAACATGAATAAAAAAAATAATTTTAAAAAGAGCTCCGCACGTGGCAAATTTATTGTAATCTATGGCGTTAACAATTTAGGTAAAACTACCCAGGCGAAATTATTAGTCAAACGTTTAATAAATCAAGGTTATTTAGCCGAATACTTAAAAGTACCGATTTATAATTTACTACCGTCAGGACGAATCTTAAATAACTATTTAAGAAAAAGTAACCCGGATAATTTAACGCCTCGCGAAGCGCAAATAATTTACGCTTTAAATCGCACTCAATACGAAATTATTTTACGGGAAAAATTGGCTCACGGTATTAATATAATAGCCGAGGATTACACTGGTACAGGCATCGCCTGGGGCATTGGTGCCGGGATTAGTGATAAATTTTTAAAAAGGATAAATTCACATTTACTTAAAGAAGATTTGGCTTTTCTCTTTGTCGGCCAGCGCTTTAAAGAGGCGCGAGAGAAAAATCATACGCATGAGATCAATGAACAGTTAATGGAAAAGGTTAAGCAAGCGCATTTTAAGTTGGGTTGTGAATATGGCTGGATAAAAATTAACGCCAATTTAAACAAACGGAAGGTTCATGAACAAATCTGGAAAAAGGTTATAAAGTTGATCAACCAATAAAATTATTTATTATCTTTTAACTTGCAATTTATTTTAATTTTAGCTAAAATAAATTTATGAAGCATAGATCTTGGCGAAAGAAACTGCTGAAAATCGCTCAAAGAAAAATGGATAAGTTTGAAATTATCCATAATGTCGAGCATAGTTTGCGGGTTTACGAAAATTGTAAAAGAATCGCTAAGCACTATCGTCAGGCTAATCTAGATGTTTTATACGCCGCTTCCCTGCTGCACGATTTCGGCCAAACGGTTAAGCGGCTAAACGAACACGGGAAGGAGTCTACGGATCTAGCGAAAAAAATTCTTCTCAAAATTAAATTTCCTGAAAAGGATATACCTTTAGTCTTAGAAGCAACCAAGGAACATGACAATTTTGTTTGGATAAAAACTCATTCCCAAAAGAAACCAAAATCCATTGAGACAAAAATCTTCCAAGACGCCGATCGTTTAGAAACGATTGGAGCGATCGGCATTGCCCGTAATTTCGCTTGGGCCGGTAAGAATGATAAGAAGATCTGGGATAGAACTAAACCATTATGCCCGCAAATTTTATATGGCAATAATTACAGTGTTATTCATACTTTACATTCGGAATTACGTATCTATAATCATTTAAATACCCAAGCAGCCAAAAAATTAGCTAGAAAAAGACAAATATTTTTAAAGCAATTTATCAAACAATTTTTGAATGAATGGAATTTTAAATTTTAATTATGAACTACGACGTCATCATCGGCTTGGAGATCCATACCGAACTAAAAACCAAATCAAAGATGTTTTGCCAGTGCAATAATGATGCTTTAGGTAAAAAGCCCAATACCACGGTATGCCCGATCTGTTTAGGCCATCCGGGTACTTTACCCATGCCTAATAAACAAGCTATCGAATGGACAATACTACTAGGCTTGGCTTTAGATTGTAAGATAAACCGGCTATCCAAATTTGACCGGAAAAATTATTTTTATCCCGATTTACCCAAAGGTTATCAAATTTCGCAATACGATCTACCTGTCGCTTATGACGGTAATCTTGAAATTGGTGGACAGAATATCGCTATTACCAGAGTTCATCTTGAAGAAGATACTGGAAAATTGATACATCCAACCAATAAAAATTATTCTTTGGTTGATTATAACCGCGCCGGAACACCACTAGTGGAAATGGTAACCGAGCCGGTGATTCATGATGCGGCTACGGCTAAAAAATTCAGTCAAACTTTTCTCCAGATATTACGCTACTTAGATATTTCCAATGCAGATATGGAAAAAGGAGAAATGAGGGTAGAAGCTAATATCAGCGTACAAAAAAAAGGTAAATGGAAATATCTTGATAAACAAATTAAGGCTTCACCTGGTTATAGTTTAAACCCTAAAATTGAGCTAAAAAACATCAATTCATTCAGGTATATGGAAAAAGCGGTTGATTATGAAATTAAGCGGCAAATTAAAGCTTTAGAGGAAGGAGAAAAATTAGTTCAAGAAACTAGAGGCTGGAATGAAACTAAAGGCGAAACTTTTAGCCAAAGAGCGAAAGAAACTTCGGCTGATTACCGTTATTTTCCCGAACCAGATATACCACCGATAAAAATTGATGAAAAATGGTTAGCTAAAATAAAAAAACAATTAATTGAATTACCACCAACAAAAAAACAACGTTTTCTCAAAGAATATCAACTAACCGATTATGACGCCGATATTTTAGTAGGAGATAAAGATTTAGCTGATTACACCGAAGAGGTTATCTCCGAATTACGAGCCTGGATTGATTCAACCGGAGATGATTGGCAAAGGCAAAAAAGAAAATTAGCCAAAATCACCGCTAATTGGTTAATTAGCGAATTATTTAAACATTTAAAAGCCGATAATAAAACCATAAAAGATTTAAAAATTACGGCTGAAAATTTTGCGGAGTTAATTACTTTGGTTTATCAAAGTAAAGTCAATTCTTCAGCAGCCCAGAAGATTTTACAAGTAATGTATCAAAAAGGCGGTGACCCGACTAATATTATGGATAGTTTGGGTTTAAAACAGCTTGACGATCAGGCCGCTTTAGAAAAAATTATTAAAGAAATTATTATTAAAAATCCTAATCAGGTAAAGCAATACAAAAAAGGTAAAACCAATGTTTTACAGTACCTGATTGGCCAAACCATGGCCTCTACCAAAGGAAAGGCAAATCCGAAGATAGTGCAACAAATTTTAGTAAAATTATTAAAAAGGGATTGAGCTCCGCTAATCAAATAAAATTTTATAATTAATCTAATTTTTAAATTTAAAATTATGTCTTCTGAAAAAAATATCGAGGAATCAATGAATCAACGCAGGAAACCAAAAACTCCTATCGACCCATTGGATCAGGAAATAAACGCAACGGCTTGGCAGGAAAATGCTGTTCCGGCTGAAGAAAAACCCGGTTTAGAAAAAATATATGCTCTTAGGCAAGAGGAGTTAAAGAAAAAAGCTATAAAACAATTTAATAAAAAATCACAAAATAAAATTGAACAATAAAAAAATAACTTATAAATTTATGGCCATGGAAACAACTTCTTGGGAAAAAATGCGTCAGCAAAATGTTGATAAATACCATATTGGAGACAGAAAAAAGTGGCAAAAAAATGTTGAGCGACAAAAAAGGGGTTATTCCTTAAAACAGGAAGGGACTGAGGAAAAAATAGAACTAGAAAATATTGCCAAAATAGAACTTACTGGCGATAAAGAAAAGGATTTGGAAAATATTGCCAAAAGTATTTTAGGCATAGAGGAACTGCCAGAAGAAGTAAAAAAGAAATTAGTTGATTTTTATCACTATTATGATCTAATTAAAGATGAGGAAGACGCAATCGATTATTTACAAAAACAAATGAATTCACCGATAGAAGCAGCTTTTGCTAAATCTAAAAGTCAATAGACAAAAGTGACTATTAGTTCATCAATTTTAAGAACCAGATTATTCACCAACCTATAAATTTACTGTCATTCCAAAGGAAAAGGGGTGAGAAAAATGAAACAGGATGATAAAGCGCGGAAAATTGAAAAAATTAAAGTCGCATTTTTTTGCAAACACAAACGCCTAGCGTCAGAATGCAGTCGCTGTAAAGGAAAAGACTGGCGAGATTCCTTATCTGAAAGCGGAAAAAAACTTGGTCAAATAGTAGAAGAGCTTATTAGCACTAAAGAAATTGAGAGAATTGAGGTAGAAGAATATTTAAACAAAGAGAGGAAAAAGAAAAGGATAAGAAAGTTAGCAACTTTCGCCGGTGTGATTATTGCGGGCTTCTTGACCTACGAAGGAGGGAAACGAACTTTAAAGCTATTATTTAGGAAAAAAGAAGAACCTCAAAAATAAAAGGTGGCTTCTCTAAAGCCACCTTAATTTTTACTGCACCAGAAATCGCTACCATTAAGCAATGATCACTCCTGGCAACAATAAGACTTTAAATCTTTGACAAAAAAATATTGTTGCGTTAAAATATTAATAATGAAGCAAAAGTTATCCACAAGATTAATTTTTTTAAATATCTTGGGAAAGTTTCCCAAGAATGAAATTAATTTCTAAAAAATATCCCGTTCTCGCGAACGGGATATTTTTTAGGTAAAAATTTCGCTCATTCAAAAGAAAGGAGGGTTTATGAATAATTCATATTGTCCAATAGGTTACTGGTGTGGAGCCTTCCATGAAGGATGTACCGAAGAGAAAGCACGAGATTGTTCGGGTCAAATACGACCAAATCGTGCTTCCCGCGAACGTTTCAATAGAATCGTTTACCCGCCAGAAAAAGAATTCTTTATAGGAAAATGTAGTATTTTGGGGGAAGAAACCTTAGTCACACGGGTCAATAACCAAGTTGTAGCTTGCAAGGAATGTTATCGTAGTTTAATTGCGCCAAGAAGGTCAAGCGGATCCAATGAAGAATTGCCTTTAAAATTAACTCGATGGAAAGAGGAGATAAAAAAAGAACAAGCTAAGCTTATGGTAAAAAAACCTAAGCTAATCACGGCCGGAAAGGAAATTAAGCTAATTCCAACTCATGCCCAATCACTATAGGGTTGCACCAGCAACCCTTCTTTATTTCAAAAATTTTTTAACAATCTTTGAACTTCATTATCTCCCTTTACCCAATTTATCTTTGTCCCTTGCTTTTCCCATCTTCTAAACCAGCTTTTCTGCCGTCTGGCAAACTGATTTATCGCTCGGTTGAGTTTTTCCACCATTTCTTCATAATCCAACTTCTTCTGTAAGTACAAACTAACGAATTTATATTCTAAGCCAAAACTTTCCAATTTTTTCCAACTTAAACCTTGCTGATGCAATCTCCTGACTTCACCGATTAAATCTTGGTTTTCCAATCTGTCTATCAGTCTATTCTTAATTCTCTCTTTTAATTCTTTGGGCGGTAAATTAATGCCAATAATTAAGGCTTGATATTTTTTATTGTCTGTTTTTATCTCCATACTCCCCTGCCTAACTATTTCTAAATATCTGATTAATCGCCGCTTATTATTTTTATCGCTTTGATTTAATCTTTTAGCAAAGTTCGGCGCTTGTCTCTTAAGCATTGAAAAAAGTCTTTCGCTTGTCATCTTTTCTGACTCTTTTCTAAGACCAGAGTTCGGCTTAGCTCCTGACAAGAGATAATTGTCCACCACTGCCTGAAGATACAATCCGCTGCCTCCCACCAAAATCGGTAATTTTCCGCGCGCTAAAATATCATCAATAGCTTTAAATGCCAATCTTTGATAATCAGCCAGATTAAATCTTTTTTTCGGACTAACTACGTCAATTAAATGATGTGGTATCTTTATAATGTCATGCTGGAGCGGAGCGGAGCGGAGCGATAGCATCTCGCGGCTAATGCATTTATAACGAGATTCTATCAGTCGCTCGTTCCTCGCTCCCTCCGGAATGACAGTAAATTCTTCTAGGTCTTTTCCTGTCCCTATGTCCATGCCCCGATAAACCTGCCGCGAATCAGCGCTAACAATTTCACCATTAAATTTCATGGCTAATTTTACGGCCAAACTGGTTTTACCCGAAGAAGTCGGACCAAGAATAACTAGTAGTTTAGGTTTTATATCTTGTTTTGCCATAATACAGGAATTGATCGCATTAAATAATCTTTTTGTCATCTTGAGTCCCGCTTAGCGGGACGAAAGATCTATAATAGTAAGCTAGTGGTGCAAACAGAGTATTATAGATTCCTCGTCACTTTCGCTCCTCGGAATGACAAATTACAAAATTAATATTAACTTTTATTTACCAATTTTTCTAAAACCAACCAACGTCGTTTTTTTTCTTCGGCTAAAACGTCATCTTTTAATCTGGCTGCCGCTGTGCCCGGACGCGGAGAATATCTGGCAAGATAAGCTTTAGCAAATTTAATTTCTTTACATAATTTAACAGTATTTAAAAATTGCTTTTTAGTTTCTCCGGGAAAACCGACAATAATATCGGTAGAAATTTCCAACTTGACATTAGGACGATATTTTTTAAAAGCAGCATGAATCTTTTTTATTAGCTTCTTATAATCTCCAACTGTATAGCGACGATTCATCTTTTTCAAAATCTGATTATCACCACTTTGCACTGGTAAATGAATTTGTGGCAATATCTTTTCTGATTTGGCAATAGTATTAATAAGTTCATCGCTCATATCTTTAGGATGGCTAGTAGCAAAGTTAATCCCAAAATTGCCTTCTATATTATTCACCATTCTTAGTAATTTAGCAAAATTTATCTGTCTTAATCTTTCTAAATTCCGTGCTTTATTAGCATTGATTAAAACAGATTCAGACTGATAAGAATTAACATTTTGAGCAATTAGAATAATCTCTTTATATCCATTTTTAACTAAATTTTTTACTTCATCAATTATATCTCCTGCCGGTCTCCAAACTTCCCTGCCCCGCGCATGCGGCACGACACAATAACTACAAAAGTTATTACATCCGTTACCAATCGGCACAAAAGCGCTTTCATTAGAACTATATTTAGGTTTAATTTTTAAATAATCACCATCTCCGATTTTAGCTTTATGACCTGTCTGCGCAGGCAGGATTAAAATTTTAGATTTATTTAAAACTAATCGATTATCACTATTATTTTTTATTTCACCAGAATGTAAAAAATCATAAATCTTAAATCTAAAATCTGAAATCTTAGTAATTGGTAACCAAACGTCCACAAAATTTTTCAGTCTTTTTCTAACATCTTCCCTATTCACCAAACATCCGGTTAAAACTATTTTGCAGCCAGGATTCTGTTTTTTGATTCTCGGTACCAATCCATAAACCCGATCTTCGGCCGCTTGCCTGACGCCACAAGTATTAATCACTGCTAAATCAGCTTGATTTTTATTATCAGTAGCTTTATATCCTTGTTGTTCCAAAACTGCCGCCACTCTTTCACTATCAGATTTATTCATCTGACAACCGATAGTAATTATATAGCATGATTTTCTATTCATATTTATTCATTCTTGTCCTCCGAAGCTTTAGCGCAGGAGGATGACAACCAATAGTAATAATATCATAAGTTTTCTAGTCATAATGAGTAAGCTTAACAAAATATTAATTTTTTTTCAAATTTATAAAAACAGGGAGATCCTGTTTTTTATTAATGTTTTTAAATTTTTTATTGGCTTTTCCAAAATTCTAATGTTTTGTTGGATCTACCCCAGCTAATGACATAACTACAGCCAGTGTCACTACTGCCACTGCCACAGATAAATGTTGCGATGCCTACCCAATCCTGCTTATGAACCAGAGTAATAACTGACCCCAAATTTCTGCCTTCAATTATAAAATAACCACCATTGGCTCTAAAATGCGCCACTGAATTCCTGCCTATAGATTGAACATCTGATGAACCATAAATTCCTCCGCTTTGCATTATTCCGACGATGACATTATGTTCGTTTATCTGCTCGGAACCATTACAAGCACATCCAAAAAGAATATAATCGCCAAAATGACAGGCTGGCATATTACATGGTTGAGTTTCATTGCTATTACCAGAGCAATTTGCCCCGCCGCAAGCTGGAGCGGGGTTGGTGCAACTGTGAGTTCTTGATTGCGTGCCGCTGCCGCAAGCGACCGAACAAGCGCTCCAGCTAGACCAACCACCCCAGCCACCATTAATTAAACAATCAGCGTTGCAAACACCACATTCACTGTGAGCGCTGGTGCAAACTCCATCACCGCACCACTCATTAGCTAAAACGATAATGGTAAAATTTCTATTAGCAGTGGCTCCACAGCTATTTCTGGCGATTACCGTAACATTGTAAGTCCCCGGGTCAGTGGAATTATTGGTTGGAGTGCCCTGAATCACACCAGACGAGGAATTAATCGCCAGCCAA
>Ga0315282_10007879_pt1 | contig 17379 bp, 10 predicted proteins | sample YL17G07_20_MG_FD_203693 | JGI IMG/M metagenome (GOLD analysis project Ga0315282, IMG submission 203693) | Sediment microbial communities from Yellowstone Lake, YNP, Wyoming, USA - YL17G07_20 | ecosystem: Environmental > Aquatic > Freshwater > Lake > Sediment | place: USA: Wyoming | collected... | reverse complement strand
ATGCAGGGCTTTTTGCCGGCCGGCCGTGGTCTTGGCCAGGTCCTGCCAGAAAAAAGCATGATCTTCCCGTGACCTCAGAGTGTCGATATCAATCTGGTATCCCATCTGCTCGAGAGCTGGTCTGAGGCCAGGGGGAAACACGGCCCTGGACATCTCGACGGCCACAAAACCGGAGATGAGAACGCCGTTAACCCGACGCGCCGGATAGGTCGAGGGCTGGTTGATGATGACACACTTTTTGCCCGCCGCGCCGAGGATATCCCAAAGGGTTTCTTTCTTGACGTCCAGAAAATTAGGGAAACGGATCTCGTAAGAGCCCGGCTTAAAATCGGTGAATCCGAAGATGCCGTGCCCGCCCGAGTTGGAGCCGGTCATAAAGTCCGTCCAGCTGACGGTCGATATCTCGGGGAGGCTGGCCTTCATGCGGTGGAGATGTCCCGAGGCGATCAGCTTAGACGTTTCGGGCATGATGTCCTTCCTCGCGAGTTCGAGCAAAAGGGAGTAGGGGACACCATCCAGACCCACGACGCAGGCCCGATTTTTCTTTTTTTTCTTGAATCTAGACATGGGCCAATTTATTATAACAGGCAGGGCGTTAAAGTCAATTTTGGCAAGTGAGCCGTGAGCTGTGAGCACTGAGCAGTGAATAGAAAAAGCCATAAAGAAATGCATTCTGCAGTTTTCTTATGAAGACAATAGTTAGAACGCTCATGGTGGGACGCCAATTCGTTCTGGGCCTTAAGATTATTTCCGTGTAGTTTCTGTTAAGTTTGTCAGTCAGATGGTTCTTATTAACTGCTCACAGATCACGGCTCACTGGAGGATGATTCTGGCATCCACGAGCAGGCAGCCGTGGCCCTTTTCGTAAACCAGCAGGGGGTTGATGTCCAGCTCCTTGATCTCTTCAAAATCAGTGACGAGCTGGGAGAGCCTTTTCAGGCAGTCGGCGATGGCATCGATGTCATAAACCGGGCCTCCCCGGTAGCCCTCGAGGATCTTGTGGGTTTTTGTCTTGCTGATCATGAGCTGCGCGGTCAGCTCCCGGATCGGGGCCAAGCGGAAGGTCACGTCTTCCAAGGCCTCGACGTAGATCCCCCCCAGCCCGAACATCAGGATCGGGCCGAACTGCGGGTCGCGGGTCATCCCCAGAATAACTTCCTTACCCGGAGGAGCCATCTTTTCCACCGTAACTCCCTTGATTGCGGCTTCAGGCTTGTGGGAGCTGACGCTCCTGAGAATCTCCCGGTAAGCCCGGCGGACTTCACTTTTGTTCTTGAGGTTGAGCTTGACTCCGCCGAAATCAAATTTGTGGAGGACGTCCGGGGAGGCGATTTTTAGGACCACCGGAAATCCTATCTCCGTCGAAGCCTCCAGGGCCTGATTCTCGTTTTCAGCGAGAACAGATTTGACGATGGGGAACCTGTAAGCGCCCAGAATCTCGTAGGCTTCTTCCTCCAGAAGGGTCGTTCGTTTTTCCCGGTGGGCCAGGTCGATGACGCTTCGAGCCCGGGCCTTGTCCACCCGGTAGGTCTTGATGCCTGTTTTCGGTCGATTGAGCCAGTGGGTGTAATTGGCCATCTCGGCGATGACCCGGGCGGCCGACTCGGGGAACCGGTAAGCGGGCAGGCCGTTCTCCTCGAGGACGGAGAGCCCTCGGCTGACATCAAAGACCCCAAGGAAGCAGGAGAGCACGGGCTTGTCATATTCCTTGGACGTCCGGACGATGGCCTCAGCGATCTTCTCGACATCGGTAAAGACCGTTGGAGTGAGGATCACCAGCGCCGAGTGGATGTTCGGATCTTTGAGCATGGCCCGGAGGGTGGCCTCGTATTGCTCGGCTTGCGCCTCTGCAATGAGGTCGATCGGGTTGTTGAAGCTGGCCGTCGGCGGCAGAACTTTTTTCAGTATCTTGATGGTCTGCGGCCGGAGGGGAGGAATGTTCAATCCATAGCGGATGAGGGAATCGGTGGCCAGGATCCCCGGGCCACCGGAGTTGGTGATGATGGCCACGTTATCGCCTTTGGGCAGGGGCTGGCTCGAAAAAGCCTTGACGTAATCGAACAGCTCCTCAAGAGTATCCACCCGGATGACGCCGCATTGGTCGAAGATCGCATCATAGACTCTGTCCGAACCGGCGAGCGATCCGGTGTGGGACGAGGCGGCCTTGGCTCCGAGGAGGGTCCGGCCGGATTTGAGGGTGATGATCGGCTTGGGGCATCTCCCGGAAGTCGTGATCTCCCGGGCGATAGACATGAACTCGCGCCCGTCGACCAGATCCTCGAGGTACATCAGGATGATGTCGGTTTTCGGGTCATCTCTAAGGTAGCAAAGAAGCTCGTTCTCATTGACCCCGGCCTTGTTGCCCATGCTGATGAACTTGGAGAACCCGACCTTCGATTCCCGGGCGTACTCCAGGACGGCGACGCAGAGAGCGCCGCTCTGGGAGATAAAAGCGATGTTCCCGGCGCGCGGCATTTGGGTTCCAAACGTGGCGTTCATGGACGAATCCGGATCGGTGTTGATCACACCGAGGCAGTTTGGACCGACGTGAGAAAGTGCGTATTTCTGGACGATCTGCTGGAGCTCGCGCTCGAGGACGACGCCTTCGCCGCCGATCTCTCTGAAACCCGCGGAGATGGTGATCGCTCCCTTGATGTTCTTCTTACCGCACTCTTCGAGCACGGCGGGGACGATTCGGCTGGGAACGCTGACGATGGCCAGGTCGACCTCGTCTGGAATTTCGCTCACGCTGGGATAAGCCTTGATCCCCAGGATCCCCTTGGCCTTGGGGTTGACCGGATAGATGATCCCCCGAAACCGGCAGTCGATGAGATTGGCCATCAAGGACTGGCCGATGCTCCCTTCCTGGCGCGAAGCCCCGACAATGGCGATTGACCGGGGATAGAAGACCGAATTGAGTTTCTTGATTTTTCCTTTCAGAAGTCCAGGGTTGTTCATCTTCTTGGTCGCGTCTCGGACCTCTTGGTTCAGGATCTCCATGTCCCTCTTCTCGTGGGTAATCTAATATCATTTTACTTTTCGCACAGCCAAAAAGCAACGACTTGAACTGGTCTTTCTTGTCTGTCTCGTCTTCAAAAGAATAACGAGGAGTTTAAGAACTGTTCAATTCACTTTTTACTGTTCAGTGCTCACCGCTCACAGCTCACTGTTTTTTTTGACGAGACGGACTTTTATGATTTATTTTGTGAGGGAAAATCTGTATTGGCCGCTCGGGATGGAGATGACCAGGCAGCCCCCTTCTGTTGCCGAGACCGATATTTCAGGCTGGCTTTGGGACGGTTTGCCATTTTCCCATAGCACGGTCCCTCCTTCTTTGAGAGTCGTGCCTTCGGCGAGCAGGGAGAGCCGGATTTCGGCTTCGGCGCCGACGGGGACTGCAATAGCCAGTTGGAGAGAATTGTCGCCTCTTTCCCATTCGACGCTGACTTCCCCACGCGGGGTTTCATGGGCGGCCGTGGCCGACCGCAGTCCATCAAACAGGGGGGGATTGACCAGGATTCTTTTCCAGCCGGGTTCTAAGCAGCGAAGGCCTGCGATCGCCCGGTAGAACCAGGCATCGATGCTTCCGAGCATGATGTGGTTGTGGGAATTCATCCCCCCTCTGGTGAGCTTTTCCCATCTTTCCCAAAGCGTGGTGGCGCCCTCGGCGATCATGTAGCCGAATCCGGGGTAGCTCGCTTGTGTGGCCGTTCGAAATGCCGCCTCGAAGGCTCCATTCTGAGTCAGGACGTCGAAGAGATAGCGCGTTCCGATTATCCCGGTGTCGAGGTGAAAATCCTGGTCCTGTTCCAGGCCGTGGAGAAGCCTGGCTATCACCTTGGCTTTTTTGCCAGCGGGGACCATTTCCAGGTAGAGAGGGAGGATGTTCGAAGTCTGGTTGGTCAGCCTGTCAGCCGCGCTGATGTGAACGGCCTTATATTCTTCTTCCCCCAAGAAAGCCTTGTTGAAAGCCTCCTTGATCTCCTCAGCCAAGCGACCATAGCTCCGGAAGTCATCATTTCTGGCCAAAACCTGGGCGATCTTCGAAAAAATGGCAACGTCATGATAATAGAACCAGGTGGACGTCAGCTCGAGGGGCGTCTTTTTCGGCCCGATGCTTCCGGGAGGACACCAATCGCCGTATTTGCCCAGTTTCTTCAAGATGTGTCCTTCGGCGTTGGCCCGTAGGAACTCGATATACTTTTTCAGCGGCAGAAAGTGCCTCTCCAGGATTTTTTTGTCTTCATAGAATTGATACATATTCCAGGCGAGGATGATGTAAGCCGAACCCCAGGCCGGGTCGGCGGGATACAGATGGCCGAAATAAGGAGGAACGGTATCGGGCAGACTCCCGTCTTCTTTCTGGGCGAGCCTGATATCTTCAAGGTACTTCGTGTAAAAGGCGGCCATGTCAAAATTGAGAATGGCTTCTTCCGCCGCCAGGTGGGCATCTCCCAGCCAACCGTGGCGTTCGTCCCTCTGCGGGCAGTCGGTCGGGATGCTCATGAGGTTGGATTTTTGACCCCAGAGCACATTCTGATGGATTTGATTGATGAGCGGATGGGAACAAGAAAAATCCCCCGCCGGGGGAACATCCGTATGGACGAGGCAGCCTTCCACGCTGTCGAGTGTGGGCTCTCCGGGAAAACCCTTAAGTTCAAGATAGCGGAACCCGTGATAGGTAAACCGTGGCTCATAAGTTTCACTCCCACCCCCCCTCAAGACATAGACATCTCTGGCCTCGGCGTTTTGGTTGCTGGAGGTGTTCAACGTTCCGTCTTCGTGACGGAGCTCGGCATATCTCATCGAAACCGTCGCACCCCGGGGCCCCTGAACGCGGAGCCTGGCCCAGCCGGCGAAATTCTGTCCGAAATCGAAGAGATGAACGTCCGGCTCGGGACTGGCAAGACTCTTTGGCCGGATGAGTCCAGTGACCCGGATGGGTGGCAAGAGCCGGGAATCCACGGGGGGACCCTGGACAGTCACGGCCCGCTCGCCCCAGGAATAGTCTTCAAAATTGGCTTCGTCCCAGCCGGGCTGCTCCTCTCGGGCGTCGTATTTCTCTCCGCTGTAGATCCCGTTTTCGGTCAGCGGGCCGAAGGCAACCTTCCAGGAATCGTCAGTCACGAGCCTTTCGCGGCCGCCGTTTTCGTACTCGATCTCGATTTGGGCGATCAGCTTGGGTTGATCGTAGCCGTAGCTCTTGATCATACGGCCGTTTCCGACGACAACCCCGATCGCGTTCTTTGTTTGGATCAATTCGGTCAGGTCATAAGTCGAATAGAGCGCGGCCTTATTGTAATCGGTCTGGGCCGGCTCCAGGACAGCGTCTCCGACCTTTTTCCCGTTGAGCCGCAGCTCGTAATAGCCGAGGCCGCAGATGTGCGCGATCGCCCTCTTCACTCCCGGTTTGACTTCAAAATCCTGCCTGAAATAAATCGCGTGGGACTGGATGTATTCCCCCCTGTGCTCTCCCAAAATGACAGTCCCTTTGGTCCGGAACACTCTGTGTTCACGTTTGCTGATCCACTTAGCCTTCCAGTCTTTTTCTTTGAGCAGGCCGGTCACAAAAAAAACGGTCGGGCTGAAGGGACTTGCCCCGCCGTTCAGGTCCCACCAGCGGACTTGCCAGAAATATTTCGTGCTGCTCTGGAAGGGCTCACCGGCATACGGGACCTGAAAATTGCGCTCGGATTCTACGCGGCCACTGTCCCAGACATCGCCGATCTCGCGCTGGGCGATCTCGAGCTCCGAGGCGACGATGATCTGGTATGCGGATTGTCTATCACCGCGACGGTCGGAACTTAAGATCCAGGAAAAACGGGGCGCGGCCATGGTGACGCCCAGCGGATTGGGCAAGTATTCACATCGAAGATGTTCGGGCGCACATATCTTCATTGTCCCGCCTCCTCGGCCCGGGATCGCTCCCCGCATCCGCGCTTTCGGTCGCTAAAAAATTATAAGGGAGATCTTCAAGTTAGGCAAGAAGATATTCGTCTATCTCGTCAAAAAAGTGAGCGGTGAGCTGTGAGCGGTTCAATTTGCGGACCTTTTCAGTTCTGCACAGATCAGGGGGATGAGCATTTCGAAGACAAAGTTTATGAGCCCCGCTGGAAACATCCGGTTGGGATGAAGAACCACGGGCTTCTCTCGGCTTTTTTTCTTAGTGCTTATCAGGGCAGAAAGAAATGAGCAAAAACGCATTCTAGTTTTTTCACAGCTCACAGCTCACAGCTCACCGCTCACTTTGTTTATTGCGCTTGGGCCAGGAAATAATCGGAGATTTTGATGTTGTATTCCTCGGGGTCCAAAGCTTTGAGGATGATCCTGAGGTAGCGGCCGGTCCGGGGGTCGACCTCGGTCAGGTCCGCGATTTGACCATCGACCTTGTTGCCGTCGCGGTCGGTGATCAGCTTGACCGAGGGCCGCAGGGCAAAGCTCGCCTCCGGGTTGATTTCGAAGACAATTCCGATCTCGCCCGTGTTCAAGGCCACCAGCGTTCCCACGGGAAAGGCGCCCATCATGTTGGAGAAGACTTTGAAGATAACCGGGTCGAATTCCGTACCCGATTTCTCGGCCATATGGGCCAGAGCTTCCAGGCGGCTGAAGGACTTCTTCCGGTAGACTCGCGGTGTCGTGATGGCATCAAAGTAGTCTATGATCTTGACGATCCGGCTGAATAGGTTCGTGTTTTTTCTTTTGTAGGCTTTCGGATATCCCGTCGCGTCAGCTTTGAGATGGTGCTCCAGGGCAACGTTAAGGGCCCGAAGCGGGAGGGTCTGAAATTCCTTGCCTTGGATCAATTTTTCCGCCCCCTGGTGCGGATGTCTTTCGATGACTTCACGTTCCTCCGGAGTCAACTGAGAAGGCTTGTTGAGGACCTCCAGAGGCGTCTCCAGCTTGCCAAAATCATGGAAGAAGGCGCTGATCCCCAGGTCGACGAGCTCGTTGCGGTCCAAGCCGAGGTGCCGGCCCAGGGCGATCGAGAGGGTGCAGACGTTCATGGAATGGTTGAGGGTGTATTCATCATAGTTCTTGAGGTTGGTCAGCCCGTAGACGAAATATTCGTTCTCGACAATGTGATTATAGAGCGCCTGCATCAACCGCCGGGTGGTGTTGATCTTGATTTTTTCCTGTTTCTCCTTTTCGAAGTGTTCCTTGAGATGGAGCATCCCCAAAAGGTAGACCTTGGCCGTATCCCTTTCCTTGGACGGAATCTCAAAGGGGGAGATCTTCTCTAGGCTGATATGGACGATCTTGTTTTCACTGAGCACGCGGAGGAGATCTTCAAAGGGAGCCTCCGAGACCTTCTCGACCTTGGCGAGCAAGAACATGAATTGTTTGAGCTCGTCTTCGCTCAAGTCCGGAGCGAAGGCGATCGTCCCGATTTCCTTTTCCCGGAACTCACCGACGATGAACTTGAAAAGGTGATAGTTGGAAAAGCCGAACTTGAGCCTCACCCGGTTGAAAAAGAGGGTGCCCTGACGAAGTTTAAAAAAGGCCTCCGCCTCCCTCTTGAGGGCCACCTGGATCATGTTGTAGAGGATCTTGATCTGGTGGAGAAAAATAAGATTGTTGGACTCGTAGATCTTGGCGATCTTGAAAACGATCTGGAAGCGGGTGAGGATTTCAATGGCCGAGCGATGGGCGACTTTAGGGTCGAATTTGAGGGACTGGGACATAGGCTATTCCCCCTTCGGTTCAGCGGCCGGGTGCGCGCCGGACACCCGCCCCAAGGCGGCCGCGCCCTCCCGCCGAATCCTTTTATTCCCGGACTTGACCGTTTCTTTAAGAATTCCGATAGCCGGACGAGTTTTGGCCTTTTCCAGGGCTTCGATGGCGCAGAGGCGGGTTTCGACCCGACTCGAGTTCATAAAATGTCCGGATTTCTTCAGCAGGTTTCCGAAAAAGCGGCTAACCTCAGGCGTTTGGTTTCTGATGAGGAAAAAAAACATGGCCCGCTTCTCATCCTTATCCTTTTTATCAAAGCTTTTGCTGGAAACAAGATGCAGAACGCTTTCGATGCCCGCCTGGTCTCTCTCGGGCAGGACATGGAGGTTGGTCATGGCAGCCAGACGCACCCGGCTGTCATCATCGCTGAGAAAACCAAGAAGGATCTTGTTGGCCATCTCCGTAGGGAACTTGCCGAGCGTCTGGGCCGCCTCGACCTTAATGGCCGAATCCTTAAAATTCGTAAACCGGGCAAAATAATGGAGTGCTTTTTTGGCGTCCAGCCGACCGAGAATAGAGATAATCAACTTCGTCAGCTCGGATTTCGAGTCGTGGGCGAGAGAGACCAGGAGGGGAAGGTTCTCCCTTCCGTTTTTTTCGAGGAAGTCCGCGGCCCTTTCCCGAAACCCGGGATCAGTCCTTGTCTCATAGAACTCCGCGACCAGAGGGATCGTTTCGGCGCCCAGAAGGTCCAGATATTCAAATAAGCGTGGGAAATTCGAGTCAAGCCTTTTCTTCAAGGGTTTTTTGAGGGCTCGGATAATCTCTTCGGACCCGGCCTTTATCAGGAATTTTTCGATCTGCCGCGCCCTCTCATCGTCTGGAGAATAAACGCCCTTGAGATCGTTGGCCTCACTGAGGAGCAGGTCGTCCGAAGCCAGGTCTCCCTTTCCGACCAGCCCCTGGTGATGCTTCTCCAGGATTTCGAGAGTGGCCGCGAACTGCGACGTCCTGTCCTCAAGGTAGAGGATCTCAAACAGGACATTGATGAATTCTTCTTCGGTTGAGATCTTCCGGTTCAGTTGGAGCATCTTCTCTATCTCGCCCATCTCCCGGCTGTCCAGGGTTCCAAACCTAGGAGCATCTTCCTCATCGGCGGGCCTGTCCGCGCTTTCGGCGGCAGGAAAGGGCGTCGCGCTTCCGGGCTGAGAATCGGCGGCGGATCGGCTTTTTTCAATGGCCGCCTTATCTACGGCCGTAAGTTCGATCCTGCCGCTCCGGAACAGGCGTCTATCCACGTCAAAGCTGATTTTGGCCCGGCCCCCACCGATCTTTGATTCCAGAAAATCATCCGGCGCAAAATAGCGGACATTGGTCAGGTCCTTTTCCCAGAGTGAAAGAACGACGTCGCTCTCTTCGGGAGGCAAATGGGAATCTTTGCGGATCACTTCCAGAAAACTCTGCAGCTCCTCTCGGTCAAGGTCTCGATAAAAGAAGAGCATCTGCATGCCGTCCTTGCAGAACAGGAAGGGGAGGCTTTTCATGGGGTTGAGATCCTGATAGACGACGTTCCCCTCGAAGGTGAAGGCATTTTCTTCGATTCCGATCTCGAGCTTCCAGTAGATCTCGAGGTATCCTTTGAGTTTTTCCCAGAGATCGTCAACGAACTTTTTGACGCTCGCATGGTCCGAAGGAAAGAGCTTCATGGCCGAGACCGTGTGGCCGAGGAGCTGGAGGACCTCTTGCACCCCGGCGAGTTGCTCCGGGGAGACTCCGGAGGCTTCATGATCGGGGATTTCAGGGGGGAGGTCGGGTTTGTCTTTCCCCATAATCAGCCTCGGTGTTTAATTTTCATTTCACAAATTGTGGTCGGGCCGGCCTTCAGTTTAGTAGGAATCAGCCGATTCGTCAATCTCTTTCATCCGTGTCCCCGTCCCTCGTACTCCGTTCTCCGTTGAAGAAAAATAGAGCCGAATTGGCCGAAAAGACGCGAGATAGACGTGGTACGGGGCACGGGGTACGATTTCACCTTTTGCTCAGCACCCTCTTTTCGTAGCCCTCGACTTCTTTGAGCCATTTCAGGCCGGGCAGCCGGTCCTTCTGCAGACAGTAGCGATCCCAAACGGCACCGCTGGGCGAAGTCTTCATCTCATCCAGGAGGGCAAGCCGTTCGAGATACTTGCCGTTGCTTTCCGCCTCCTTGAGCCTTTGTCTCGGCTCGAGCAAGGCGACGAGTATCGCTTTGAGCGCAGCCCTGGCCCCGACCACCCAGGCACCGATCCGGTTGATGCTACCGTCAAAAAAATCGAGGGCGATGTGGGTCCGGTCGATGGCCTGGCCCCGGACGACCTCTTCGGCGACAGCCTTAAGCTCATCGGTGAGGATGACCACGTGATCGCTGTCCCAGCGAACGGGTCGGCTCAGATGGAGGGCGATTTCGTCCATGAATTGCAGCAGGGCGGAGAGCTTGTCGGCAACGGCTTCGGCGGGATGGAAATGGCCAAGGTCCAGACAAGCGATCTTGCCCTTGGTCAGGGCATAGGCCAGGTAGAACTCATGTGAACCGACGACGAAGGACTCGCTCCCGATCCCGAAGAGTTTGCTTTCCAAGGAGTCCTTCATCTGCGAGGCGCTGAATTTGACTTCGAAGATCTCATCGAGTGATTCTTTCAGGAGGGAGCGGGGGCCCCAGCGGTCAAAGGGAAGGTCTTTGGAGCCGTCGGGGATCCAGAGATTGTGGAGGCAGCTGTTCTTGAGCTCACGGCCGATAAATGCGCTGATCTTGCGGCAGCGTTTGACATGCTCAATCCAAAACTTGCGGACGGCCTTGTCTTTGCTGCTTAGGGTGGAGCCGGAATCAGACTTCGGGTGGGAAAAACAGGTCGAATTGAAATCGATCTTCAGGTTTTCCTGTTTGGCCCACTCGATCCAGCTCCGAAAATGAGCCGGCTCGATTTCATTCCTGTCTACGATCTTTCCGCCGAAGTCCCCATAAATGGCGTGCAGGTTGAGCCGGTGGCGGCCGGGGATATGGGAAAAAGCCTGATGAAGGTCCATCCGGAGCTCGTCAAGAGTCCTGGCTTTTCCCGGGTAGCTGCCCGTGACCTGGATGCCGCCTGAAGGCGCCGCCCCTGATTTTTCGAACCCGCGGATGTCGTCCCCCTGCCAGCAGTGGAGAGACAGGGAGACAGAGTCCAGTTTTTCGAGGGCCTTGTCTGAGTCGACTCCGTACTGGGCATAATACTCACGGCTGAGGGCATAGGTTTTTTCGACGGTCGCCGAATCCATGTTTCAACCCTCCTTATCAAGCAGGAATCCCTCTGCGAGGACGATTTATTATATCTTGAAACCGCTCATAGGCCAAATCCCAGGCATCGTTTTCCCGGGGCTCATAGGTGTCCATTTCGGTCGAATTCCGGACGATCCGGCGGATCTGGTCGAGGCCGGTGACGTATCCCAAGGCTCTGGCCTGTCCCATGATATTGCCCACGGCGGTCGCCTCGGCGGGGCCGGCGATGACAGGCAGACCGGTCGCATCGGCCGCGAACTGGCAGAGAAGCCGGTTGCGCGAGCCGCCCCCGATCATATGAATCCTGGCCGGAGGCCTCGGAGCGAAGCCCCGAAGTTCTTCTAATACGGCCCTGTATTTCAGGGAGAGACTTTCCAAGATCGAACGGACGAATTCGCCGGGAGTCCGGGGGATCGGCTGCCGGGTAATCCGGCACCGAAGTTCGATGGCCGCGGGCATATCCGGGGGGTTGAGAAAGTCAGGATCATCAGGATCGATGAGAGACCTAAACGCCGGCGCGAAAGCGGCGAGTTCCATCAGTTGGTCATAGCTCAGAATCTCTTCCTGAGCCCATTTTTTTCGGCATTGCTGAATCAGCCAGAGGCCTGTTACGTTCTTTAAGAACCGCCACGTTCCCTCCATCCCCCCTTCGTTGGTGAAGTTGTGTTCGAGTGAACTCCCCGAGATAATCGGGCTTCCGGCCTCTATGCCGACGAGCGACCAAGTTCCCGAGCTGATGTAGGCCCAGTCCTCTCCCAGGGCAGGCGCGGCGGCCACCGCTGCCCCTGTGTCATGGCTGGCCGTGGCCACGACGGGGATCTCTCCTATTCCTGTTTCTCTGGCCACCGCGGGCAGCGCGGACCCAACGACTGTCCCGGGCGGGATGACTTCCCGCATGATTTTTTTAGGAATCCCGACCGCCTCAAGCAGTTCCAGATCCCACTCCCTGCGCCGGGGGTTATAGAGCTGGGAAGTCGTAGCTATGGTGAATTCGGTAGCTCTTTCGCCCGAAAAAAGATATGTGCACAGGTCCGGCATGAAGAGGAGGTCGGAAGCCGACTTCAGGAGCGGGGACTTTTCCCTGGCCATAACGAAGAGCTGGAATATCGTATTGAAGGGCATAAACTGAATGCCCGTCAGCTCATAGATCTTTTCCCGGGGCACGAGCTTCAGGAATTCTTCCATCGCCCCCTTGGTCCGCTGATCCCGGTAGGAATACGGCATTCCCAGGAGGCTTCCGTCCCGGCCGAGCAATCCGAAGTCGACTCCCCAGGTGTCGACGGCCAGGCTCTGGAGCCCGGAAGCCATGGAATCGACGCACGATTTCACCGCTCTCTTCATCTCCTCAAAAAGACCGAGAAGATTCCAATGCAGATGGCCGAGGTACAGAACGGGAGCGTTGGGGAAGCGGCTGACCTGCCGAAGCGAAAGCCGTTCGCCTTCGAGCGTTCCCAGAACCGCCCGCCCGCTCTCCGCTCCGAGGTCGAACGCCAGAAAATGATACGAATCCACTCTTATGCTCCTGACTGCGCGATTTTGGCCCCGCAATACTTATAGTACGAATCGGGCCAGTTTTCAAGCCGAAAAGCCGTTTGTGTCGCCCCCCGTCTTCCGCCTCTCTCGTCCAAGAACAGTGAGCCGTGAGCGGTGAGCACTGAGCAGTGAAAAATCTGAAATGCATCTGCCTTGATTTCTTTTTTCCCGGACATGCACTAAGCAAAAAATTTCGGAGAAAGCTGGGGGTCAATCATCTTGATCATCGAAGTTCTCACCCCTCAGATTTGCGGAGACTTGAAGAGAACCGTGATTTGAGCCGCTAACGGCTCACTGTCTTTTGATGAGATAGACAATTTTGAATCTTTGAAAAAAAGAGGCGATTGGCTTATCATGGAAACATAAATAGTGAACTGTGAGCGCTGAGCAGTGAGCAGTAAAATTCTTGATCTGAAACATCTAAGGCAAAACAGAGAATCACCTTTTGTAATATCCTTGGATACCGAATGAAGATTGAAGATAAGCTCAAGCAGGTGAGGAGAGAACGGGAGGTCCGGAGCCGCTCCCAAAAAATCCAGGAGAACTGGCAGAAGATCGACCAGAAGGAGGACCTCTCGGTCAAAGAGAAATTGCAGAGGCTCATCAGTCTGACGGGCGGCAAAAAAGAAAAAGCGATGGAAAGCCCGCGGCCGGAACCGCAGCACAGGAAGCCCTACCTTTTCCTGGAGAACCCCTACCTTCCGGATGCCCGGTATGGCAAAATCCCGATCAGCCTGGGGCTCGAGGTGAGGGGAGATGTCCTGGCCTTTCTGAGCCGCGACCCGGCGTTTGCCGGACTGGACCTTTCCTCGGCCCTTTTCATCGACCTGGAGACGACCGGACTCGCCGGTGGGACGGGCACCGTACCCTTTCTGGTCGGCCTGGGCTACTACCGGGACGGCAGGTTTAACGTCGTCCAGTTCTTCCTTGGAGACTTGGCCGAGGAAGGTCCGATGATCGAGGAGTTGGACTCGTTTTTCTCCGAGATGGGATTCAAGTCGGTCGTCAGCTACAACGGCAAGAGCTTCGACCTTCCTCTTCTGGAAACCCGATTCACTCTTTGCCGCAAGCCTTTCCCCCTGGCGGAACTCCCCCATCTGGATTTTCTGTTTTCAGCCAGAAGTCTCTGGAAGCACAAGTATGAAAGCTGTCGCCTCCACAACCTGGCCCGCGAGGTCGTCGAAGCGGACCGCTCCGAGGATATCCCCTCGGCCGAAGTGCCCCTCCGCTACTTTGAATACCTGAGAAGCGGTGATTTTTCGCTGATCGAGCCCGTCCTCCACCATAATCAGGAAGACATCCTGTCCCTGCTCGGCGTCGTCGTCATCGGCGCCCTCCTGCTTTCCGTTGAACCCGAGGAAGCAGCAGAAACCGACGGCATGGATCTCTTCGGTGTGGGGAAGCTTTTCGAAAACGCCGGACACACGGAGCGGTCGCTCCGGTATTTTGAGCGTGCCCTGGACGGTCAGCTCAGTCGGGAGATCTCGATCCTGATCAAGAAGAAGATGGCCCTCAATTTCAAGAAGAACGGCGACTGGGAGAGGGCGGTCGGGCTCTGGGAGGAACTCGCGGCCCAGGACCAGCTCTTCAGCCTCCGCGAGCTGGCGATGTACTTTGAGCACAAAGAGAAAAAGTATGAGGCGGCGAAAAAGCTGACCGAGCAGGGATTGTCGCTCTCTCACTTCTCTTCCCCGTTCTACAAGAAAGATTTTGCCAAGAGGCTGGAGCGGCTGAATGAGAAGATCCGCAAGAATTCCGGAGGCCCGGGTTCATGAAGGCGATGGTGCTCAGGGCCTTCGGGGATATCCGAGAGAATCCTCTCGTCCTTTCGGCCGTGCCCCAGCCGGAGCCGGGGCCCAGTGAGGTCCTGATAAAAATCAACTTCTGCGGGGTATGTCACACCGACCTCCATACCGTCGAGGGCGAGCTCCCTGACGTTAGGCTTCCGATCGTTCCCGGCCACCAGGTTGTGGGCATCGTCGAAAAACCGGGGCAAGGAACGACTCGCTTCAAACCGGGCGATCGGGTGGGGGTGGCTTGGCTCTATTCGACTTGCGGCCACTGCCGTTTCTGCCTCAGCGGACGAGAAAACCTGTGTGAGACAGCGCGTTTTACGGGCTATCACGTCAACGGCGGCTACGCGGAATACATCGTCGTCCCGGAGGGATTCGCCTATTCAATTCCCGGGGTCTTCCGGGATGAAGAAGCGGCCCCGCTTCTCTGCGCCGGGATCATAGGCTACCGGGCCCTGAAGCTCAGCGGGGTCAAGCCCGGAGGAAGGCTCGGCCTGTTCGGGTTTGGAGCCTCCGCCCATGTCGCGATCCAGGTGGCCCGCCATTGGGGGGCCCAAGTCTTTGTTTTTTCCAGGAGTGAAGAGCATCGCGCCCTGGCTCTCAAGCTTGGTGCCGCCTGGGCCGGAAGGGCCGAGGATGAGCCGCCGGCAAAACTCGAGAGCGCGATCATCTTTGCCCCGGCGGGCGGACTGGTCCCAGAGGCGCTGCTGAAGCTCGACCGAGGGGGGACCCTGGCCCTGGCCGGAATTTTCATGTCGCCTATCCCTGAGCTTGACTACGGGAAATATATCTATCAGGAGCGGACGCTGCGCAGTGTCGCCAACGCGACCAGAAAAGACGGCGAGGAACTCCTTCAGGTCGCGGCTCAAATTCCCATCCGGACGACCGCCCAGCTTTTCTCTCTGGAGGAAGCCAATCAAGTCCTCGGACTCTTAAAAGCAGGCCGCATCAGCGGAGCCGCCGTCCTTAGTGTGTCGGGCTGAGCGGTTGCCTTTCCGGGATCTCGTCGGGAATGCAACGAATTCGCAAAAAGAAAGGTTTAGAACCAATGAGTATGGATGAACAGGAGCTTGTCTCGCGGCTGCAGGAAGGCGACGAGACGGCTTTTGCCCAGATCATGAACACGTACAAGGACAGGATCGTGAATTACCTCTTCCAGTTTACGGGAGATTATCAAAAAGCCGTCGAACTCTCCCAGGAGACTTTCCTAAGGGTTTATTTCAGGGCCGACAAGTATAAGCCCATCGCTCCTTTTTCCTCTTGGATTTATGCTATCGCCTCCAACCTGGCGAAGACGGAAATGAAAAAAGTGAGAAAACTCGCTCAGGTCTCGCTCGAAGACGTTGCCAACGACCTCGACGCCGGGACTTACAGCCTGGATTCAACGGACTCCGGTCTGATCAAGAATCTCCGCGAAGCCCTCAACTCCCTCCATCCCCGCTACCGGATTCCGGTGGTCCTCAAGGACATGGAGGGTTTCTCTCAAGAGGAGATCGCCCAGATCCTGAAGCGGCCGGTAGGAACGGTCAAGGCCCGGATCAGCCGCGGCCGAGGCTACTTGAAGAAAAAACTGGAGAAGGCCCTGTCCGAAAACAGCTTTGCCAAGACCAGCCAGGAGAAGGCCCATGAAAGAGCTTAACCCCTTGGAAAAAATGCAGAGGGTTCAAGCACCGCTCGGGTTTGAACGCCGGGTTCTCGCAGAACTCGCGGTTCGAAAAGAAAAAAACGTTCGACGGCGTCGGACCTGGCGGTTTTCCCTGGCCGGTGCGACCGCGATTGTCCTGGTTGGGTTTATCACCTTGAACGTGTTTGTTCTTAAAAAGCAAACTCCGGCGGTCATCTCCGGCCTGGACAAGCGCGTTTCCTTGCCTCAGGCCCGGGAATCGATGCCGTCCAAGATGTTCCAGAGACAGGCGCCGGCCGATACGATTCCGATCATTGAACCCGTGGATTATTCTGGCGAGGTCCGCAGCACCTCTCAGGAACCACGGACAATCTATATCTTGGAGCAGGTCACCGAAGCTGCGAACACGAAAATCATATATTAAGGAGGTTTTGGACGATGACCAAGTATTTTAAAGTCATCATCACCCTAACAGCTTTCGCATGCCTGCTCTTTGTAGGTTTGAAAGCCGAGCCCGTCGCACCGGTTTCCGCGGATAAGGCCATTGAAGAACTCACGAAGAAAGTCTCTCCGTCAGTTGTGAGAGTCGAAGCGAGGAACAGAACCCGAAAAGTGGCCACCGGAGTCGTCATCGATAAAGAAGGCTTGATCGTCACGACGGCTCTGGTATCTCCCCGAGAGGAGAAGATCGTCATCATCACCTCGGAGGGAAAACGAGCCGATGCCGAATTCCTCGGCCTGGATATGGAAACCGGCTTGGCTCTTCTCCGGGCCAAGAACGTGAACCTGCCGGCGATCGCCTTGGGGAAAATAAATCAGCTTTCCCCGGGTTCCTGGATCGCCGTCGTCAGCCTGTCTCCCGAAGAGACCCCGGCCGTCACCCAGGGAATCGTCAGTTCGATCTCTGCGGAAAAGCTGCGCCTGAATGTCTGGGTCACCCCCGGCTCGAGCGGAAGCCCGGTCGTGGACGACCAGGGGAGAATGGTCGGTCTGCTGAGAGGGATCTACACAGAAGACCAACCCATAGTCTTCGAATTTCAGGACAAGGAGCAGGCAGGGTCCGGCCTCGTCTTCAGCAAGGCGGAGGCTCCCTCCTCCGGCCTGGCCCAAGCGGTTCCCGTGGATGTGGTCATGACCGTTGGTTCAGAAATCAGGGAAAAAGGCAGGGTCCAGAGAGGCTGGCTGGGAGTTTCCATCTCCGAAAATGACGACGGTCGGGTGGAGGTGATCGGTATCGACGAAGAAAGCCCGGCTCAGCTGGCCAAGCTCCAGGAGGGCGATATCATCCTCAAGTTCGATAACAGGGATATGATGAGCGCTCAGGAACTGGCTTCAGAGATCCGGAAACACAAACCCGGTCAGGACGTCAGCCTTCAGATCAAGAGGGATGACAAAACCATGACCTTCAAAGTCAAGCTCGGTGAAGTGCCGAAGGACGAGGCCAGGCGCGAAATGGAGCTCCGTTTTCC
>Ga0315282_10007878_pt1 | contig 17379 bp, 14 predicted proteins | sample YL17G07_20_MG_FD_203693 | JGI IMG/M metagenome (GOLD analysis project Ga0315282, IMG submission 203693) | Sediment microbial communities from Yellowstone Lake, YNP, Wyoming, USA - YL17G07_20 | ecosystem: Environmental > Aquatic > Freshwater > Lake > Sediment | place: USA: Wyoming | collected... | reverse complement strand
TCAAGCCCGAAGATTATCGTGGCATGCTGGAGGAAAAGGACGGACTGGATGAGTTCAAGGAGGAGCTCAAGCAGAGAAAGGCCCTCAAGTTTTTAGGCGATCATGCCGTATTTGCCGGTGAGGGCGAAAGCACGGCTCCGGCTGTCGAGGAGATTTCTGAGGAAAAGGGGGAAGAGGAGGAGGCGGGAGAGTAATAACGGCAAAGATCATGTTACCTTCCGGTGCAGGGCAGGTATAATTTCAATAGAGAATATTTATTAAAGGATGATGTGATATGGCGAACAGCCTGATACCTATCGTGATCGAGCAGACCAACCGTGGGGAGAGATCGTTTGATATCTACTCCCGGCTGCTCAAGGACCGCATTATCTTCCTGGGAACGGAGATCGACGACAATGTGGCCAACGTGATCATGGCCCAACTCCTGCACCTGGAGTCCGAGGACCCGGAAAAAGATATCCACCTCTATATCAACAGCCCCGGCGGCGTGGTGACCTCAACCCTGGCCATATACGACACCATGCAGTACGTCAAGGCGCATGTATCCACCATCTGTATCGGGCAGGCGGCCTCCGGAGCGGCTATCCTGCTCGCTGCCGGGGCGGACGGCAAGAGATTCGCCCTGCCCTATTCCCGGGTATTGCTTCATCAGCCGGCCGGCGGTACCAGCGGCCAGGCCGTGGATATAGATATCCAAGCCAAGGAGATCCTGAGGCTGCGGGAGCTCCTGGACCTGATCCTCTCCAAACATACCGGGCAGTCGCTGGAGAGGATCAGGAACGACACCGACCGCGACTTCATCATGACCGCCCATGAGGCCCGCGAATACGGGGTCATCGACTCGGTGATCGAAAGAAAAGAGGAAGAAGAGACGATAAAGAAGTAAGCGAGTCGGAGGTTTAGATAATGGCGAAGTTCGGAGAGGGCGGCGATCTGCTCAAGTGCTCCTTCTGCGGCAAGAGCCAGCGGCAGGTGAAAAAGCTCATCGCGGGGCCCGGCGTGTATATCTGCGATGAGTGCATCGACCTCTGCAACGAGATCATCGAGGAGGAGCTCTCGGAGACCCCCGAGCTGCGCCTTGAGGAACTGCCCAAGCCCAGCGAGATCTACGACTTCTTAAATGATTATGTCATCGGCCAGGACAAGGCCAAGAAGATCCTCTCCGTGGCCGTTTACAACCACTATAAGCGCATCCAGGTCGGGGCTTATTCCGACGACGACGTGGAGCTGCAGAAGAGCAACATCATCCTCATCGGGCCCACCGGCTGCGGAAAGACCCTGCTGGCGCAGACCCTGGCCCGGGTGCTTAACGTACCCTTCTGCATAGCCGACGCCACCACCCTGACCGAGGCGGGGTACGTGGGGGAGGACGTGGAGAACATCCTTCTCAAGCTGATCCAGGCAGCCGATTACGACGTGAAGAGGGCGGAGACGGGGATCATCTATATCGACGAGGTGGACAAGATCGCCCGAAAATCCGAGAACCCCTCCATCACCAGGGACGTATCCGGCGAGGGGGTGCAGCAGGCCCTGCTCAAGATCCTGGAGGGGACAGTGGCCAGCGTGCCGCCCCAGGGGGGACGCAAGCACCCCCACCAGGAGTTCATCCAGATCGACACCACCAACATCCTCTTCATCTGCGGCGGCGCCTTCGCCGGCCTGGAGAAGATCGTGGAGAATCGCATCGGCAAGAAGGGCGTCGGTTTCGGGGCGGATGTCCGGAAGCCGGAGGACAAGGACATCGGCGAGATCCTGGAACAGGTGATGCCGGAGGACCTCCTCAAGTACGGGCTCATACCCGAGTTCGTGGGCCGGCTCCCGGTCATCGCCGCCTTCCACGGGCTGAACGAGGAGGATCTCATCCGCATCCTCACCGAGCCGAAGAACGCCCTGGTGAAGCAGTATAAGAAGTTCTTCGAGTTCGACGGGGTGGAGCTGCGCTTCACCGAGGGAGCCCTCCGCGCCATAGCCCGCAAGGCCACCCTGAGGACCACGGGTGCCAGGGGCTTGCGGGCCATCATGGAGGAGAGCCTCCTGGACGTGATGTACGAACTCCCCTCCCGCAACGATATTATCCGCTGCGTGGTGACCAAGGACACCGTGGAGAAGGGCATCGAGCCCACCCTGGTAACCTCGGGAGGCGCGGGCTACAAGGACGAGGAATCGGCCTAATCCCCGATTCTCCTGCATTGAATGGGTATGGACTACGATTATCCGAGCTACGAGCTGCCGGATTTGTGGCGGAACTTCCCGATGAAGCGGGCGGTCCTCAGGAGGGGGTGGGAGCGCAGCTCCTCCCATGTGTCCTGGATGTCCTCGACCCTTTCGCGTAAGTCCTGCCCCGTACCGGCGATGTTCTGGGCGCATACCTCCATGCTCTTGAGGGTTTCCTGCAGTTCGGAGTTGAATTCCCCGAATCTGGCCAACCAGACCTGGGAGTCCTTCCGGGCGTAGCGAATGGTGCGGTAGATTTGCAGCGCCGCCCAGATGAGAACGGTAAGGCTGATGAAGCCCAGGGCCAACGAGCTCAAAAAGATGATCAGCGCCACCAGGCCCATACCGTCCTCCTTTTTTTTAAGGAAACGCGCCTTTCCAGGTTTTTCGCCGCTGAGACTGGCATAAATTATAATTAGTACTGTCTTATCCCACAATCGGCCGGCGGGAGGCGCGGTTGAGAGGTCGTATCGGGTGGGCAAAGCATGGGAGGACCCGCCCGCGAGCGGGCGGGATGGACGTTCGCCGGTGGATTTAAGAGTTTGACAAATACAGGAACGCTTCTTACCATGCAGTGAAAACGCGTTAGTCCTCGTATTTGGGATGATTCAGAGTACGGAGGTGGAAAAAGGTTGTCGGATAACCCCTCGGAGCAGAACAAGCAGGATATACCGAAGGCTTACGACCCGGCGCAAGTGGAAAAAACATGGTATCGATTCTGGGAGGAGAATCGCTATTTTCACGCCGAGGTCAGCCCCGGAAAAGAGCCGTTCTGCATCGTGATCCCCCCTCCGAATGTCACGGGGTCCCTGCACCTGGGACATGCCTTGAACAATTCCCTGCAGGATTTCATCATCCGCCGCAAGCGCATGCAGGGATACGAGACCCTGTGGCTGCCCGGCACGGATCACGCCGCGATTGCCACCCAGGCGGTGGTGGAGCGTGCTTTGGCGGAGGAGGGGACCAACCGTTGGGAGTTGGGGAGGGAGGCCTTTCTGGAGCGCGTCTGGCAGTGGGTGGACAAGTATGGCGGCACCATCATCAAGCAGCTAAAGCGGCTGGGATGCTCCTGCGACTGGGAACGGGAGCGCTTCACCATGGACGAGGGATGCTCCCGCGCCGTGCGCGAGGTCTTCGTGCGCCTCTACGAGGGGGGCTATATCTACCAGGGTTTCTACATCGTCAACTGGTGCCCACGCTGCCTTACCGCCATCTCGGACATCGAGGTGGAGCACGAGGAACTGGAGGGCAAGCTCTGGTATATCCGCTACGACATCAAGGGCTCGGATGAGCACATCTACGTGGCCACTACCCGCCCGGAGACCATGCTTGGGGACACCGCGGTGGCGGTGAACCCCCGCGACCACCGCTACCGGCACCTGGTGGGAAAGACGGCCATCCTGCCCCTCCTGGGAAGGGAGATGCCCGTCATCACCGACGATTTCGTGGACCCGGAGTTCGGCACGGGCATGGTCAAGGTGACCCCGGCTCACGACCCCAACGACTTCGAGATGGGCAAGCGCCACGACCTGGAGGAGATAAACATCTTCACCCCCGAGGCCCGGGTCAATGAAAACGGGGGGCCATATGCCGGCCTGGACCGCTACGAGGCCAGAAACGCCGTGGTACGGGACCTGGAGAAAATGCACTATATCCAGAAAGTGGAAAATCATGTACATGCCGTCGGCCATTGCTACCGCTGCCATACGGTCATCGAGCCCTACCTCTCCAAGCAGTGGTTCGTGAAGATGAAGGATCTGGCAGAACCGGCCGTGAAGGCCGTGGAGGAGGGACGAACGCGTTTCGTGCCCGCCCGGTGGGAAAAGATCTATTTCGAGTGGATGTATAACATTCGTGACTGGTGCATCTCGCGCCAGTTGTGGTTCGGCCACCGCATTCCCGCCTGGTATTGCCGTGACTGCAATAAGGTCATCGTATCCCGGGAGGATCCCGTGAGCTGCCCCTGCGGAGGTGAACTGGAACAGGACCCGGACGTGCTGGACACCTGGTTCTCCTCAGGCCTGTGGCCGTTCTCCACCCTGGGCTGGCCCGAGGATAACCCCGACCTGCATTACTTCTACCCCACCTCGGTGCTGGTCACCGCCTTCGATATCATCTTCTTCTGGGTGGCTCGTATGATGTTCCTGGGCATACATTTCATGGAAGATGTCCCTTTCCGCGAGGTCTTCGTTACCGCCCTTATCCGGGACGAATCGGGAAAGAAGATGAGCAAATCATCGGGCAACGTCATCGATCCCCTGGAGGTCATCGACGATTACGGCGCCGACGCGCTGCGCTTCACCCTGGGGCATATCGCCGTTCCCGGCCGGGATGTCTTTCTATCCGAGGAGCGCATCGCCGGCAGCCGCCACTTCTGTAACAAGATATGGAACGCCTCGCGCTTCACCCTCATGAACCTGGAAGGATTCGATCCGGAGGGCGTGAACGAGGAGGAGCTGCGGTATACCCTGGCCGACAACTGGATCCTCTCGGCCTTGAACGGCCTGATCACCAGGCTGGACGAGTACTTCGACTCCTACAATTTCAGCGAGGCCGGCAAGGCGTTGTACGAGTTCTTCTGGAGCGATTTCTGCGACTGGTACGTGGAGCTCTCCAAGCTCCGCCTCTACGGGGATGACCTGGCCGGGAGGCTTACCGCCCAGTACGTGTTGTGGACCGTGCTGGAACAGGTCCTGCGCCTGCTGCACCCCTTCATGCCCTTTATCACCGAGGAGATATGGCAGCGCCTGCCCCACGAAGGCCCGTCCGTAACCGTGGCCCCGTGGCCCCGGCCGCGCCCGGAGCTGGTTGACGCCCGGGCGGAGGAGGATATGCGGGCTCTGCAGGAGATTGTCACCTGCATGCGCCGCCTGCGCTCGGAGATGGGGGTCCGGCCCAACGTGCGCCTGGCGGCCAGGGTGGTGGCGCTGGAGGAGGGGCGGCGCGCCCTGATCGAGGGACACATGGAAGACATTACCTCTCAAGCCCGCCTGTCATCCCTGGAGGTCGTGGAAGCCATGCAAGACCCCTCATCCTATGCCAGGGGCCTGGCGGGGGGCGTGGAGGTCTTCCTCCCCCTGAAGGGAGAGAATTTCTCAGAGGAAGTAGAGAGGATAAAGGGAGAGATCGCCAGGTTGGAGGCGGAATCCCAACGCTTCCAGGCCAAGCTCTCCAACGACCAGTTCCTGGTCAAGGCGCCGCCGGAGGTGGTGCAGAAGGAGAGGCGCAAGATTAAAGACTGCCTCCTCAAGATGGACCGCCTGAAAGAGCAACTGGAGTTGCTTGGAGGCTAGGCGGTAGGAAAGGTAGCTCGTAGCTCGGGGAGGAAAACGGAGGGGAACGTAGCTCGTAGAAACGGGGCTCGATTTTGCAGGGCCCGTTTAGCAATACCAAGGTGGTTTTGCGGTGGATTTCAAAGAGGCGGAGGAATACCTTGAACGGGCGGGGCGGTTCGGGATCAAGCCCAGCCTGGACCGCATCCGGTTGCTCTGCGCCAAGCTGGGGAACCCGCAGCTCAAGTACCCATCCCTGCATATTACCGGAACCAACGGGAAGACCTCCACGGCGCGCATGATCGCCTCCATCCTGGAGGTGGGGGGAAGGAAGGTGGGCCGGTATACCTCGCCGCACATGCAGAGCGTGACCGAGCGCGTCTGCATCAACGGCAGGACCATCTCGGAGGGGGACTTCGCCGCCTTCCTGGAGAGGATAATCCCCCAGGTCGAGGAGACCGACCAAAAGACCGGGGACCCGCTCACCTACTTTGAAATCACCACGGCCATGGCCTTCCTCTACTTCGCCGTGCGCAAGGTGGACGTGGGTGTCATAGAGGTCGGGCTGGGGGGGAGGTGGGACGCCACCAACCTGGTGGAATCCCGGGTGCAGGTAATTACCGGGGTGGCCCTGGACCACGTGGCGGAGCTGGGTGGGACGGTGAAGGAGATAGCCCGGGAGAAGGCGGGCATCATCAAGGAGGGAAGCATAGCGATCTCCGCAGTGGGCGACAGGGATGCCCTGAGGGTGCTCACCGATACCTGTAAGGAAAAGGAAAGCGACTTAATGCTGTTGGGGCGGGATTTTCAGCTCCTTTACAACCTCACCTACGGCATCGAAACCGGAAAGGTGGGGCAGGCGGTGGGAATTCAGGGACTCCTGCGGGAGTACCCGGAGATCTTTCTCCCCCTCCTGGGGGAGCACCAGGCGGTGAATGCCGCCTGCGCCGTGGCGGCCTCGGAGGCCTATGCGGGGTCCCTTCGTGCCCTCTCCGCCTCCGAGGTGGAGGCGGGTCTCCACCGGGTCACCTCCCCGGGGCGGCTGGAGGTGGTATCGCTCGATCCCCTGGTCCTCCTGGACGGGGCGCACAACCCGGAGGGGGCGAGCCGGCTGGCCAACGTTATCCGCAACGACTTGGATTACGACCGCCTTATCCTGGTTGTGGGGATACTGGAGGACAAGGACATCCGGCAGATGCTGGAGGTCCTCCTCCCCCTGGCCTCGACGGTCGTGGTCACCCAGAGTTCCTGCGAGAGGGCGACCCCGGCCGGTACCATCAGCGCCATGGTGAAGGAGATGGGATACGACTGCGTAGTGGTGGAAAAGGTGGAGGAGGCGGTGAAGTTCGCCCGTACCCTGTCCTCGGTCACCGATATGGTCTGTATTACCGGGTCCCTGTACACGGTGGGGGAAGCCCGGACCGCACTCGGCTTGAGGCCGGCATAGAGATCACGGAAGACGACATAGCTGCGACGGAGGTAAAAATGGCATTAGAGCGAACCCTGGTTCTGATCAAGCCCGACGGTGTGAGAAGAGGCCTGGTGGGGGAGATCATATCCCGTTTCGAGCGCCTGGGCTTGCGGATAATCGCGATGAGACTCCTCCGGGTGGATGAGGACCTGGCCTCCCGCCATTATCAGGAGCACCTGGAGAAGCCCTTCTACCCCGAGCTGGTATCCTTTATCACCTCCGGGGAAGTGGTGGCCATGGTCCTGGAGGGTGAATCGGCAATCTCCCTGGTAAGGAAGCTGATGGGTCCAACCGATCCCCTGGATGCGCCACCGGGGACCATCCGCGGGGATTACGCGGTGGGAATAACGGAGAATGTCGTGCACGGCTCGGATGGAGCGGAAAGCGCCACCCGGGAGGTCTCCCTGTTTTTCCCGGACGCCTGAAGCGGTAGATGGTAAATGGCTGATGGTAGATAGGGAACAGCCATGAAACCTGCAGAGTCCCATTGCAACATGCGACTTTTGGCGCTTTAAACTCGGAAGTATTGTTCGGCCTTCTCAACGAATAATGTTTAAGGAACTCGAAGCGATTAAATATCGTCATTACTCAGGACCGATGATTGGGGGTTTATGCGTCCATATGAGATCATCCATCCACCATCTACGGTCTTGCATGCGGTGTATGATAAAATGTTCGCGATAGCAAAGTACGGCCTTCGGGCCGTTAAAAATATGATAAAAAGGTGAACTGAATGTTTTCATCATGGGAAATGCTGGGAAGGGACATGGCCATCGACCTTGGAACGGCTAATACCCTGGTATACGTGCGAGGAAAGGGGATCGTCCTCAACGAGCCCTCGGTGGTGGCCATCAACACCTCCAACGGGGCCATCCTGGCGGTCGGCGCGGAGGCCAAGAGGATGATAGGCCGCACCCCAGGCCACATCGTGGCCATAAGGCCGTTAAGGGACGGGGTTATCGCCGATTTCGACGTGACGGAGAAGATGCTCCGTTATTTTATACAAAGGGTGCACAAAAGGCGGCTGTTCGCCCGGCCCAGGGTGGTGGTCTGCGTGCCCTCCGGGACCACCGGCGTGGAGCAGCGGGCGGTAGAGGAAGCCTGTATCCAGGCCGGGGCCAGGGCGGCCTTTATCATCGAGGAGCCCATGGCCGCGGCCATAGGGGCGGGGCTTCCCATCCACGAGCCCACCGGGAACATGGTCGTGGATATCGGGGGCGGGACCACCGAGGTCGCGGTCATATCCCTGGGCGGTATCGTTACCAGCGAGTCCATCCGCATCGGTGGTGACGAGGTGGACGAGGCGGTGGTCACCTACATCAAGAGGGAGTATAACCTGATGATCGGGGAGAGGACCGCCGAGGAGTTGAAGATCTCCATCGGCTCGGCCTTCCCCATGGGTGACGAGATCAACGCCGAGATTCGAGGAAGGGATCTGGTAACCGGTCTTCCCAAGACGATCATGGTTCTAGCCGAGGAAATACGCGAAGCCATCGAGGAGCCAATATCCGCCATAGTGGAAGCGGTAAAGGCCACGCTGGACAAGACCCCACCGGAGCTGGCATCCGACATCATGGACAGGGGCATAGTGCTTACGGGAGGAGGAGCCCTGCTGACCGGGCTTGATGAGCGGTTGAGACACGAGACGGCCATGCCGGTGGACGTGACCAGCTCGCCCCTTTCCGACGTCGCCCTCGGATCCGGTAAGTGCCTTGAGGAGTTCGAGATCATGAAAAAGGTACTGATCTCCTCATCCCGGCATTAAACCGGGGCTAGCGATCATGATCGAAAGACAGAGCCGGCGGCAGCGCATATTGATAATAACCCTGGTCATCATCTGCGTTCTCCTGGTCACGGTATATTCCCGCGAGAGCAAGGGCGGCCTTTTCCACCGCCTGCAGCGCTTTTCCATGGACGTCGTATCCCCCCTGCAGAAGGGCATGAGCAAGGTCTTAAGCCCGGTGAAGGACGGCATCGGTTTCCTGGTGGACATGGGAAAGGCCCGGGGCGAGAGGAACCGCCTGCGGGAGGAAGTCAAGGAGCTCGAGGACAAGGTGAACAACCTCGAGGAGGCGGCACGGGAGAACGAAGAGCTAAAAAAGATGATCGCGGTCAAGGAGAGCAACCCCCAGCTCGACCTCGTGGTAGTGGACGTGATCGGGGCCAATCCGGACATCTGGGAGCAGACCATCCAGGTTGGGGCGGGCTACGACGACGGTCTGCAGGAATATATGGCCATACTCAGCGAGGACGGGAGCCTGGTGGGAAGGATTATCGTCTGCACGGCTAACTCTTCGCTGGTTCAGCTTATAACCGATGGAAAAAGCTCTATAGGGGCCAAGCTGCAGAATAACGCGGAGATGGGCATAGCGAAGGGGCAGGGAGGAGGCGGGGTCCGCCTGGAGTTGAGAAACCAGTATGCCGAGGTGAACAAGGGCGACGTGGTGGTTACCTCGGGAATGGGGGGAACCTGCCCACCGGATATCCCCATCGGAACCATTACGGAGATAAGCGAGAGGAGCGCCGACCTGTCCATAGGCATACTCATCGAGCCCAGGGCGAGGCTGACCCGCCTGGAGAAGGTCATGGTGGTGGTCTCTCCACCCCCAAAGACATCACCCATCGAGGCGGAGGGAGGAGGCTGATACGGGCATGCACCACAGGCTGACCTTCTTCGTGATTCTTATCGTGGCGCTGCTCATACAGCTCACCGTGGCCCCGGAGATAAGCATAGGCACGGTCATACCGGATGTACTCCTGGTGGCCACCATCTGTTGGGCATTATTGGAGGGGCCGGGCCAGGGAGCCTTATTCGGTTTCTTCGGGGGGTTGCTGGAGGACATCTTCTCCACCGCCGTCCTGGGAGTGAGCGCTTTCGCCAAGACCCTTATCGGGTACTTCGGCGGGGAGCTGCGCCAGCGCATCGTCTCCAAGTCCGTCATCTGGCCCATGATCATCGTTTTCTTCGGTTCCATCCTGCAGGAGCTGGCCAAGTTCGCCGCCTGGGCCATGGTCGGGCTGGAGGATCGGCCCCCCTTCAGTTTCGGCGTCATTGCCGGGTTGGCTCTCTATAACGCGTTGATCGCCCTGGTGATTTATCCCGTCATAGGGCGTTTCGCCGTGCGCGAGGAAAGGGTGACTTTATTCCAATGAGGTGGGATGGATATGCCGGTTAACCCGCAGCAGAAAGGGGCCATGGTCCACCGTTTCACCCTCTTCGTGATGTTTGTGGGGGTTATGATAGCGGTGCTCGTGGTCAGGCTCTGGTTTCTCCAGGTGGTGCAGGGCGATCGCTACAAGGTCATGGCCGAGGGGAACCGCATTCGCGAGGTGTCCCTGGAGGCCCAAAGGGGAGATATCTGGGACCGCAACAATAATAAGATGGTAATAAACCGCAACGCCCTCTCCATTTTCGTGGTGCCCACCGAGTTCGGAAAACTGGAGGACAAGGAGGGGGAGGTGACGCGCCTGGCGGAGATGCTGGGCATGAACCCCCAGGATATCCTGGGCAAGGTGGAGGGCGAGGAGGTCCAGCCCCACAAGCCGGTGCTTATTAAAAAGGACGTGGCTCCCGAGGTGTGGTTCTACATCGCCGAGAGGCAGGCCGATTTCCCCTGGGTTCTGGCGGAAACCATGCCGGTGAGGGACTATCCGGACGGAGAGGAGACCCGTGCGGCGCACGTATTGGGATACCTGGGGGAGATCTCGGAGGAGCAGTTGGCGACGCTTGAGGACAAGGGTTACAAGGCGGGGGATATCGTGGGTACCTCCGGGGTGGAGGCCTTCTACGAGGATACCCTGCGAGGCGTGGACGGTAAGGAAATCGTGGAGGTGGACGCCAGGGGAATACCCCTGCAGGTGATGGGGGAAACGGAGCCCAACCCCGGTAAGACCTTGATCCTGACGCTGGACGGGGATCTTCAGAGGGTAACGGAGGAGAGCCTGCGCGAGGGCATGGCGAGGGCGCGCACTTACTTCGACAAGGAGAGGGGAAAGAACTACGCCGCCACCGCGGGCGCGGCGGTGGTCCTGGACCCGCGCAACGGGGAGATCCTGGCCATGGCCAGCGAGCCCACCTTCAACCTGGAGAACTTCGTCGGCGGCATCGAGGAAAGGGAATGGATAAGCCTGAATGACCCCGCCAACAACTATCCCCTGAATAACCGGGCTATCGTGGGCCAGTACCCGCCCGGCTCCACCTTCAAGGTGATAACCGCCCTGGCATCCTTGCAGGACGGGCTCACCGCGGCTTATACCCCCTTTTTCTGCAACCACGTATTCAACGAGGGGGAATTCAAGGATTTTCCCAGGACCTGTTGGGGGTCTCACGGCTCCATTAATTTTATGAACGCCATCATCCAGTCCTGCGATTCGGTCTTCTACCACCTGGGGTACCAGTTCTACCTGAACCGGGATCAGACGGGCTGGGTGACCCGCCTCCAGGATTATTCCACCCTGGCGGGACTGGGCAACCCTACCGGGGTTGACCTTCCCAACGAGTTCGAGGGAAGGGTGCCCACCCCGCAGTGGAAATGGGAGTTCAACCAGGGCAACCCCGACTACCAGAGGTGGTACCCGGGGGATACCGTGAACATGGCCGTGGGCCAGGGCGATATCCTGGTCACCCCCCTGCAGCTGGCCAACGTCTACGCCGCCATCGCCGACCGGGGTCCCTTCTTCCGGCCTCATGTGGGAAAGGAGATCCTAACCTGGCAGGGGGAGACGGTGGAGACCGTAGAGCCGAAGCAGATCGGCGATATCACCGACCCAAACAACACCCTGGGCGTCTCCGTCAGCAAGGAAAACCTCGAGGTGGTGCGCTCGGCGCTCACCGGGGTGGTATGGGGAAGCGGAACGGCGGCGGGCGCCTTTGCCGGTTTTCCCTTGCAGCAGATACCCGTGGCGGGCAAGACGGGGACCGCTGAGGTGGCGGGAAAGCAGCCCTGCGCCTGGTTCGCTTGCTACGCCCCTGCCAGCGACCCGCAGTACGTGGTGTTGGTGATGATCGAGGAGGGCGGGCACGGCGGCATGGTGGCGGCGCCGGTGGCCCGGCGTATATTGGAGCATATCTTCGGGCTGCCGCCCGGCCAGGCACAGGACGTGACCACGGAGTAGGAGGAGGTTATGCCGGAGAGGCTGGGAAGGGTTCTGGCCCCCAAGGTGACGGAGCGCAGGCAGACCGACGAGGTGGCCCGGCGCCTCAGCGGGCTGCCCGTCCGCCATATCGACTGGACCCTCCTGGCCATCACCGTTTTTCTCATCGCCTTCGGCCTGCTTATCCAGTACAGCGCAACCCACGGCGACAAACCCGGCAACCCAACCTATTTTGTGCTGCGCCAGGTCGTCAGCCTGATCATCGGCCTGATTATCATGGTGCTGATGCTAAGCTTCGACTACCGCAGGCTGAAGGTGGCCACCCCCTTCATCTACGGCGCCTTCCTCTTCGCCCTCCTGGTGGTCTTCATCACCGAGGCGGCCATGGGCTCCCAGCGGTGGATACAGATAGGGCCGATAAGCTTCCAGCCCTCGGAGTACTGCAAGCTGGTGCTCATCCTGGCCCTGGCCAACTTCTTCTCAGAAAACAAGGCCGAACCCGATTCCTTCCGCAGCTTAATCCTGCCCGTTGCCTGGGCCCTGCCCTATATGCTGCTGGTCTTCCTGCAGCCGGACCTGGGCACCACCCTGGTGCTGGGGGCCGTTCTCCTGGGCATGCTCTTTCTGGTGGGATGCCGCATGAGATACTGGCTCGGTTTCGTGGGTTTGGGAGCGGCCGGCTTCGCCATGGGCTTTATCTTCAATTTCTTTCAACCCTACCAGGTAGAGCGGTTCACCGCCTTCCTCAAGCAGGGAGGGAGCATCCAGGGTGTGGGTTACCAGCTTATGCAGTCCAAGATAGCCATCGGCTCGGGGCAGCTGGTGGGAAAGGGCCTGATGAAGGGCACCCAGACCAACCTCGATTTTATCCCCGCTCACCATACCGATTTCGTTTTCGCGGTGCTCGGGGAGGAGATAGGGTTATTGGGCGCCCTTATCCTCATCGGGGCCTTCTGCCTGCTGCTGTGGCGGGGGGTGCGCATCGCCAATAACGCCCGTGATTTTTACGGGACCATGATCGCCTTCGGCATAGTGATCATGATCGCCTTCCAGGTGGTGGTGAATATCGGTATGACCATCGGGATCATGCCGATAACCGGTATTCCACTTACTTTCATAAGTTACGGGGGCTCAAGCCTTATCGTTAATCTGGCGGCGATCGGATTGCTCACCAACATCCATATGCGCCGCTTTTCCCAGATATAACCATATATTGACATAATATTACATAAGGTTGAAGCCAGCCAGGGGGGAGCGGGGCAAAGGTATGCCGATCATGGCGGGCGAGGAAAAAGAACGACGGTTGCTCCGTTAGGTAAATGTTTCGCGGGTTCGTTACCCGACGGGTATGGAGGGAAAGGAGGTTTGCGTGGAGACGGAAGACGGGCATAAATCGGGTTTCGCGGGCATCGTCGGCCGTCCCAACGTGGGAAAGTCCACCCTTCTCAACAACCTCATGCACCGCAAGTTGGCCATCATCTCCGAGAAGCCGCAGACGACCAGAAATAAGATCCGGTGCGTATTTACCAGGGACGACGCCCAGATAATCTTCGTGGACACCCCCGGTTTTCACAAGCCCAAGAACGCGCTGGGGGAAAGGCTGAACAAGGTGGTACGCGAGACCTTCTCCGAGGTGGACACGATCGTCTTCATCCTTGACGGCACCCAGAACATCGGCAGGGGGGACCTCTTCATCGCCGGCAAGCTGGCCCAACTGGATACCCCGGTGGTGGCGGTCCTGAACAAGATAGACAAACTGGGCGCGGACCGGGTGGAGGCGCAGTTAGCGGTGGCGGGAAACCTGGGGAAGTTCCGGGACATCATCCCCGTATCCGCCAAGACCGGGGAGAACGTGCACGCCTTAATCGAGTGTATCGTCGAGCTGTTGCCCGAGGGCCCCAAGTATTACCCGGATGAGGTGCTTACCGATCAGCCCGCCTCCTTTATAGTCGCCGAGCTCATCCGGGAGAAAGTGCTCCAGCTCACCCGGGAGGAGATACCGCACAGCGTCGCGGTGATAGTGGAGGAGATGGAGAAGCGGGGGGACAAGGACCTGGTGGACATCGGCGCCGTCATCTACGTGGAGCGGGATTCCCAGAAGGGGATAATCATCGGCAAGGGTGGCAGGATGCTCAAGGAGATCGGGACCCGGGCGCGGCAGGAGATCGAGCCACTGCTCGGGGAGAGGGTCTTCCTCAGGCTCCAGGTCAGTGTGGAAAAGGATTGGGCCAAGAGACCCCAAATGGTAAAAAGGTTGGGGTATTGATGCTGTCGAAAAGACCAGGCTGGTAAATTCAGGATGTTCGAGGGAACCGAGCCCATGCTCCGTGAGGGGGTCTTCCCCGGGCTCCAGGCGAGGTTGGAGAAGGACCGGGCCGGGAGACCCCGGATAGGGAAGAGGTCGGGATACCGGGATTGGAGCGGTCGCTAAGGCAGGAGGAAAATGGAGGAAAGGAACCGGGTCCTGGGGGAGAGCCTGTCCAGCCTCATGGCCGAGGGAAAGATGCAGGCGGCCCTGGCCTTGCTTGACGGCCTGCAGCCCGCCGACGCGGCCGAGGTCCTGGAGAGCCTCCCCTACGAGGATAGGATGCGTATCTTCGAGGTGTGGGACGTCGAGGAATCATCCGACGCCCTCCTGGAGATGTCCGAGGACGGCCAGGTCGAGGTGATGAAGGGTCTTGCCTGCAACCTGGCCACGCTCATTATATCCGAGATGCCCCCCGACGATGCCGTGGACCTCCTGGCCGATCTCCCCGGCGGGACCTCCGAGGCCATCCTGGCCGGGATGAGCCCGACCAAGGCGGGAGAACTGCGCCGCCTCATGGCGCACGGCGAGGATACGGCGGGCGGGTTGATGACCCCCGCGGCCATGCGCCTGGGAGAGGATCTCACCGCCGGCGAGGTGTTGGACAGGCTGAGGGAAACGCCCGAGAACGTGGAGATGATCTACTACGTCTATTTCCAGGACGGCGAGAGCCGGCTGACCGGCGTGAGCTCGCTGCGGGAGCTTATAGTCGCGGACCCGGGGAAGCCGGTGAGGGAGATCATGCACCGCAACCTGATCACCGCCAGCCCAGAGGAGGACCAGGAGAAGGTGGCCACCCTCATCGACCGCTATGACCTCCTGGCGATCCCCGTCGTGGACAAGGAGGGAAGGCTCTTGGGCATCGTCACCGTGGATGACGTCATGGACGTGATCGATGAGGAGGCCAAGGAGGATATATACAGCCTGGCGGGTACCTGGGAGATGGAGGAGCAGAAGGAGCGTAACCCCTTCCTGGCCGCGCTCCTGGGGCGCCTCCCCTGGGTGCTCATGGCCCTGGCGCTGGAGCTCCTGGTCGCGGGGGGCATATTGCGGGCCTACTCTGATGTGATGAAAGAGCACATCGCCCTGGTCTTCTTCATCCCGGTCATCCTCTCCCTGGGCGGCACGGTTTCCCTGCAGAGCGCCACCCGCATGGCGGTGGACATCCTCGGCGAGGGTGGGGAAAGCCGCCGCTTCGCGCGCAGCATCGCGGGTGAACTGTCCATCGGCCTGGCCATCGGCATCCTCAGCGGGGCGGCGATCTCCCTCTTCGCCTGGTCCATGCGGGGGGATACCGGGCTGGGCCTGGTGGTGGGCGTGGCCATTGTATGCACGGTTATCTTCGCCGCCCTGATCGGCTCCCTGCTGCCTTTGATCCTTAAGGCCGCGGGACGGGACCCGTCCAAGGCCTCCGAGCCCTTCCTGGCAACGATCATGGATATCCTGGGGTTGGCGGTCTACTTCCTGGTGGGCGTCGCGCTCATCTAGGGCCTGAGGGGGGAAATGGGAGAGGCGGCTCTGGAACAATTTTCCGCCGTGGGGCACCTGACCCGGGTCATCGACGCCACAATGTTGCGCCCGGAGGCCCTGGAGCGGGAGTACCTGCAATTCTTAAGGGAGGTCGCCGACGGGGGATTCAGGTGCGCGGTGGTGCCCCCTTACTACCTGCCCATGGCCCGCCTGGAGCTGGAGGGGAGCGGCGTGGCCCTGGGGACGGTGATCGGGTTTCCCTTCGGCAATGCCTCCACCGACGCCAAGAAAAGCGAGACGGTGCTCGCCCTGCAGCACGGCGCCAGCGAGCTGGATATGGTCGTCAACATCTCGGCCCTGCGCTCCCGAAGGTACGAGCGGGTAGAGGAGGATATCGCCGCCGTGGTGGGCCTGGCGCGCCGCTATGATACCGGCAAGGGCGAGGGGCATGTTGTGGTCAAGGTCATCCTGGAGACTTGCTACCTGGACCGGGATCAAATGCGCCGGGGCGCGCAGGGGTTGGGATCTAATTATTGGGGACCTGGCCCCCGGCTGAAATAAAGAAGTGACCCCAAGTAACCTTTGGACCTTCCTCTCGAGCTTCCCTTCGACCCTCCCCTTCCGGCTTGCGCCTTCCGGTTCCTATCTCCGGGGCCCCCGACCGAACCTTCCTCCAGCTCCTTGGGGTCATCCTTAAAATATCACTTTTCGCCGGCGCCGTCAATAGTTTTTTTCCCGTTTTGAAGAGGCATTTTGTTAACTAATGGGTAACGGGCCGGCTGCTGCGATTTGAGGTTTTCCCCTGTGCCGGCCCCTTTGCCTAGGAGCTGTGCTAATCGCCTTCCAGGTAGCGGAGAACGACCCGGCGGGCCTTGAGGGGCCTCTCCAGAAAACCCTCGGAGAAACGGAAGGCGATTCCCAGCACCTCCATGGACAGGACGGGGTTTTTCTCCCAACCGGATATAGTCCCCATATCCTCCTTGAGCAGCCCGCGCATGAGGTTGAGGGCATCGGGAGTCAGAGTGACGGGGCTTTCCAGGCCGCGGGCGCAGTTCCCGCAGGCGATTCCCCCTCCCGCCAGGTCCATCCAGACCTTTTCTCCCTCGATCTCCCGCCCGCAATGCAGGCATCTATCCAGGTGAGGGTGGTAGCCGATGAGGGCGCAGACCTTCAGCTCAAAAGCGGCCAGGAGGAGCGCCGGGCTCGACACCTCTCCTTCCAGGACGTCGAGGGTAATATATAGGGCGCCGAACAGGTGGGGGATTCTCTGGTTCTCCTGAAGGGACTTCTCGATCATCTCCAACATGGCCTCCCCGAAGAGGAACTTCCCGTAGTCCTCTCGTATGGGGGCGTGTGACCGGATGGTCTCCACCTGCACGACGGTATCCAGGTTTCTCCCCTCGTGCAGGACGGCGTTCAGGTGAGTAAAAGGCTCCAGGCGGGCCCCGAATTTACTCCCCGTGCGCTTGACCCCTTTGGCCACGGCACGGCGCAGGCCTCGCCCCGCGGTGATCAGGGATACGATACGGTCGGCTTCACCCAGATCGTATGCC
>Ga0315282_10007877_pt1 | contig 17380 bp, 27 predicted proteins | sample YL17G07_20_MG_FD_203693 | JGI IMG/M metagenome (GOLD analysis project Ga0315282, IMG submission 203693) | Sediment microbial communities from Yellowstone Lake, YNP, Wyoming, USA - YL17G07_20 | ecosystem: Environmental > Aquatic > Freshwater > Lake > Sediment | place: USA: Wyoming | collected... | reverse complement strand
GCCCGCCCCCCCGCCCCCGCCGCCTGTCACCCTCAGCTCAGCTCTGGCTGACCCTGTGGCCGAGCTCCTCGAAGTACTCGAACACGCCCTCCTCGGTCTCGTCCTCGTGGGCCGAGTCGAACTCCTCCGACAGTTCGCGCCGGTCCTCGATCGTGAGGTAGCCCTGGGCGAGGTCGAAGAACTCGTTGTCCTCGATCTCGATGTGTGCGCGGATGAGCTCGTCGTACTCGTGGAGCAGCCTGGCGAGGCCGGCCGGCGTCTCGCCCTTGCCGTCGCGCAGGCTGCGGTACGAGTCGCGCAGCTCGTTCACGCGCCCGCGGGTCTCGTCGTGGTCCTTCATGAGACGGCCGAACTGACCCACGTCCTCGCCCATCCCGCGCTTGACGCAGCGGGCGAAGAGCAGCTCCTCCTCCTTGGGATCGTGGATGCCGTCGTTGAAGTGACGGAAGAACTCGAGAAGGTCGTGAAGGACATCCAGGCGTGCCTCGCCCGTCTCTTCCATGCGCCGCGCCTCTCTCTCGGCGGCGTCGAGGACTTCGAGGACGGCCTCGTGCTCTCGCTTCAGGATCTTCCGCCAGCCCATCGCCCCTCCCGGTGGCACCCGCCACGCCCCTGGGAACCCCCCGCGGGTCCCGTGTGTGCATCTTACCCGCCGCGGACGCCACGGCAAGAGAAGGAGCGCGGCTGGAGCGGTGACGGGCGGGGGCGGCGCCTCAGGCGCCGCCCCCCTCCCGTCCTACAGCACCAGGTTGAACACGTATCCGACGACCAGGATGCCCGCCGCGACCGCACCGACGAACGCGGCGATCAGCGGCCAGCGCAGCACGTTGCGCAGGATGATCACCTCGGGCAGGAACAGACCGATGATGGCCATCATGAAGGCCAACACGGTGCCCAGCGCGGCGCCCTTGTCGAGCAGCGCCTCGACGACGGGGATGATGTCGGCGGCGTTGGAGTACATCGGGATGCCGAGCGGGTAGGCCGACAGGCGTCGGGCGGAAGGCATGCTCGCTGTCGCGCTGTGAAGCTTGCCTGTCTAGATGCTTCTGGCTTATAGTTGCGTAGAGCTACTATGGACGGCCGTCGCCCACCGCCTGGAAACCCCGCTCCCTCTTCGTCGCGACCGTGCGGCAATACGCCCGGTCGAGCCCTCTCGCGGCTGGAGCCGTGGTTGCTGCTCCTTCTGGCCGAGAGAGCCGCGCACGGCTACGAGTTGCTGGAGCGTCTGGCGGCCATGCCGGAGGCCCCCGGCGCCGACCGCGGCCACCTCTACCGTACGCTGCGTCGACTCGACGACGAAGGGCTCGTGACGTCTGCATGGGAGATGCCACAACCCGGCCCGCCGCGACACATCTACACGCTCACCGCCGACGGTGTGGTCGCGCTCGACGCGTGGGTGACCCACATTCGCGCAGCGCTCACGCGGCTCGACTGCTTCCTGCGCCACCGCGAGGCTCTTCGGAGCGGCACTGCGCCGCTTGAAGCTCACGAGGCGATTGTGTCGTCTCGCCACTCATGAGGACCTTCGACCTCCAGACAGCCCCCTCGCCCTCGGTCTCTGTCAGGTGCACTGGGCCCGGAGCTCGGACTGCCGTTCTGCTCGATGAGGGTCAAGCGAAAGTGCGCCGCATCGAGCTGGACGCCGGCGGCGTCATCCCACCGTGCCAGATGAGCGAAGACGTCGTGTTCGTGATGCTGCGTGGCTCTGTCGCGGTGACGTGCGGAGAGGACGAGGAGCTTGTCGCGGCTCCGGGCGCCGTGTACGTGCCCGGCGGGGCGCTCACCCGCTCCCTGCGCGCCATCGAACCGTCGCTGGTGCTTGCCGTGCTGTGCAAGGGTGTGCGCGCTCGATCGCCGGGAGAGCCGCCGGCAGAGTCCGCCCCGTGACGATTCTCCTCGTCATCACGGCCTTGGCCGTGCTGGCGTCACTGGTCGCGAACCGGCGCAAGACCCTCATGGGCGTGCGCCGCGGCCTGCGCATGTTCGTCAATCTCCTGCCCACGCTGGTCGCCGTGTTGGCGGCTGTGAGCCTGTTGATGGCCGCGGTGCGGCCGGCCACTCTGGAGCGCTGGCTGGGCGGCGGCGGCCCCGTGCCGTTTGTCGCCGCCCTCATCATCGGCAGTATCGCGCTCATTCCCGGTTTTGTCGCCTTTCCGCTGGCCGGAGTCCTGAAGGATCACGGCGCCACCACCGCCGTGCTGGCCGCGTTCATCACCACGCTGCTCATGGTCGGCGTCGTCACGCTGCCCATCGAGATACGCTTCTTCGGCCGTCGCATCGCCGTCTTGCGCAACCTGCTCGCGTTCGGCGGCGCGGTCGTCGTTGCGCTCGTCATGACCGCGATCCTGAGCTAGCGATGGCGGCCCGAATGAAGCGTGCGCTCAGGGCGGTGAAGGCCGCGTTCCCCTGGGCCCTGGTGACGCTCGTCGTCGCCCTCTGGAGCTACGACCGCCTCGTGGCGCCGTTCGCCTTCGGACGCGAGACCGGCACCGGCTTCTGGACCTTCTCGCTCGAGATGGCCGCCTTCCTGCCGGCGATGTTCATCCTCGTCGGTCTGTTCGACGTGTGGGTGCCGCGTAGCGTCGTGGAGCGGCATGTGGGCCGCGACTCGGGTCCGCTGGCCATCCTCTGGATGGTGCTGCTCGGGACCCTGCAGGCCGGTCCGCTCTACGGCGCCTTTCCGGTGGCCACGGCCCTGTGGCGCAAGGGCACGGCGCCGCGCAACGTGTTCGTCTACCTGGGCGCCTTCTCGGCCCTCAAGATCCCCATGCTCACGTTCGAGGTCGCCTTTCTCGGCTGGCAGTTCTCGCTGGTGCGCACGGCAGTGACGCTGCCGGTATTCATCGCCCTCGCCTATCTGCTCGAGCGCCTGCTCCCGCCTGATGTCGAGATACCGGACGCCGGCGGTGATGCGATCAGCGCACCTACCAGATCTTGACGCCGAAGTACGCCGTGATGAACTTCACCGAAACGTAGAGGAAGTAGACGCCGAAGATGAGCTTGAGCGTCGTCGGCTTGAAGCGCTTGATCACGGCGGCGCCGATCTGGGCGCCGACGATCGTGCCGCCGGCGAGCAGTGAGCCGGCCGCGATCGCCACGTAACCGCCGGCGAGCTTGATGCCGCCACCGACGATGGCCAGGGGAATCATGGTGGCCAGCGACGTGCCCATGGTCAGGTAGACCGGGGCGCCGAACAGGTAGATGAGGCCCGGCACCAGCGCATAGCCGCCGCCCAGTCCCACCACGCCGGTGAGCACGCCGATCGCCGTGCCGAACACCGCCCAGCCCTTCGTGTGCGGCGTCATCGTCGTACCCTCCTTGACGACCTTGCCGCCGGGCAGTCCGACGCCCTCCCAGATCATCCGCACCGCCGGCCACAGGAAGGCCAGGCCGAGGATCAGGCCGAGGAGCGCGGTCTGGCTCGACAGCTTGGTGAAGAGCCACGAGCCGACGAGCACGCCGACGATCCCGAACCCGCCCAGCCAGAGCGTCGCGCGTTTGTCGAGGTTGCGTCGCACCAGGTGGGCGTAGCCGCCCGAGATGGCAGTGAAGATGACCGCGAAGAGGGTGGTGCCGACGGCGATCGGCGCCGAGTAGCCCATCCAGAAGTGGATGCTGGGCAGCATGACGCTGCATCCCCCGGTGCCGATGAGCCCGCCGAGCAGTCCGGCGGCCAGTCCGATGAGCACCAGCGCGATACCCTGGCTCACACCGATAGGGGGCAGGCCCTCGCCCGCCTGGGCGTCGGTGGCGAGCGCCCAGGCGGCCACGGCGCCGACGATCACCAGCAGCACCAGGCTGGGTCCGTACTGCTTCCAGAAGTCCGGCTTCTGGCCGATACCGGCTGCCGAGACCGCTCCGGATGGGGCAGCCGGCTTGGCGGGGCTCGAGGTGGATTCCATGGCTACCTCCTGGCTCGTGGTGAGTCCGCCGAACGCCGCCCGGTGTCCGGCGCGCTCGCGGCCGCCGCTGCGACAGCCGGCGGGCACGAGCTGCCGCAGGGGGTGGCGGATGACATGTCATCCGCCACCCCCTGCGGCAGCTCGTCGTCGATGATGGTCGCAACGCAGCGCAGCACCGTGACCACGCACGGCGTGCGCAGACGGTAGAGGATCTGCTTGCCATCGCGCCGGCTGGCGAGCACGCCGGCGGTCTTCAACTGCAGCAGGTGTCGCGAGACCGTCGAGATGTCGGAGCCGACGAGACTGCGGAGGGTCGACACGTCACGCTCACCGTCGGCCAGGGCGGCGACGATGGCGAGGCGCGTCGGGTGGCCGAGAGCCTTGAACAGCAGCGCCCTCTCCTCGAACGTGGTGACACCGCCGGCTTCAAGCGGCGACCCTGCTTCGGTCATGACTGCTCTTCCTCGTCAGGGGCGAGGGCGGCGAACGAGCGACGACCACCCCCATGTGTATCGATTGTAAGTATCGCCAACTATGCAAACGATTGTCAATCCCGACCGGGGCGAGGAGCCGGTTCCCGGGTCGACCCGCAGGGCTACGCCCTTCTCGAAGAGGATCTACGCCCTCGCGCCCCCGCGCTGCGCGAGACCCTGCACCTTCACGACAGTGACGAGAGCATCAAGAGCTGCCGCGATCTCGAGCAGGCCATCTGCGGTTTAGGCAGCCTCACCGCGGAGCACCATTCATTGCACCGTCTGCGATCTCACCGATCGGGATGTTTGGGTCTCGATCTGCCTTCGAGCACGTGGGGGGCCTTACCGCTCAGATGAGCCCTGAGCCACTCGAGCGCGCCTTCCGCGTCGTCGTCGAGCAGGACTCTCATCAGCTCGAGCATGTCCTCGTCTTCAAGGGCGAGATTCATCACCTTGCTCATGTCTTGACCCTTCACTGAGCCGTCGGGACGTGATGGACGAATATGCGGCACCGGCCATCAACGGGGGTGCAACGCGGATGCATACTGCCCGCAGCACACCGGCCCCGGTCTGGTTCAGTACAGTCTAGTAGCGCGAAACGCAACTGGCGTCAGCGCCCCCACGGGGCACCTGGATCAGGACCCGTCAGCCGCCCTCCAGCATCTCCCGGACCTTGACCTGCAGGTGCTCCCGCACGAAGACGCGGGCGGCGGGTCCGTCATCGTCGTCGAGGATGCGCCGCAGTTCGAGCGCGACCGATTCCTCGAGCACGAGCACGGAAGCCTTCTTCATCGTGCCTCGCTCCGTTCAGCCCTGCTCGTCGAGCCACGCCAGCGCGTCGGCGGCGGTGTCGTTGACGGTGGCCATCTTCATGAGGCGCGACACGAGGATCGCCTCGGCGATCTCGGCCTGGGTCGCGCCGGCCTGCTTGGCGAGCTTGGACCACATGAGCGTGCAGGTGCTCGACTGCAGCGCCGCCGCGACCCCGATGCCGACGAGCAGCTTGTACTTGGTCGGTACCGCCTGAAGCTCGGGGTTCTCCATCACGGCGGCTTTGTGATCGAGATACGTCTTCGCGCCCTCAGGCGCTGCCGCCCGCAGGATGTCCATGGGGCTCGGCGTCGCGTTCTCTGTCATCTCGAATCCTTTCTCGTAGGAACGGCTGTGGACCGGCGACGACGCCGGCCCCGCTAGTCACTCGGTGCCGGCCTCGTCGGCAACGACCTCGATGTGCACGTCTTTGGGCAGCGCCAGACCGGTGACCACCTGCATGGCCTTGAAGATCCCGAGCGGCACGGCGCAGCTCTTGCGGCACTCGGCCATGGTCTCGACGACGGTGGCCAGGATGACGCTCTCCTTCCGCTTGTCCACCTCGCCGTAGACGTCGATCGGCTGAATCTCCTCGAGCGCGGTGACCAGTCGCGCGACGACGTCGCACTCCGTCTCGATGGCGAATGTCACGTAGCGTTTGTCCGCGGATTTGGCCACCACGGTGGTATGAAACCCGCAGGTGCCGGCGTCGATCGAGCTGTGACCTCTCATCACCGTCTCATTCCGGGATCACGCCGTCGGCGATCAACTGTGCCTTGACTTTGTCCCAGATGCGGTTCTTGCGGTAGAACTTGCGCAGGTCATCGAGCGGCGGGAACGAGATGGCGTGGCCCTGGCAGAGGTTGGCGCAGCTCGTGCAGCCGGTGACGCAGTCGTGGTAGCGCGCCACGACCGACCGGCCGTCCACCCAGTCGAAGACCTCCTTGCCGCAGTTCATGCAGATGCCGCACGACACGCACTTCTCGGGGTCGATGGTCGGCCCCCACTCGATCTCTTCACGTGGTACTCCGGCGAACCAGGGCATCTACGCTCCTCTCAGTCAGATCGGCTGTTCGGTCACTAGTGTGGGCGCATACACGCAGCAACCGTCGGCGCACTCTCTGTCGATGCATTCGACTTCGAGGGTGGCGTGATGGACGCCGAAGGACGCGGCAAGCGCCTCCTTGACCTCGTCGACGACGCGAGTGGTCCTCGAAAGTTGCGTGTCGGCGAGCTGCACATGCGCCGAGAGCACGGCATCGGTCGAGGAGACCGACCAGACGTGCAGGTCGTGCACCCCGGCGACGCCGTCCACGGCCAAAACGGCTCGCTCGACCTCGGCGACGTCCAGGCCGGCCGGAACGCCCTCGAGCAGGATCGTGCCCGCCCGGCGGATCAGCTTCACCGCCCCGTAGGTGATCCACACCGCGATGGCCAGCGAGAGCGCCGGATCGACCCAGGAGACGCCGGCGAGCCAGATCACGAGGCCACCGATCAGCACCCCGGCCGACGCGCCCGCGTCGGCCGCCAGGTGAAGGAAGGCGCTGCGGGCATTGACGCTGCGCTGGCCTTCCAGCAGCCAGGCCGCGAGCACGTTGCCCACGAGACTGACCAGGGCGAACACCATGACGAGGACGCCGTTCACCGGCGACGGGTCGAGCAGCCGCCCGATCGCCTCGTAGGCGATCACGGCCGACACGGCGATCAGCGCGCCGGCGTTGATCAGCGCCACGATGACCTCCCAGCGGCCGTAGGCGTAGGTGAGCGTGTCGGTCGCCGGCCGACTGCGCACGCGGTCGGCCGCGTAGGCCATGCCGAGTGCGGCTACGTCGCTGCCGTTGTGGGCGGCGTCGGAGAGCAGCCCCAGGCTGTTGGCCGCGACGCCGCCCACCACCTGCAGCACGAGCATGCCGGCGTTGATGACGAGGCCGATCAGCAGGCGCGGGCCGAGCGCTCGGTGGTCGTGGTCGTGGGTCACGATCGTCGCCCGCTACGCCAGCAACTTGTAGGCCATGGTGGCGGCGATGAAGAAGAGCAGCACGCCGATCGACGTCTTGACTTGAGCCGCCTGCAGCTTGCGGTGCATGAGCCACGAGCCGACCAGGGCGCCGAGGATCGAGGCCGCGGCGGTCCAGACAAGCAAGGTACCGTCGATCTTCGCGACCGACGCCTGCCCGAGGAATCCCGTGAACGAGGCGAAGACGACGACGAAGGCCGTGGTCCCGGCGGCTCGCTTGGCGTCGAGTCCGAGCCAGACGAGGGACGGCACCACGAAGTTGCCGCCGCCGACGCCCAGCATGCCGCCGAGAAAGCCGGCTGCGCCGCCGACGCCAACGCCGACGCCCATGAGCTCGCCCCGGCTCGCCAACTCGTGTGGCTTGGGCCTGTAGAACAGCATCATGATGCCGGCGAAGACGAGGAAGCCGATGAACAGCCACTTCAGCGTCGTCACCGGCACGAACGAGCTGACGTAGGCCCCGAGCGGCGAGAGGATCGTCGCGACGATGACGATGGGGATGGCGATGCGAAAGTCGACCAGCTTCGCGGGGATGTAACGCGCGCAGGCGAAGGCCATGGCGATCGCGTTGAGCAGCAATGCCGTCGCCTGCGCGGAGTGCATCTCCACACCCAGCGCGAGGTAGATCGGCACGAGGATGAACGCCGCGCCGAGCCCGGCGACGGTGAGTACGATGGTGAACGCGAGCGTCACGAAGAAGGCGATGAGATAGGTGGTCACCTGTGGCCCTCCTGCTGGAACGGCGACGGCTCGTCGGCCGCCCCGCGCCCGCTGACGAGCGCCTCATGCGCGCGCTTGGCGCGCGAGCGCGGCACGGCTTTCTCGGTGAGGAACGCGAGGCTGTCGACGAGTTGCGCGAGACGGTCGCCGGGAAACCCGACGACCGTCTCGGCCGGCTGCAGGTCGGTCGCCTCGCGGCAGCCGTAGCACCCCATGGTGAAGTTCAGGCGCTGCTCGACGTACGGGATGATCGTGGCGTCGACGCAGGTCGCCTGCAAGACGGCGGTGCTGCCGAGCAGGCGCTCGCCGCCACGCAGGTTCACCTCGGCGAGCAGCAGCCACATGAGCTGCTCCGGCGGGCCCTCGACGACCACGACGTCGGGCACCATCGGCGCCTCAGCCAGCGGGCAGAGCGCGAGGCGCGCCACGGTGCCCGGCTCGAGACAGCTCATGCCCTCGAACATGTTCGCGCCGCTCTCGGGCTTCGCGACGATGCCGAAGCCGACGAGTCCCTTGCCGGTCTGCAGGCCTTGGGGCAGCGGCCTGAAGCCGAAGGCTCGGGCCGCTGCCGGGCAGGCCAGCTCGTCCGCCTCGAGGATGACGCGCTCGCCGCCTCGCGCCTTCATCAGCGCCTGGCAGTAGCGGTGGCGCTCGACCGGCGTCCAGCCGGCGAAAGGCGCCATGTCGGCGTTGGGGGCGACGAAGAAGACCGCGACCGGCGCGCTTTCAAGGCCGATCGCGGCGACCATGTCGTCGGCAAGGACGCGCAGATCGGGAGCCGCACCGCTCGTGCCGGCGCCGGTCGCCGCTTTCCGACGATCCGCTTCCGTCGGATCACCCATCGTGAGCTCCTATCGCCGCTGGGGCGCAGACTCGTAGCCGGAGCAGGGGATGCACAGCGACTTGCCGTCTTTGACGCGCGCGTAGCGGTCGAAGACGTACTCGCCGCACTCGCTGCAGAGCGTCTTGTTGAACGAACCCTTGACCGGGGTGTAGGTGAAGTCGGGCAGGTCCTGCACGATGAACATGTCGTCGTCGGACTGCTCGTAGGTCCAGGTGATCACTTCGTCGGTGACCTCGACCGGGATCTGCGAGGGCTCGACGCCACGCTTGCGATAGGCGAAGAACTCGAACTGACCGAAGCCGTCGACGAACGAGGGCTTGAGGGCGTAGCGCACGGCGCCCTTCTCGGGGTGATAGAAGACCGCGGCGAGCTTGCCGTAGAACGTCTTGGCCATGACCACCTTGCCGTAGGTGGCGCCGGTCGCCGCTTGCAGTCCGTCGGCCATGCAGGTCTGGGGGTGGCCCTCGCCGATCTCGGGGAAGACGAAGAACCCGTGGTCCTGCTCGCGCTCGACGCCGAGGTGTGTCATGGCGAGCTTGCCCATGCGATAGCCGAGCGGCATGAACGGGCAGCGGTGGCCGTGGAACTCGAAGGCCCAGTCGGGTGGGATGAGCGTGGTGGTCATGGCGTTCCTCCTTGGCAAATGATTGTCTGTGATCCTGATCACGTGACGCCGACTCCGAGCCCAGAGCAAATCGAGAGCAGCGCGTCTCTCAAGTCGCCGCGCTCGCCCTCGAACACCGGCAGGCAGAGTCGGGGGTCGGCCTCGCCACGCCACACAGCCCATGCGAACGCCGTGCAGCCGACTTCGCCGCACTGCTTGCAGTTCGTCCCGGGCAGGCGTCTGTAGATCTCGATCGCCGGCGGCCGGCGGTGCAGCTCGACCGACGGGGTGATCTCGTCGCGTCTCGACCAGACGTCGTTGACCAGACAGCGCAGACGCTCGAGGCTGGCCCACGCATCGACGATGTCGTCTGCTTTGGCGACCGCAACGCGGTCGCGGAAGAGCGAGACCATGCGATGGCCGTCCATGAAGGTGAGCACCGGCAGCGCCGCGACGTAGGAGCCCTGCGGAAGCTCGGCGTTCAGATACGGCAGCGCCTCGGCCACGTCGCCCGACAGATGCGCCGTCAGGCGCAGGCGATCGAGGTCCGCCACGCAGGGCGCGAGCAGGACCATGGCGACCCGGCCGACGACGTCCTCCGCGAACTCGCGGGGGGGATCGCCAGGAACATCCTGCGCCGGCGGACGATAGTCGACCCAGCCGGCGCCGACAATGTCCGTCCCGCCTCCGGCGAGGAACGCGGTCTTCGCCGCCTCATCGAGCACGATCACCGGACACCCCACGCGAGCGTAGGCAGGATCAGGGGAGATCACGGAATGCTCGATCGCCAGCGCCGCGAGCGCCGCGGCGGCCCGCTCGAACTCGCGCCGGTCGCTGAAGGCGGTCAGAGCGTCCACGTGGCTTGCAGCTTCCCGCGCGTCAATCCCCCAGCCTTCGGCACGCGCTTCGTGGCCGCCTCAGAGGACCGCATTGAACAGGTAGCCCACGAAGATGATCCCCGCCCCCACGACACTCAGGAAGACCGCGATGAGCTGCCACTTGAGCACCTTGTGAAGGATGATCGTCTCGGGCAGCGAGAGGGCGATGACGGCCATCATGAAGGCCAGCACGGTGCCCAGCGCGGCACCTTTCTCGAGCAGCGCCTCGACGATGGGGATGATGCCGGCGGCGTTGGAGTACATGGGGATGCCGAGTACAACGGCCGCCGGCACGCTCCACCAGGCATCTTTGCCCATGATGGTGGCCAGGGCGTTCTCGGGCACATAGCCGTGGATGACGGCGCCGACGGCGATGCCGGCAACCACCCAGGGCCAGACCTTTCCGACGATGTCTCTGACCGCCTGCCATGCGTAGGCCACGCGGGCCGACCAGTCGAGCCGCTCATCTCCCGCCGCGTTGCCCATGCGGGTCTCGAGCACCCAGTCCTGGATGAAGCGCTCCATCTTGAGCCGACCGATCACCCAGCCGGCGACGATGGCGATCAGCAGCCCGGTCGCGAGGTACAGAGCTGCGACCCACCATCCGAAGAGACCGTACAGCAGCACCAGAGCGATCTCATTGACCATGGGCGCCGCGATAAGGAACGACAGGGTCACGCCGAGCGGGATGCCGGCCTCGACGAAGCCGATGAACAGCGGCACGGCCGAGCAGCTGCAGAACGGGGTGACGACGCCGAGGCCGGCAGCCATCACGTTGCCCGTCGCCTCGCGCCGCCCGCGCAGCAGGGCACGGGTACGTTCGGGACTGAAGAACGAGCGCACGATGCCGACCCCGAAGACAACCATCGTGAGCAGCAGCAGCACCTTGACCGTGTCGTAGATGAAGAACTCGAGTGCTGAGCCGAAACGACTGTCGCTCAGCTTGAGAACGTCGTGCGACAGCCACGTGGCCACCGGCAGCCAGAAGTGGTAGACGACCGCCCACAGGACGATGGTTCCTCCGAGGCGGAGCCAGAGCGGGAGGCGCGCGAACGACCGCGCAGCGGTCGTTCGCGCGCCCGACAGCCGTGTCCGCACACCGCCGCCCGACGCCCGCGCGGGAGGCGCGCCGGCATCGCCGCGCTGCGCCGCGACCTCGCCGGGGGTGGTGCCGCAGGCGCAGGTCGGCATCACCGGCGTCGCCGGGGTACCCTCGGGCTGGGTCTCGGTGGCGACCTCGCCAACAGTGTCTGTCATCGGCGGTTCACTCCGTTTCGTCTCGCGGTGGCGCAATGAAGCTCGTGATCAGCGGCGTGGCCGCGAGGTCGGCCAGCAGGCGCTCGTAGTCGTACGGCACGCGCACGAACTCGACGAACGGCTGGCCGTCCCGGAGTCTGGCGGCATCGACGATCGCGTAGCAGACACGCCAGTCGCCGTCTTTGGGACGCCCGGCGCTGCCGACATTGACGAACGTGGTCTCGCCGACGCGCCTCGCGTAAGGCAGATGCGTGTGGCCGAAGAGGATGGCCGGATACGGGTAGGCAGCGGCCATGCGCTGCATGGCCGACGCCGGACGGTCCTCGAACAGATACTCGTTGATGCGTCGCGGACTGCCGTGCACGGCGAGGATCTCGCCTGCGGGAGTACTCAGAAGGAAGTGGTCGTCGAGCCTGCGCAGGTAGGCCTTGACCGCGTCGCCGACGACCTGCTGCGTCCATGCCAGCGAGGCCGCGCCCTCGGCGCGCTGCTCCTCGGTCTTGTAGACGCAGCCGCAGTCCCCGGTCTCGAAACCGATGCCCTGATCGTAGTTACCCATCAGCGTGGGGATGCCGCGGTCGCGCACGAGCAGGGCGACCTCGTTGGGCAAGGGACCGTACCCGACGAGGTCGCCTAGACAAATCGTGCGCGCGATCGCTCGTTCCTCGATGTCGGCGAGGATAGCCTCGAGGGCGGGGAGGTTGCCGTGAACGTCCGAAAACACCGCGAACGCTTCGTCCATGGGGAGAGTCCTCACGCCTGTCATTCCATCCTGCCTCGTCGCCCGGCGACGCTCGTCGCAGGCTTCTGCGTCGTAATCATCGGCATCCTTTTATATGAAGATATCTTGACCATAAACGGGTGTCAATGTAACGTCGGCGTTGATGTCATCACCAGCTCGAAGGAGACCCTGACCATGGCCCCAGGCACCATCAAGCGTCTCTCGTTCCTCGATCGCTACCTGACCGGCTGGATCTTCCTCGCCATGGGCGTGGGCGTGTTCCTCGGTTGGGCCTTCGCAGGCGTGCCCGACTTCATCAACAAGTTCAACTGGGGCACCACCAACATCCCCATCGCCATCGGCCTGATCGTGATGATGTATCCGCCGCTGGCGAAGGTGAAGTACGAGGAACTGGGCGACGTCTTCCGCGACTACAAAGTGCTGGGACTCTCGCTGGTTCAGAACTGGCTCATCGGGCCGTTCCTGATGTTCTTCCTGGCCATCATCTTTCTGCACAACTACCCCGAGTACATGGTCGGCCTGATCATGATCGGCCTGGCGCGCTGTATCGCCATGGTCATCGTTTGGAACCAACTCGCCAAGGGCGACACCGAGTACGCCGCCGGCCTCGTAGCCTTCAACAGCGTCTTCCAGGTGCTCTTCTACAGCCTCTTCGCCTGGATCTTCGTGACCAAGCTTCCACCCCTCTTCGGCCTCGAGGGTGTCGCCGTCGACGTGAGCATCGGCGAGATCGCGAAGAGCGTCGCGATCTATCTCGGCATCCCGTTCGTTGCCGGCATGCTGACACGCTTCATCGGGATCAAGGTCAAGGGCAGGGAGTGGTACGAGACGAAGTTCATTCCCCGCATCAGCCCGCTGACGCTGATCGCTCTGCTGTTCACGATCCTCGTGATGTTCAGTCTCAAGGGCGACCTCATCGTCGAGCTGCCGCTCGACGTGGTGCGCATCGCCATCCCGCTGCTCATCTACTTCGTGATCATGTTCTTCGTGAGCTTCTACATGGGCCGCAAGATCGGCGCCGACTACTCCAAGACGGCGACGCTCTCGTTCACCGCGGCCAGCAACAACTTCGAGCTCGCCATCGCCGTGAGCGTGGCCGTGTTCGGCATTGGCTCAGGCGTCGCGTTCGCGGCCGTGATCGGGCCGCTGGTCGAGGTGCCGGTACTCATCCTGCTGGTCAACGTTGCGCTCTGGATGGGGCGCAGGTACTGGGGAATGACTGACGAGCCCGTCCCGGCGGCGGTCGCCGCCGGTGTGGGCGAAGTCGCCTGCGATCCACCGAAGGAGGCACGATGAGACCCGCGAACGACCTCGACGATGCCACCCGCATGGTCGACTTCGTGCCGTTCTTCAAGGCGTTCTGCAACTCGACGCGGGCGCAGATCATCGAGTTCCTGCTCGGCGGCGAGCGTTGCGTCTGCGAGATGACCGGCCCGCTCGACCAGAGTCAGCCGCTCGTCTCGCACCATCTCGCGCTTCTGCGCGACGCCGGCATGGTGCGCATGCGCAACGAGGGCGCGCGCACCTACTACTCCATCGACTGGAATCGTTTCGACGGCGACCTCGACGCGTTCCTCAGCTACGTTGAGCGCCTACGCAACGCGCCACCGGCACTCGGCGATGCAGACAGCGCTTGCGCTACCGACGACACGTCGGCGAAGAAGCGCAAGGCTTCGTGATCATCGACTGAAGGAGAACGACAAGTGAAGCTTGAGATCCTGGGATCTGGTTGCACGAACTGCAAGAAGCTGATGGCCGTGACCGAAGAGGCTGTGCGTGAGCTCGGCATCGAAGACGCGGAACTCGTCAAGGTCGAGGACTTCGCGCAGATCATGGCCTACGGCGTGATGTCGACCCCCGCCCTGGTCATCGACGGCGAAGTCGTGGTCAGCGGCAAGGTGCCGTCCAAGGCGGAGGTGTCCTCGCTGGTCACCACGGCTCTCGCCGAGCAGGGGTGAGTGTGACGGAACAGCACGCCACGCCCGGGCGCGACGACGATTCATCGAAGCGCACCATCGCGATCGTCATCATCTTGGCTCTCGCCATCCTCGTCGGCGGCGTGGCGTGGCTGCGTTCGTCGGACGACGGGGCCGGGGGCGGCGCGACCGGTACGGTCGCGCCGCCCTCCCCCACGGGTTCGGCGAGCTCGGCCGCCAAGGTGACCTTCGTGGAGCTGGGTTCGACCACGTGCGCCCCCTGCAAGGCGATGGTTCAGGTGATGGCCGACGTGGAGAAGTCCTTCGGCGGCCAAGTCGAGGTCGTCTTCTACGACGTCACTCAGGATTCCGGAGCTGCCGAGCAGTACGGCATCCGCTACATTCCCACCCAGGTCTTTCTCGACGAGAACGGTGTCGAGTTTCACCGTCACACGGGGTTCTACTCGTACGGCGACATCGAGGCCTTGCTGCTTGAGCGCGGACTCACGAAGGCCACCTCACCGTAGCGCCAACCCGTGCTCGAGCAGATCCTCACCAGCCTCAGCGACTGGCTCGAGCAGTCCTTCGCCTGGGCGCTTCTCGCCGCCTTCCTCTGGGGCGTCGTCAGCATCGTCTTCAGCCCCTGCCACCTCGCCGGTGTCCCGTTGATCGTCGGCTTCATCGCTGACCGCGAGCAGACGTCGACGCGACGGGCGTTCCGGCTGTCGCTGGTGTTCGCCGTGGGGGTGCTCGTCTCAATCACGCTGATTGGCATCGTCACCGCAGCGCTCGGCCGGCTGGTCGGCGACCTCGGTCCGGTGGGCAACGTCGCCGTGGCAATCGTCTTCTTCGTCTTCGGTCTTTACCTGATGGACGTGCTTCCGCTCGAGTGGTCCGGTCTCCCAGCGACGACCGAGCGGCGCGGCTCACCGGCCGCGCTGGGACTGGGGTTCGTGTTCGGCATCGGTCTCGGTCCGTGCACGTTCGCTTTCCTGGCCCCCCTGTTGCTCGTGGCCTTCGAGCGCGCTCGGTCCGACGTTCCCGCCGCCGCCGCCCTCCTGCTCGCCTTCGCGCTCGGCCACTGCGGCGTGATCGTCGCGGCGGGCACCACCTTCTCGCGAGTGCAGGCCTTCGTCGCCTGGGGTGACCGCTCCGGAGCCACGCGCTGGGTCCGCCGCGTCTGTGGAGCGCTTGTGGTCGCCGCGGGCATCTACATGCTGTTCACGGCGTGATGGGCGGGGAGAACGACAGTGGTACCGCACCGCCGAGTGTCGGCCGGCCGCGCAAGGTCTACGTCGAGCCGACCAACCGCTGCAACCTGACCTGCCGCACCTGCATGCGTCGCGCTTGGGACGAGCCCGAGGGCGTGATGGAGTGGGCGACGTTCGCGGCGGTTGTCGACGGGCTGCGCCCGCTCGAGCCCGCCGCGACCATCTCCTTCGCCGGACTGGGCGAGCCGCTCCTGCACGATCGCCTGGTCGACATGGTGGCGCTGGCGCGCGAGGCCGGCCTGCGCACCGAGATGGTCACCAACGCCCTGCTCCTCGACCGAGAGCTGGGCCGAGCGCTCGTCGCCGCCGGACTCGACCAGGTCGTCGTGTCGATCGACGGCTCCTCGGCAGAGACGTTTGACGCCGTTCGACCGGGAGCGTCACTCGAGCGCGTGCTTGCCAACGTCGAGGCGCTCGACGACCACTCGCGACCGTACTACCAGCCGCCGCTCACCATCGGGATCGAGTTCGTCGCCATGCGCAGCAACGTCCGCGAGCTACCGGGACTCTGGAGCCTCGCCATGCGCATCCATGCAGCGTTCATCATCGTGACCAACCTGCTGCCGCACACCGCGGAGATGGCGGCCGAGACGCTCTACGACCGCTCGGCCACGGCGACCGACCACCAAGGGTCCGCCTGGCTGCCGCGCTGGAGCCTGCCCCGCATGGACGTCGACGACGAGACCGGCCCCGTTTTGCTCAAGGTCGCGCGCCACGCGGCCGCCCTGTCCTTTCTAGACCTCGACCTGAGCGGCCGCACCAGCCACTGTCCCTTCGTCCACGCCGGCGCCCTGGCCGTCGCCTGGGACGGCACCGTGAGCCCTTGTCCGCCGCTCCTGCACTCGCACCGTTGTCTGGTCATGGGTCGCGAGAAGAAGGTGCACCGCTGCGTGCTCGGCCACGTGCCCGACCGCACCCTTGCGGAGATTTGGCGTGATCCGGACTACGTCGCCCTGCGGGAGCGCGTCCTGGCCTTCGACTTCCCACCCTGCACCGATTGCGGCAGCTGCGACCTCGCGGAATCGAACCAAGAGGACTGCTTCGGCAATCCCTTCCCCGTGTGCGGCGACTGCCTCTGGGCGCGCGGCATCCTGCGCTGCCCGTGAACGGAGCCGCGGATGCGGCTATGATTGCCGTGTCGATCCAAGCCATGGGGGTGCGGGGTGCAATACACAGACGTCTTCGTCGTGGGGACCTTCCAGGAAGTCCAGCAGGCCATCGCCTACACTCTCCACGCCGCCGGGTTCGAGGTCGAGTGGGCCGACGCCTTCAGCGGCAAGGCGACGCGCGGCAGCAAGGGGGCCAACCTCGTCGGCGGGGCGCTCGCCCAGTACTACGAGATGGACTTCCAGATCCTCGAGCTTCCCGACCAGTCCATCGCCGTGCGGCTCTTCAAGTCGACCAGCGGCTGGATGGGCGGCGCGATCGGGGCCTACAAGGTGAGCAAACGCTACAACGAAGTGGTGCAGACCGTCTGCGACCTCTTCCAGTCCCAAGGCAGGCTGCGCGGCAGGGACCCCGCCTGAGCGGGGCCATCGGGGTGGGCGGCTCAGACGGGAGCGGCCGCGCGGCCGACTGGTCACGCTACGAGCGCGTCAGCCGCGAGCAGTGCGCGACCCTGCACCGCGCGGCGCTGCGCATCCTCGAGCGCACAGGCGTACGCCTTCTGCTGCCGCGAGCGGTCGAGATGCTGCGCGGCGCCGGCGCCGCCGTCAGCGACCGTGACCGCGTGCGCATCCCCGCCGACCTGGTCGAGCGAGCGCTGGCGACGGCGCCACGCAGCTTCACCCTCCACGACCGTCACGGTGCGCCGGCCATGGTGCTCGACGGGACGCGGACGTACTACGGCACCGGCTCCGACTGTCTGCACGTGCTCGACCACCGGACCGGCGAGCGCCGCCAGCCGGTCATGGCGGACGTGGGGGGGGGGCGGGGCGGCGGCGCGG
>Ga0315282_10007876_pt1 | contig 17382 bp, 17 predicted proteins | sample YL17G07_20_MG_FD_203693 | JGI IMG/M metagenome (GOLD analysis project Ga0315282, IMG submission 203693) | Sediment microbial communities from Yellowstone Lake, YNP, Wyoming, USA - YL17G07_20 | ecosystem: Environmental > Aquatic > Freshwater > Lake > Sediment | place: USA: Wyoming | collected... | reverse complement strand
GGCCCCTATCGCGCGATCCAGGCCGCCACCCGTGACGCGGCGGCGGTCATCGGGCCCGGCGCGGACTACGGCACGCTCGAGCCCGGCAGGTCTGCCGACGTCATCGCCGTCGAGGGCGATCCGTTGGATGCGATCGAGCAGCTCAGGCAGGTCCGGATGGTGATGACGGCAGGTGACGTGTTCTCGATAGACGAGCGTGCGCTCGGGTAGCGAAGCGCTGGGGGTCGAGATTGAGAACGGAGCTGGAACGCGTGATGGGTGGCGATCCTGGTGGTCCCGTCCGCAGGGCGGTCCGGCCAACTTATTGACGGTGGCCCTGTCAGAGGGGAGACCGAACGTGGATCTCGGGTTTCAAGCTCTTCTGCCCGCAGCCGTGAGGACGGTCGACTACTGCAAGGTCAGGCCGGATGAGCGGGTGGTCGTCTACACGGACTCGCATCGCTCCCCGGCGCTGGCGGAGGCCTTCTACGCCGCGTGCGTGGCACGGGGCTTCGAAGTCATCCTGGTGCGCGCCCTCGTCCAGGGCGTAGGCACGGACCCTCCGCCATCGGCCGTCGCGGCGATGACCGATGCGGATCTCGTGTTCGACCTCGTTGCCGTCCCGTGGTCGGACTACGCGCCCGCCATCAACGGGATCCTCGCCTCCGGGACCCGGGTGCTCGCCGTGAACGTCCCGGACCAGTCCTTCGTGGACCGGCCACCCGACCCGGACGTCCTCCGGCGTGTCGACGCGCTGGAGGATCTCTTCACTCACTCCACTGAGGTGCACGTCACGAGCCCTGAAGGGACGGATCTATGGGCGTACCTGAAGGAAGGGACGCTCGATACGGCTCGTGGGTTCGTGTGGGAACCTGGTCAATGGGACAGCTACGGCGTGTACGGCGTCCACACGGCCTCGCACATCGAGGAGGAGATGCGGGGCACCGTGTACTTCAACGGCCCGATGATCCTGCTCCCCGGGCACGAGTTCGTCATCTCGCGTCCGATCAAGGTCCAGATCGAGTCGGGCCGGATCGTCGAGATCGAGGCAGATCACCCCGAGGCGCAGCTCCTGTCCCGGTGGATGAAGGGGTGGGACGATGAGGGCGTCTACATGATCTCGCATCTCGGGCTCGGGCTCGACCCTCGTGCCCGGGTCGATAACCACCGCGATCCGCCCTTCCTCCACGATTGCGAATGGGAGAGCATCAACGGGGCCGCGGTCCTCGGCTTCGGCACGAAGACCATGACCAACAAAGGGGATGAGGTTCGCCAGTCACGCGGCCATCTCGATGCGGTCGTGCTGGGGACCACCGTCGCGTTCGACGGCAGGACGATAGTGGAGGAGGGGTCGTTCACGGACGGATCGGGTCTCGGTCCGGAGGTCAGGTGATCGAGGGCGACCCGCTGGAGGCGATCGAGCAGCTTAGGCAGGTCCGGATGGTGATGACGGCGGGTGATGTGTTCTCGATAGACGAGCGTGCGCTCGGCTAGCGAAGCACCGGCGTCGACAGCGGTCCTGAGGGAGAACGTCAGAGGGGAGGCCGAACGTGGATATCGGGTTTCAAGCTCTTCTACCCGCAGCCGTGAGAACCGTGGACCTATGCAAGGTCAGGCCAGATGAGCGGGTGGTCGTGTACGCGGACTCGCGGCGCTCGGCGGCGTTGCCCGAGGCCTTCTACGCAGCCTGCGTGGCCCGGGGCTGCGATGCCATCCTGGTGCGCTCGCTCGTCCAGCTCGTCGCGACGGACCCTCCACGGTCGGCTGTTGCAGCGATGCGCGAAGCGGACATCGTCTTCGATATGGTTCCCGTCCCGTGGTCGGACTACGCGCCCGCCATCAACGAGATCCTCGCCTCCGGAACCCGGGTGCTCGCGGTTCCGGTCTCCGACCAGTCCTTCGTGGACCGGCCGCCTGACCCGGACGTCCTGTGGCGTGTAGACGTCGCGGAGGAGCTCTTCGCCCACTCCACCGAGATGCATGTCACGAGCCCCGAGGGCACGGATCTGTGGGCGCATCTCAGGGAGGGGGTGCTCGATCCGGGGCGCGGGTTCGTGTGGAAACCGGGCCAGTGGGACAGCTGCGGCGTCATCTCTATCACCACGGCCTCGCACATCGAGGAGGAGATGCGGGGCACCGTGTACTTCAACGGCCCGATGATCCTGCTCCCCGAGTACGAGTTCGTGACCTCACGTCCGATCAAGGTCCAGATCGAGGCGGGTCGGATCGTCGAGATCGAGGCCGATCACCCGGAGGCGCAACTCTTCACCCGATGGATGCAGGGATGGGATGACGAGGTCTATCTCATCTCCCATCTCGGGCTGGGGCTCGACCCGCGCGCCCGGGTCGACATCCACCGCGATCCGCCCTTCCTCCACGATACCGAATGGGAAAGCATCAACGGGGCCGTGGTCCTCGGCTTCGGTACGAAGACGGAATCCATGGCGGATGAGGTTCGCCAGTCACGCGGCCATCTCGATGCGGTCGTGCTCGGGGCCACCGTCGTGATGGACGGTCGGACGATCGTGGAGCAGGGGTCGTTCACGGAGGAGTCAGGTCTCGGCTCTGGAGGTCGATGATCGGCAACGCTTGTACGAGCAGGAGGTTCGATGGAAGTCGGGTTCCCAGAGCTATTGCCCGCGGCAACGCAGTCGGTGCGCCTATGCCGGGTGAGGCCCGATGAGAAGGTAGTCGTCTACACCGACACGAGCACAGACGCGGCGATCCCTGAAGCCTGGTACGCAGCCTGCGTCGTCGAAGGCTGTGACGTGGTGTTGATCCGCGGGCAGGCCAGGGAGGTAGAGACCGACCCTCCCCTCCCGGCCATCGCCGCGATGACGGAGGCCGACGTCGTCTTCGACATACCCTCGGTCGATGATGGCTACGCTCCTTCGCTCCCAGCGATCTTGGCCTCAGGAACGAGGGTCCTTCAGATCCTGCTTCCCCGGGAGTCGGTGATCGAGCGTGCTCCCGACCCGGAGAACTCCTGGCGAGCGGATGCGTCGGAGCTGCTGATGAAGGATGCCAACGAGATCCGCATCGTCACTCCCGAGGGAACGGATCTCCGTGCCACTCTCGCCAAAGACCGGCCACTCGATGTGGCTCGGGGGTACGTACGTGAAGCCGGCGAATGGGACAGCTACGGAACGGACCTCATCGCCGTCTCCCCGATCGAAGGATCGGTCCACGGCACCATCGTCTTCAACGGCCCCCTCATCCTGTTCCCCCAGTTCACCTTCTCGCCACGAGCGCCGATCCGGGTCGAGGTGGTGGAGGGACGGATCACCGAGATGGCCGTCAACGATGAAGATGGGCGAAAGCTGGAGTGGTGGTTCGCGCAATGGGATGACCCGAACGCGTACGTCTTCTCCCACATCGGATGGGGGCTGGATCCCCGAGCCGATCTGTCCGTCTACGAGCTGACCGCTTGGGAGAGTTACGACGGCGGTGTCATGGTCGCCTTCGGTTCGAACACGAGCGGCGCGCTACGTGGGGAGGTGCAGTCGCAGGCCCATATGGACGGGATCCTGCTGGGTGCGAGCCTGTGGCTGGACGATCTGCAGGTAATCGAAGGCGGCGCGTTCACGGATGCGTCCGGCCTGCGACCCCGGTCACGAAGCACGGGGTCCGCGCGCTGAGGCCTCTCCGTCGCCTGCGTCAGATGAGTGATCCGCCCCAAGGCGCCGATGAGTGATGGCGACTCGAGGAATCTGTTCAGTTGGGAGGATGGAGAAGTGGAGACAGAGCGGGTCGAGATCAAGCGACTCACGCCGTTCATCGGGGGTCGATACCTCGAGGGAACTTCGGGCGATGGCCTGACGGTCATCAACCCCGCTACAGGGGCGGAGATCGCCGTCGTCGCCGCTGCGGGGCCCAGGGAAGTGGCTGAGGCAGTTGAGGCGGCCGCCCAGGCGGCCCGCGGATCCTGGGGGCTGATGCCGAAGAGCGAGCGGGCAGCATACTTGCGTCGCATCGCGGAGCTGCTGGTGCACCACGGCGCGCGCCTCGCGACCATCGAGTGCCTCGACACAGGTCATCCTTTCAAGGAGATCCGCGATCTCGATGTGTCAGGCGCGGCCGGGTGGTTCAACTACTTCGCCGACGTGCTGGGGACACTCCGCAGCGATGTCATAGAGGGTGTGCCGGGCTACTTCAGCTTCGCAGTCCGCGAGCCCCACGGCGTCGTTGGAATCATCATCCCCTGGAACTTCCCGCTCTTCCTGCTGGCCAGGAAGAGCGCGGCCGCTCTCGCGATGGGCAACGCCGTGGTCATCAAGCCCGCGGAAGAGACGCCTCTCTCCACCCTCGAGTTCGGTGAGATCTGCTTGGAAGCCGGTTTGCCCTCGGGGGTTGTCAACATCATCCCCGGCGAAGGAGAGACGACAGGACGAGAGCTCGTGGGCCATCCGGGGGTCGATCTTGTCACGTTCACGGGCAGCGTTGAGGTGGGACGAGAAGTCGCCTCCAGGGCTGGGCAGAACCTCACCCCCGTCGTGTTGGAGTTGGGTGGCAAGTCCCCCAACATCGTCTTCGCCGACGCCGACCTGGAAGCCGCCTGCGCGTCTTCTCTGTTCACGTTCTGTTCGAACCAGGGGCAGGTTTGTACGGCGGGGACTCGCTTGCTGGCTGAGGCGAGCATCTGCGATAGGTTCGTTGCGGATCTGGTCAACAGGGCCCAACGAGTGCGCGTGGGTGATCCCTTCGACGAGAAGACTCAGGTCGGAGCGGTCATCAGCGAGAGACAGATGGAACGCATCGAGCGATATGTTGCCCTTGGTCGGCAAGAAGGGGCCAAGCTGCTGACAGGGGGAGATCGCTACATACTCCCGACCGCCCCGGGTGGCCTCTTCTACCGCCCCACAGTGTTCGGTGATGTGGATCCCAAGACAACGATCGCACAGGAAGAGATCTTCGGGCCAGTTCTGTCGGTCATCCCGTTCCACGACGAGGCTGAGGCGCTCGCGATGGCCAACGACGTTCCGTATGGCCTCGCGGCCTTCGTGTGGACCAGGGATCTGAGCCGGGCGCACCGGATGATCGAGGGTCTCCAGGCTGGATCAGTTGTTGTGAACAGCACGAATGTAGGCCGCCCGAGCATCCCGATCGGCGGCTACAAGGACAGCGGGTTCGGAGTCGAGGGCGGGATAGAGCACGCACTCAGCATGACGAAACTGAAAGCGGTGCAGATCAACATCCGAGGCGAAATCCCCATCCTCTAGATGGGGGTCAATCCTCCTTCACTTCGCGCCGCTTGCTGACCGTGCCCGTCTTCTAGAGAGAACAGGCCTATCGGCAATGCCATCAACGAAGGTGCCACCAAGAAAGGGCAAGACAGTCCTCGAACCTCGCGAAGCACGATCACTGCGTGTGATCCTGACCGAGAATCGGAAGTAGTCACTGCGCGCGATGGTTCTCGTGAATCCGACGGGCGCGCCGTCCGATCCGCGGTCGAGAGAGCTCAACAGGAACACTGGTGCGCCAGGCTTCACTCCAAGAGCATCCGACTCGAAGCTGTTTGCCGCCACGGCCTCGACCACTGTTTCGGAAGTAGCGAGCGTGAGTCCATATCGCTTCGAGAGCTGAATGTACGCGTCCGGGCCATCCGGCTGAAGCTGGGGAACGCCTTCGGGACGCCGTCCAAGGTCATCTAGCAGAGGCGAGGCATCTGTGCGCAGGAACATCTGACTGAGGGATACCGGAATACTGCCAACCGCATGAGTGAAGGTGAGTTCGAATACCCGGGCGCCGGCAGCTAGGTTCACGAGTCGGCCGATGCGTCCCCCGACCGTGACTCTTCGGGAGTCAACGAGCTGGTGCAGTCGGGGTTCCATCCTTCGTTTGCCCCCACGGAAGCTATCGGCAGCCGCGATCACCTCGTAGCTCGTCTTCGGTTCCGCGACAATGGTCCCCTTGCCCTTGACTCGGTAGACCTGGCCGTCGGACTCGATGATCTGAAGTGCCTGACGGATCACCGTCCGGCTCACGCCGAAGATGCCCTCAAGCTCGGCCTCGGATGGCATCACCTCGCCGGACCTCCATCGCCCGTGCTCGATCTCCTCCTTCAGGATCTCCTGCAGCTGATAGTAGAAGGGGATCGGACTCGACCGGTCGATCCGCCGGAAGGGCGCTTCTCGCCTCTTCACGCTGTTCTCCTCACCCGTTGTGACGGACGGATGGTCTCACCCGGAGCGCAACACCAACACTGGCCATCAGCTCGACACTGACACTCCCCGCGACCAGTCATCGCGCAGCCTGTCATCCTGTTAACTTAACATCATAAGAAGATGGGGGCAAGAACTACACATGAGTTCATGGTGGACACACGAGTGCGAGAACTCCTCCGACTTGTGGGACTCCACTGCCTTCCGTCGTTTCGGGCCAACGCAGGTGAGCGAGCGGTTGCGCATTCGGATCCCGCGTGAACCCCCTGTCGGTGCCCGCGCTGTCCGGGCAACCGACCGCTTCGGCCGCTGCTGCGATCCGCCGCAAGGAGTGCGATTGCAGTGGCTTGCCGAACGCTCCGAGTGGACAGGTTGACTTCACCGGTCGCCTGATCGACTCTTGCGCCGTAGCTCACCGGGAGACGTCGGTAAGGAGATCAGATGACCGAGGACGCAGTTGCCCTTGCACAAGATGAAGCTGTCGAGCTCCTTGCCTATCTACTGGCCAGCGCCCACAGCTGCATGTACGACCCGCCCGGCTACGGCACGTACAGGCTCGCCACCGCTGCCGAACGCCTCGCTCGAGCCTGGACTCCTCGCGCGACCGGAACCCTTGCCAAGTACCTGGGCGAACTTGCACGTTCGGTGCCCCGTCAGTCCTGGGAGCCGGTGGAGAATCTGGCTCAAACGGAGGCCTATCTCCTCGAGCTCATCGCGGGCCTCGCGTCGGAGGTCAAACAACGTGAACTAGGAGATCGCGACGATGCTTGACGCACTTGAAGCGATCCGCACTCGGCGCGTGGCCAAGGGCTATGCAGACAGACCGGTTCCCTCAGATGCTCTCTGGACGATCCTTGAGGCGGCGCGGTGGGCGCCTTCGGGTTCCAACCTTCGGGTGCACCGCTTCGTTGTCGTGACGGACCGCAGGGTTCTCCGGCTCATCCGGATGTTCTCCCCCGGCATGGTCGCGGGCGTGCCAGGAGCCCTGGTGTTGATCTGCATCGACTGGAATCTGGCCGGATACGAGGCGCCGATCCGCGCCTACCGCGAGGTGTATTGGGACGTCGGAACCGCCGCCCAGAACATGCTGCTCGCGGCGCACGCGTTGGGTCTGGTCGCGGGGCCGATGACCGCGGATTCACCGTCGGCGCTCCGCGTGCTCCTCAACCTCCCGTTACATCTCGAGCCCCAGATGATGATCGGGCTGGGGTACCCGGGTGAAGAACCGATCGCGACACCTTCTTTCGGCAGGGTCCGCACGCGGGTGGAAGACCTGGTTCTGACGGCACCACTGGAAGAGGGAATCAACCATGCCTGAGTCTCCCGGCGTGCTCACGGAAGACGAGGCGGTAGAGCTGTTCGCCTACCTGCTCACGTCTGCGCGCACCCAGCTAGACGAGCCTCCCGATTACGCCTCCATGAGGCTGCTCACGGCGGCCGAACCGCTCCGGGACCGGGTCGCCGGTCGAGTCTCGCCCGAGGTTGCCGCCATGTTGGAAGCGACGCTCGTACCCTCGTCGCACGCGCGGAACTCGAGGGGCAGGCCGATGACTGATGGGATGCTCGAGCTGATCCGCACCCGCCGTGTGATCCGGGCGATGAGCGACCGGTCGATCCCGCTTCAGGATCTCGAGAAGATCCTGGAGGCGGGCCGCTGGGCGCCCGCCGGCGGGAACCAGCGGGTGGTCCGGTTCGTCGCCGTGCGCGATCCCAAGACACTAGAGGTGCTGCGCCGAGTCTCGCCGGGGATGCTGCAGCGTCCGGCTGCAGCAATCGTCCTATGCCTGGATCACGAGGCGATCCGCGCGAACGAGATCCCCGACAATGACCCCGTACCCTACGTGGATATCGGCACTACGATGCAGACGATGCTGCTCGCGGCCCATGCGCTCGGGATTGGCTCGGGACCGGTGACCTCGTTCGCCCACGAGGCCGTGCGCGTCGCGCTGAACCTGCCGCGCGAGCTCACGCCCGAGCTCATGGTGTGCTTTGGCTATGCCGAGAAGGGCGCCCGGCAACCGTTGACGCGTGGCGGAGGCGCGCCGCGCGTCACCTGGCAGGACCTCACGCACTGGGAGCGCCACCCGCAAAGCCCGCAGAGCTAGCCGCGCGGGCCCGATCTCCGAACACCCAGAAGTGATGGACGATGGCGCCCCCGGCCCCAAGCATCACCACCATGAGAGCCACCGCCCTCACGCTCCACGTTGGACCTCCATCCAGGAGTCCAGGTATCTCCTCTCGAGCGCGGGTTCGAGGGTCTGGAGCCATGCCGCGCCCGCGAGGTCCTCCGGCCGAAGGATCGTCGAAGTGAGGTTCTCTGGCAGGAGTCCCTTGGCTACAAGTGAGTTCCTCGTCATCGACTTCTGCGGGACCTGGACGGCCGCCCACCCACCCGTAGAACTCGGACGCCTGCTCGGTCGAGACAGCGTGGTTGATGAAGAGGTGCGCGAGGACCGGGCTCTGTGATGCCCGTGCGACGACGTAGTTATCCGTGCCGATGTGCCCACCGACACGACCGTTCGTGAACGCACGAGGCGACACGTACCTCAGGGTCGAGGGGCTTTGACCCTTGGGCAGGAAGTGCTGGGCCGCGCCCATGTCGCCGCTGAAGGAGTGGCTGATAGCGAACTTGCCTTCGGGTATGCCGAGGTAGGCGCAGTCAACCGTGATCCTCGCGTCGTTCTCTGTGACGAGGCTTAACAGCGCGTCCTTGGTTTTGTCGATCTCGTCCTGCGAGGAGGTGTTGGGATCCATCCCCCCGTTCCGGTAGAACGCGAAAGCCATAGCCTCTCGGAACTGGTCGTAGAAACCGACCTTGCCCTTCGCAGAGGGATCCCAGAGCATGTTCCAGGGATTCTCGAAGTCGGCCGGGTCGATGGTGGTCATGTCGGTCCGCCAGGCGACGCCTATCGTCGTCACGGTGTTGACCACGCTGTACTGACTGCCCTTGTCGTACCAGGGATCTGCAAGCTCGGGCCAGATGTTGGATCGGTTGGGGATGTAGCTGTTGTTCAGAGGTTGGAGGAGCTTGACTGCGAGGGGCGGAGAAGTCAGGCCACGCATAGACCTTCAGAGGGCCGGCTTCCGGCGACAGCCCCGAGGCGATGGCTTGGTTGTCGTCGAAGATCGGGAGCTCGACGGGGTTCGAGGGGCCGCCCGTCGGCACTCCGGTGCTCGCGACCCCGGTGCCGCTCTTGCCGCAGGCGGCCAGGAGCGCCGAGACTCCCGGCACCATAAGGGCCATGCGCTTCACGAGGATCGCGCATGACTCCTCCTCCCAGATGCGGACCTGTTGGGTCTGCCCCAGCTTCGGTTGACTCCTAACCTGTGAAGATTCACCTTCACTGGGAAGGAAGGAAACCTATGCCCAAGGCGTTCCCCGAGGAGTTCCGCCGCGACGTCGTGGCGGTCGCCCGTCGACGAGAAGCACCCGCGAGCCAGGTGGCCAAGGACTTCGGGATCTCTCAGTCCTGTCTTTCCCGCTGGGTCCGCCGGGCCGGGATCGAAGAGGGCCAGCGCGAAGGACTGACACTTGCCGAAGAGGCCGAGATCCGAGCCCTGAAGAAGCGCAACCGCCTGTTGGAGCAGGAGAACGAGATCCTGCGTCGAGCCGCTATCTACCTGGGGCAGGGACTCAACCCAAAATGAGCTACCCGCTGGTCCGTGACCTTGCCTTCGACGGGATCCCCGTCAAGGTGACCTGCCGGGTCCTGGGCTTCTCGCCCCAGGCGTTCTACAAGTGGAGGGCCAACCCCGTGTCCGTCCGCGAGTGGTCAGACGCGCACCTGGTCGATGCCGCGCTCACCGTGCACGCGGATGATCCGACCTTCGGCTACCGCTTCATCGGCGATGAGCTCGCCGCAGAGCACGGCATCACCGCCAGCGAGAACCGTGTGCAGCGTCTGTGCAGCTCGCACGGGATCTTCTCGGTCCTGGCCAAGCGCCGGCGGCGTGGGGGCCGACCCGGTCCGGCGGTGCACGATGACCTGGTCCGCCGTGAGTTCACCGCCGAGCGGCCGAACGTGCTGTGGCTCACCGACATCACCGAACACCGCACCGACGAGGGCAAGCTCTACCTCTGCGCGATCAAGGACGCATGTTCGAACCGGATCGTCGGCTACTCGATCGATGAACGCATGAAGGCATCCTTGGCGGTCGCGGCGCTTCGAAACGCCAGGGCGCTGCGCGGCTGCCGCGGCACTGTGGTGCATTCGGACCGCGGGAGCCAGTTCCGTTCCGCCAAGTACGTGCGTGCATTGCGCGAGGCCGGGATGCAGGGTTCGATGGGCCGAACGGGCACCTGCGCCGACAACGCCGCCATGGAGTCGTTCTTCTCGCTGCTCCAGAAGAACGTACTTGACCGTCAACGATGGAGCAGCAGAGAGGAGCTACGCCTCGCGATCGTTGCCTGGATCGAACGCACGTACCATCGCCGACGCCGTCAGCGCGGTCTCGGCAAGCTCACCCCGATCGAGTACGAGACCATCTTCGAGGTCGTTCATGCGGCCTGAAGTCTTGCCAACTCACGAGTCAACCGAACTGGGTGCAGACCCGTTCTCCTATCATCCTAGTTTTGTCCTATCATCCTGATTCGCACGAGCGTGGCGCGGATGGGAGGTGTTCGTGACGGAGCCCGAGTTGCTCGCGATCATCCGCCGCATCTACGAAGAGATGTGCCACGTCGAGCGAGGCGAACGCGTGCTCATCATCGCGGATTCCCGAACACCAGCGGACATCACGAACGCGTTCTTCCGCGAAGCGCTCACTCTGGGGACGGACGCCTCGGTTCTGCAGGTCCCGGTGCCGCCGCCACCCGCCCTGCAAACCTCGGCCAAGTGGTCTCCGGTCGTGACGGCGGCCGCAGGCGAGGCGGACCTCATCGTCGATCTGGCGGTTGGTTACGCGAGGTTCATCGTCGAGGCCATGCAACGTGGAGCGCGAGTGATCTCACCCGGCGATGGCACGGGCAACGAACTGCTCGCCGATGTCCTCGTGCGGACGATGGGTCGTGTCGACATCACCGCCCTCCGCCACGAGGCTGATCGTATCGCGGAGATGTTCACGGCCGCGAGCAGGGCTCACATCACCTCCGATGCTGGAACAGACCTCACGATCGATCTCGACGGACTCGTTGGTGAAGCCGCAGATGGGTTCCTCTGGGATCCGGACCGCAGCGAGTACAAGAGCAGGTGGGACCTGCTCCCGCCGGCACAGCCAGGGGTGACCATCCCCGCCGGTCGCGCGACCGGCATCATCGCCGTGGACGGATTCGTGCTCTGGGAGCCGGAGGACATAGAGGTGCCGACCACGCCGGTTCTGCTGGACGTCGAGGATGGAGTCATCACCCACATCGGCGGAGATACGGACTTCGCTCGGAAGCTGTCTGTTTGGCTGGAGTCGTTCGCACCCGATCGCAGCGTTTTCCAGGGACCGGCACACTGCAACGTGGGTACCAACCCACAGGCGAAGCTGACCGATCATCAGGAGTTCGAACGGCTGCGGGGAACGATCACGTTCGGATGGGGAGACAGCTCCGTCGTAGCCGAGCTCGCTGGCCTCGACGAGGCGCAGCCGTGGGTGGCCTCCCCGGTGCACTGGGACACGATGATCCGTCTGCCATCCCTCTGCCTCGATGGCCAGGTCGTGGTCGACCGAGGGACGATCCGGGAAGACTGACGCCTAGGGCGGGCAGGCGGTTCAGAACCTGAGGTCGGCCACGGCGCTCGAGCCCGACCACGTCGACTCCCCCTTGCGGCGGGACCGCCAGAGCACCAGCGCGATGACCGCCAGGATCAGCCCTGAGGTCAACAGCAACAGGCTCGCGAGTGCATTGATCGAAGGTCGAGCGGACGAACGCGCCGACGCGTACAGCCGCATCGGGATGGTCATGCTGGACGCTCCGCCGCTCAGGAACTGGACGATCACGAAATCGTCGATCGACACGGCGAAGGCGACGGCCGCACCGGCGACCAGAGCCGGCGTCAGCATCCTGAGCAGCACGCGACCCAGCGCTCCCCATGGTGAGGCGCCGAGGTCCATGGCCGTGTTCTCGTACTCCTGACCCAGGGCCAGCAGCCGTCCTCGGACTATGACGAGGACCAACGCGAACGTGAAGGTCACGAGACCCAGCGTCTGGGCGACGGTTCCGAACGGGATGAACCGATAGAGAGCACCGAAAACGACGACGAGTCCCACTGCCATCACGATCTCCGGCGTCACCAGGGTCAGGAGGCTCACGAGGTTTGCACCCCGAGCGACCCTGCTCCGCCACCGCGTCAATCCGATCGCCGTTGCGGCGCCGAGCGGCGTCGCGATCAGCATGGTGGTGAACGACAGTTTGAGGGTCTGGAACAACGCTCCGCGCAGGGAAGGATCACGCAGGACCGAACCTTCGTCGAACAAGTACCATCGCAGCGAGAAGCCTTGCCACACGGACGTCGAACGACCGGCGTTGAACGAGAAGAGCACCGCAAGGGCTACCGGTACCAGGGACCACCCGACGTACCCCCATGTCCACGCGCGGAGGAGCCGTCCTTTGGCCCATCCGCCGGACTCGCCGCCCCGCTCGGTCCTTGCCTCGATCCTCTCTTCCCCGGCTCGCGCGACCCTTCGCAGGTAGTAGGTCATCAACAAGAGAAGGAATCCCATGAGGAGGATCGTGATCGCCGCTCCTTCGCCGCCAGCGCTGGTGCTCTGATTGACGAACGTGTCGATCTCGTTACCGAGCATCCGCGTGCGCGGCGAACCCGACAGGAGGTTCGTCGTGTAGAAGTCTCCGAACATCGGGAGCAGGACGAGCACTGCACCCGCTAGGAGCCCATCCATGGACTGAGGCAGTGTCACCCGGAAGAAGGTCTGGCGGGGCGTCGCTCCGAGGTCCCGCGCAGCCTCGATCGTGGACTCAGGGATGCGATCGAGGGCAGCGAACAGCGGAAGGATGAAGAAAGGCACGTACCCGTACGTGAGTCCCAGGATCACGACGAAGGACTTGCCGGATAGCCACTGGACCGGGGCTACTCCGACCACCGACAGAGCTCGGTTGACCAGGCCCTTGGTGCCCAGGAGATTGACCCACGCGAGCATCCGCATCAGGTAGTTGATCCAGAAGGGCAATAGGATCAGTGTGAGATAGAGGCTGCGTCGTCGCCCCGCACGTCGGGAAACGAAGTACGCGACCGGATACCCGATCACAGCACACAGTAGGGTGGCGATCGACACGTACGTCACCGTGCGAACCGCGACTACGCCCAGCCCCCCGTGCAAGAGGTCGTGGAACACGTCCCCGAACCACTGCGTGTTCCACCAGACAGGGTTCCACTGCGGCACGGGGATCCCCAAGATGGGGTCGACACCCCCCATAGCCACTGAAGCGATAGCGTAGAAGGGCACGAGGAAGAAGAGAAGGAGCCAGGCCAGTCCAGGAAGAGCCATCAGCTTCCAGATCCGGGAACCCGCCAGTCGGACTCGCGCCTTCGTCATCGCGGTGATGCTCCAACGATACGCGATGGTGCACAGAGCAGGTCATACACAGCGGGGCCCACCTCGCTCAGGTTGAGGCCTTCGATGATGACCACACTGTTGTGGAGCAACAGGTGGTGCACTGGGTGCCCCGGCGCGCCTTTCACCTCAACCTCCAGTGAAGCGGGGGGTTCCCCTCTGCCGATGGAGGACGCGTCTACCCATGGAGGACGCGGAGTGCCTCGGCGGGAAGGTGCACGGTGATCGCCTCACCCCGCTGGAAGGGGATGCCCCCGCCCGTGTTCTGCACCCACGCCTGGAGCGTCTGTCCCGAGGCGAGGTGCACGACCACCTGCATCGCGGAGCCCACGTAGACGACCCGCTCCACCATGCCGGGCACACGGTTCCCCCCGGTTGAGCCGTGCTCTTCGATCCGCACGCGCTCGGGGCGGATCACGATCTTCGCGTCGCCGCGCAGATCGGCGTCGCCCTTCGTAGCAACCAGTTCGAACTCGCCGAGACGCACCGTCGCGTGGCCCTCGCGGTCGTGCCCGACGCCCTGCGCATCCATGAGGTTCGAGACGCCCAGGAAGTCCGCGACGAAGGACGTGCGCGGCTCCTCGTAGATCTCGCTCGGCGTGCCGACCTGCTCGACACGGCCATTGCTCATCACGGCCAGCCGGTCGGACATCGTGAGCGCCTCCTCCTGGTCGTGCGTCACATAGATGAACGTGATGCCGACCTCCTCCTGGAGGGTCTTCAGCTCGATTTGGAGGGCCTTGCGCAGCTTCGCATCGAGCGCACCGAGAGGTTCGTCGAGCAGGAGCACGGACGGGCCGAGGATCAGCGCGCGCGCGAGCGCGACACGCTGCTGCTGGCCGCCGGAGAGCTGCGATGGGCGGCGCTTCCCGTAGCCCTCCAGTCGCACCAGTGCGAGCGCGTTGCCGATCTTCTGGTACGCCTCCTGCTTCGTGATGCTCTTGTAGCGCAGGCCGAAGCCGATGTTCTCGGCGACCGAGAGGTGCGGGAACAGCGCATAGTTCTGGAAGACCGTGTTGACGTTGCGTTTGTGCGGCGGGGTCTGCGCCAGGTCGATCCCATCGAGCAGGACCCGTCCCTCGTCGGGCCGCTCGAAGCCGGCGATCAGCCGGAGCGTCGTCGTTTTGCCGCAGCCGGACGGCCCGAGGAGCGAGAAGAACTCACCGGGCGGCATGTCGAGGTCGATGCCCGCGACCGCCGTGACCTCGGCGAACCGCTTGACGAGGTCAAGCAGCTGGACGTGGCCGCCCGGCATCTCGCTACCCTCGGCGCCCGCTCGCGAGCGCTCTGAAATGGGCCGGGACTCCCTTAGTCCCCAGGGGAATCACTCTGCGACCCGGTCCCTCTTCAATCTCGAGCACAGCCTTCAATCTCGAGCACAGCACTTCTCTGCTCTGCCTCCTTCGCCGAGCGGGAGTCTAGTCTCAGTCTTGACAGACATGATACCCGGACCACATGATATCCTAGGATAAGAAGATGAGCCAAATGATATCCTAGGATGAGAAGATGACCTGGGAGAGAACCCGGGAGAAGGGCAGGGAGGGCGGACGGTGGTGCGCATCTTCGATGTCTCGCTTCCGATAACGCCGGGCGGGGCGCTATGGCCCGGGGACCCGCCAACGGTGCTCGAACCGTGGTGGACGGTCGCGAAGGACGGGGGGGGCAACGTTTCGGAGCTTCGCGTCGGGACGGCTTCCGGAACCCACGTCGACTCGCCCGCGGAGTTCTTTGAGGGTGGATCCGGGGTCGACCAGGTCCCGCTGGAGGCCTTGCTTGGCGAAGTCTTCGTCGCGGACGCGACGGGCTTCCAGGGCGAGATCGGCCCCGAGGAACTCGAGCGGCTCGGCATCGAGCCGGGAACGTCTCGCCTGCTAATCAAGACCAGCAACTCAGAACGGTGGAGGCAAGATCCAACGGCGTTCTTCGACGACTACGTCTGCCTGGCGCCCGATGGTGCCAAGTGGGTGGTCGAACGGGGCATCAAGACGCTTGGGGTCGATGCACTGGAGGTGGAGGTGAAAGGCGCGCCAGGGCACCCGGTGCACCGCCTGTTGCTCCAGAACGATGTGGTCATCATCGAAGGTCTCAACCTGAGCGAGGTGGGCCCCGCTGTGTATGACCTGCTCTGTGCACCATTGCGTATCGTCGGGGCGGCCGGGAGCCCCGCGCGCGTGCTGTTGTTGGAGAAGAGAGCGGAGGTCAGCCGAAGCTGAACAGGCGGACCCGTCCCTCGGGCGACGGGCCCAAGATGGCAATCGGATTCGAAAGGAGGAATGTTCGACATGACCAAGATCGTCAACTCCTGGGACGAGTGGTCGCCGCTGAAGCGCGTCATCATCGGTCGGCCGGAGGGCACGAACGTCCCCGCCGCGGAGCCGGCGTGGTGGTATGACCTGCCACGCGGTGGTTACCCGCTCGGCTCGTGGGGGCCCTTCCCGCAGGAGATGCTGGACGCTGCCAACGAGCAGATGGATTATTTCGTCGCCCAGCTCGAGCAGCGCGGTGTGGTCGTGGAGCGTATCGACATCCAGGACTTCATGTTGAACAAGCCGCTGCCGTCGCCGCTGGGCTGGGTGCAGCAGAACGCGCACGGCGTGAACAACGTCCGCGACGTGACCATGATCCACGGCAACTACATCGTCGAGGCGACCACGGTGCGGCGCAGCCGCATCTATGAGCGCTTCAACCTGCGGCCGATCTTCGAACGCTACTTCAAAGAGGATCCCGAGCTCGTCCACTTCGCCGCCCCTATGCCGATGCTGACTGACGAGTCCTACGTCAAGAACTACTACTACGACATGGAGCACACCTGGACCGACGAGCAGAAGCGGGAGCGGCTGTACGATTGGCAGTTCCAGTTGACGGAGAAGGAGGCCTTGTGGGACGCGGCCGATGCCATGCGCTTCGGCAAGGACATCTTCCATCAGGGCTCCTGCGTGACCAACAAGGGGGGCATGGATTGGCTGAAGCGCATGTTCGCCGCGCTCGGCATCCGCGTCCATCACGTGCTGTTCGACACGCCGAAGGAGAAGGACAAGCCGGACAACTACCACCCCTGGCATATCGACGTTAACCTCGTGCCGTTGCGACCCGGCCTGTGCATCTACAACCCGGATTGGTCGCCCCGTACGCCTGAGATGTGGGAGCTCTTCAAGCAGAACGACTGGGAGCTCGTACCGGCGGTCAGGCCCACCTACGTGCACAGGAACGACGTGTATCTGACCGGCCTCTACGAGGGGAAGTCGTGGATCTCGATGAACACCTTCTCCATCGACGACAAGACGGTCTGCGTCGAGGCGCACGAGACGGCCTACTGTGACCAGCTCTCGAAGCTCGGTTTCGAGGTCGTGCCGATCCCCTACGAGAAGGTGATCCCGTTGGGAGGCGCCTTGCACTGCACGACGCTTGACGTCTATCGGGAGAGCACCTGCGAGGACTACTTCCCCAAGCAGGTCAAGGGTTACTGAGGGGGCCCTGCGCTCCTGGCATCGTGAGCAAGGAGCCGGTGATCGCGCACCGGGGCTTGTCCCTGGGCCGGCGCAAGGGCCGGTCGTTCGTGCTCACGAACGACCGCAGCTGTGGTGGCGAAGGCGACGGGAAGGGGGTATGAGGCAACCGGAGCGGACACCGTCCGCGCATCAGACCCCTCCCGGAAAGGACTCCGAGCGATGCCACGTCGTGTTCTCATCATGGGCGCCGCGGGGCGCGACTTCCATAACTTCAACGTCGCCTACCGCGACGACCA
>Ga0315282_10007875_pt1 | contig 17389 bp, 14 predicted proteins | sample YL17G07_20_MG_FD_203693 | JGI IMG/M metagenome (GOLD analysis project Ga0315282, IMG submission 203693) | Sediment microbial communities from Yellowstone Lake, YNP, Wyoming, USA - YL17G07_20 | ecosystem: Environmental > Aquatic > Freshwater > Lake > Sediment | place: USA: Wyoming | collected... | reverse complement strand
CAACCGGCCGGATCTCAGGCGCGTCCCGCTCTTTTTTCTCCGGGGGACGTTCGAGGCCCCCGAGGCGGCCAAGATCGCCGCGGCGGAATGCGACGGAATCTTCCAGAAGCCGTTCGACTCGGAGCGGCTGGCGGCGGCCGTCCGCGAGCTCATCGAGAAGAGGGCCTGGCCGCCGACCCTGCCCGAGGAGCCCGTCCCCTTCGGCGGGCGGCCCTCCGGGAAGGGCGAGAAGGCGGGAGACGCGGTCTGAGCCTCCCGCGGAATCCATCGGATACGTGGTGATCCCATGAACGACAAGACGCAGCTCGAAAAAACCTACGACCCCAAGCCCGTCGAGGAAAAATGGTCGAAGTTCTGGCTTAACGAGGGCCTGTTCGTCGCCGACGCCAAGTCTCCGAAACCGAAGTTCTCCATGGTCCTGCCGCCGCCCAACGTCACCGGCATCCTCCATATGGGCCACGCCCTGTGCTTCACCTTGCCCGACATCATCACCCGCTGGAAGCGGATGCAGGGCTACAACTGCCTCTGGCTGCCTGGGACGGACCACGCCTCGATCGCCGTACACAACGTCATCGAGAAGAGCCTGGCGGCCAAGGGCCTGAGCCGGGAGCAGGTCGGCCGGGAGGAATTTCTCCGGATCGCCTGGGAGTGGCAGGGAAAATACGGCGGCGTCATCACCGAACAGCTCAAAAGGCTCGGCGCCTCCCTCGACTGGTCGCGCCAGCGCTTCACCATGGACCCGGGCTTCAGCCGGGCCGTCAAGCACGTCTTCGTCTCCCTCTACAACGAGGGCCTGATCTACCGCGATTATTACCTGGTCAACCGCTGTCCCCGCTGCGGGACCGTTCTCTCGGACATCGAGATCGAGCACCGCGATCTCCACGGCAAGCTCTGGTACATCAAATACCCGGTCGAGGGCTCATCCGAGGCGATCGTCGTCGCCACGACCCGGCCCGAGACCATGCTCGGCGACACGGCCGTCGCCGTCCACCCCGACGACGAGCGGTTCAAGCATCTCCACGGACGCCGCGTCCTCCTGCCGATCCAGAACCGCCCCATCCCCGTCATCACGGACGAGCGGGTGGAGCGGGAATTCGGCACGGGCGCGGTCAAGGTCACGCCCGCCCACGATCCCGTCGACTTCGAGCTCGGCAAGATCCACGGCCTGGACCAGATCATCGTCATCGACGGCTCGGGCAAGATGACCGAGGCGGCCGGGCCGGAGTTCAAGGGGCTCGACCGGTTCGAGTGCCGGACTCGGGTCGTCGACAAGCTCCGCGGGCTGGGCCTGCTGGTCAAGATCGAGGACTACGACCACGCCGTCGGCCACTGCTACCGCTGCAAGAGCGTCATCGAGCCGTACCTCTCGTGGCAGTGGTTCGTCCGCATCAAGCCCCTGGCCGACGAGGCCATCCGCGTCGTCGAGACGGGCGAAATCGAGTTCGTGCCCGCCAACTGGGCCAAGACGTATTTCGAGTGGATGTACAACATCCACGACTGGTGTATCTCGCGCCAGCTGTGGTGGGGCCACCGCATCCCGGCCTGGTACTGCCGCGACTGCAAGCACACGATGGTCGCCATGGAGGCGCCGGCGAGGTGCGAGAAGTGCGGCGGGCCGCTCGACCAGGACGAGGACGTCCTCGACACCTGGTTCTCCTCCGCCCTGTGGCCCTTCGGCACCCTCGGCTGGCCGGACGAGACCGAGGACCTGCGGACCTTCTACCCGACGGACCTCATGTCGACCGGCTTCGACATCATCTTCTTCTGGGTGGCCCGGATGATCATGATGGGCCTCAAGTTCCGCGGCCGCATCCCGTTCCGCCAGGTCTTCATCAACGGCCTGGTCCGGGACGTCAAGCGCCGCAAGATGAGCAAGTCCGAGGGCAACATCATCGATCCGCTGGAGATGATCGACAAGTACGGCACGGACGCGCTCCGCTTCACCCTGGCCGCCCTGGCCGTCCCCGGCATGGACCTGGCGCTGTCCGAGGAGCGGATGGCCGGCTACCAGGCCTTCGCCAACAAGATCTGGAACGCCTCGCGCTTCGTCCTCATGAACCTGGGCGACCAGCCGGCCGAAGTCCGCGAGGAGGAGCTGACGCTCGCCGACCGCTGGATCCGCAGCCGCCTCGCGGCCGTGACCGGGTCCCTGGCCAAGAGCCTCGAGCAATACAAGTTCTACGAGGCGGCGGACGCCCTCTATCACTTCATCTGGCACGAGTTCTGCGACTGGTACCTCGAGCTGGCCAAGGTCGGGCTGAAGGAAGGCAACCGGACGACGGAAGCCGTCCTGGCCGCCGCCCTCGACCAGGTCCTGCGGCTCCTCCACCCGTTCATGCCCTTCATCACCGAGGAGATCTGGCAGCACCTGCCCGGCGCCGGCCGGTCGATCGCCCTGGCCGCCTTCCCGGCCGCCCGCGAGGAGTGGCGCGACGAGGAGGCCGAAAAGTCCATGGCCCTCCTCCAGGAGGTCGTCGTCGAGGTCCGCAAGATCAGGACCGAGAACCGCATCCCGCCCAAGGAGAAGCTCGATCTGTGGGTCAAGGCGTCCGACAAGGACGCGGCGCGCTCTCTTGCCGCCGTGGACGCTTCGCTGCGGGCCCTGGCCGGCATCGCCAAGCTCGAGTTCGCGGCGGCCGCGCCGGCCGCGAAGAGGGTCCTGAAGGGCGTCGCCGGCCCCTTCGAGCTGGCCATCCCGCTCGCGGAAACGGCCGACCTGGGCCAGGAGAAGGAGCGGCTCGAGAAGGAGATGCAGAAGATCCGGGCGGAAATCGGCAAGCTCGAGCAGAAGCTCGACCGTGCCGACTTCGTGGCCAAGGCGCCGCAGGCCGTCGTCGAAGAGGCGCGCGCCCGCCTCGCCGGGCTCAAGGACAGGGGCCAAAAGGTCGAAAAGAACCTGGCCCAACTCTCGCCGCCGGCCTGAGCCGGGCCGGCGATTCCGTCAGACGGACGGACCCATGGCCATCGGGACGATCATTCTCAGATTCGAGAGCCTGCCCTCCACGAACGACGCCGCCCGTGAGCTCGTCCGCGCCGGCGCGGCCCACGGCACGGTCGTCGTCGCCGAGGAGCAGAGCCGCGGCCGGGGCACCAAGGGGAGGCTATGGCATTCGCCGCGCGGCCGCGGGCTTTACGCCTCGTTCCTCCTCCGCTGGGACGCCGCCGGCGGGCCCGGCGAGGCGTTCCCCCTCCTGCCGCTCGCGGCCGGGCTGGCCGCGGCCGACGCCGTCCTGGAAGCGGCGGGCGTCGAGGCCCGCCTCAGGTGGCCCAACGACCTCGTCCACGGCCGGCGGAAGCTCGGCGGCATCCTGACCGAGGGAGTCTTCCAGCCCGGGGCCCCGGGCCACGCCGTCGTCGGCATCGGTCTGAACGTCAACCACGAGGAATCCGATTTCCCTGCGGACCTGAAAACCGCGGCGACGTCGCTCCGCCTGATCACGGGCCGGGCCGCGGACATCGAGGACCTCCTGGTCCGCCTTTGCCGAAGGCTCGAGTCCTGGTATAATTCGCTTATCCGGGGAGACAGGGAAGGCCTCATCCGGGCGGCCGAGGCGCGCATGGCTTTTTCCCCGGGGACCGGAATGCGCGTGGCGACGGCCAAGGGCGAAATCGGCGGGACCTACCGGGGCCTGGGCCCCGACGGCCGGCTCCGGCTGGAACGGGCGGGCCTGCCGGAATCCGTGGCTTTCGAAGAGATCCTGGGGCTCGATTGGGAATGACAGGCAGGAGGCGAGATGCTGCTGGCGTTTGACATCGGGAATACGACGGTGGCCGTCGGCATGTTCGGGGAGGAGAAGCTCGTCAGGAGCTGGAAGATCAAGACCGACCGGGACAAGACGGCCGACGAGTACGGAGTCGTCCTGCTCAACCTCTTTCAGGCTTCCAAGATCCCGCTGAAGAAGGCCGAGGCCGCGATCATTTCGAGCGTCGTGCCGCCGCTGACGCCCGTCATCCAGGACGTCTGCCGCGATTTCTTCGGCCTCGAAGCCCTCGTCGTCGGTCCCGGGCTGAAGACGGGCATGCCCATCCTCTACGAGAGCCCGCTCGAGGTCGGCGCCGACAGGATCGCGGCCGCAGTCGGGGCCTACGAAAAGTACGGAGGTCCCGTGATCGTCCTGGACTTCGGGACGGCGACGACGTTCGACGCCATCTCGGCCAAGGGCGAGTACCTGGGCGGGGCGATCGCGCCGGGCATCCAGATCTCGGCCGAGGCCCTCTACCTCAAGACGGCCCGCCTGCCGCGGATCGAGATCCGCAAGCCGAAGCGGGCCATCGGCCGGACGACCGTCTCCAGCATGCAGTCCGGCCTCTACTTCGGCTACATCGGGCTCGTCAACAACATCATCGACGAGATCCGCAAGGACCTCGGCAAGAGCGTCAAGGTCATCGCCACCGGAGGCTTCGGCGGCCAGATCACGCCCGAGGTCCAGACCGTCGAGGCCTACGAGCCGGACCTGGTTCTCGAGGGACTGAGGATCATCTTCGAAAGGAACCGCCAGGAGTAAGGCCGGGGCCTGAAAAGAAAAAATGAGCGACCAGGCGCAGAGCGGTTACTACCAGACCATCGCCAAGGAGTTCCTCAGCCGCCGGGGTGCGCCGTTCTTCCTTTCACCCCTAGACCTGGCGGTGATCCACGCCTGGGAGAAGGATAAGATTCCCCTGCCTGTCGTTCTCGAGGGCATCGGCCGGGTCTTCGACGGCCTTCGCTCACGCGCCCGCGGCACGAAAGGCTTCTCCTTATCGAGCTGCGAGGCCCAGGTCCGGAAAGCGCTGGCCCAGCACAGGGACCGGGCCGCCGGCCGGAGGAGGCCGGCCGCGCCGCGGTCCCGGAAGGCGGCCAAGGCCAAAACGGAGATCGAGGCCTGTCTGAAGAGCCTGCCCGCCGGTGAGCGGACGCTCAGGCCTCTCCTTCAGGACGCCGCCGGCCTGCTGTCCGGCGAGGCCCCGAACGAAGCGGCCCTGGAAAAAATCGACGAGGCCGTGGACGGCCTCCTGTGGAGCCGGGCCTCCCGGGCCGAGCGCGAGGGAGCCGAGCGGCGGACGAGCCGGGAGTTCCCCGGCCGGAGCGCCGACGAGATCACGGCCGCGGCCCAGACCAGGCTCATCAAGTCCGCCAGGGAAGAGCGGAAAATCCCGTATGTTTCGCTTTTTTATTACTAAATGAGTCCCACGAGCCTCCGCACGAAAATCCTGTCCCTGCTCGCCAAGCGGCGGGAGGGCCTGAACGCCGGACAGATACAGTCCGAGCTCGGCCTGAAACGGCGCGACCATGGCAAGCTCCTCGAAGAGATCAGAGCCCTGGAAGGGGAGAAGCTCCTGCGCTCGCTGAAGGGCCGCCTGGTCCTCGCGCCGCGGTCCGGGCTCGTCCGCGGCCGGTTCGTGACTTCGAGGCGGGGCTTCGGCTTCGTCGCCCCGGCCGGCGGCGGGCCGGACATTTTCATTCCGGCCCGCTTCGCCGAGGGCGTCCTGCAGGGTGACGAGGTCGAGGTCCTGGCGAAAGACTCGGGACGGTTCGGCAAGCCCGAGGGACGAATCGTCCGCGTGCTCGGCCGGGAGCGCACGACGATGCTCGGGATCTACAAGGAGCGGGCCGGGGCGCCTTTCCTCCAGGCCTTCGACTCGCCGTCGCCGGAAGACATCGCCCTGCGCTCTCGGGGGCGCCTGGCGCCCGAGCCGGGGATGATCGTCGAAGCGGACCGCAAGACCCTGGCTGTGTCCAGGATTTACGGCCGGCCCGAGGACCCGGGCGTGGACACCCAGGTCGTCATCCGTCGCTACGGACTCGCCCCCCGCTTCGCCGACGACACGCTCGAGGAAGCCGCCGCGATCCCGGCCTCGCTCTCGCCGCGCGACCTTCTCGGCCGGCGCGACTTCCGCGACTGGCCCACCGTGACCATCGACGGCGAGAAGGCCCAGGACTTCGACGACGCCGTTTCCATCCGCCGCCTGGCCGGCGGCCGCTTTCTGCTCGGCGTGCACATCGCCGACGTCTCCCACTACGTCAAGCCGGGCACGCCCCTCGACCGGGAGGCGTCGGAGCGGGCGACGAGCGTCTATTTCCCGGACCTCACCCTGCCGATGCTGCCGGAGAAGCTATCGAACGACCTCTGCAGCCTGCGCCCCGCGGTGCCGCGCCTGACGGTCTCGGTCCTGATGGAGATCGACGCCCGGGGCCGCGTCCTGAAGGCCGACTTCGCGCCTTCGATCATTTGCACGGTCGAGCGCATGACGTACACGTCCGTCTTCAAGATCCTCGAGGGCGTCGAGGCCGAGCGCCGCCGCCACGCCTCCGTCGTCGACGATCTCCTGCTCATGCGCGACCTGGCCCGCTCTCTGCGGGCCGCCCGGGTGGAAGACGGGAGCCTGGACTTCGACCTCGTCGAGCCCGAGCTCGTCTACGAGGAAGGGAAACTCAAGGCCGTCGCCGCCGTCGAGCGCAACGAGGCCCACCGCTTGATCGAGGAGTTCATGGTCGCGGCGAATGTCGCCGTCGCCTCGTTCCTGACGGAGGAGGAGATCCCGTCGCTCTACCGGGTCCACCCCGTCCCGTCCGTGTCCGATCTGGAGAAGCTCCGCGAGACGCTCCTCCGCCTCGGCTACGCCCTTCCCGAGGCGGACAAGATCCGCTCGAAGGACCTGGCCGCGCTCCTGGACAAGGTCCACGGCCGGCCCGAGGAGAAGTTCGTCGGCATCCAGGTCCTGCGGGCCATGAAGCTGGCCGCCTACTCCCCCGAGAACGTCGGCCACTACGGGCTGGCGAAGAAGGACTACAGCCATTTCACGTCGCCGATCCGGCGCTACCCCGACCTCGTCGTCCACCGCATCCTGAAGGCCACGCTCGGCGGGGAGGCCGGCCCGCCCATCGACCTCGAGGAAACCGCTCTCCAATCAAGTCAGCGGGAGCGGATCGCCGACGAAGCCGAGCAGTCCCTCGTCGAGTGGCGCATTTACCGCCTCCTGAAGGAAAAGCTGGGCGACGAGTTCGACGGGATCGTCGTCGACGTCACCAAGGCCGGCCTGATCGTCGAGCTGGTAGACTATTTCGTCGAGGGCCTCCTGGCCTTCCGCGATCTCGACGGCGATGCGGGCCGCCGGCCGTCCGGCCCCGGCCGCCGCCGGCGGCGGAAACTCGTTGACTTGGGGGACAGGCTTCGTGTAATGCTTGTCTCCTGCGATCCCGTCCTCCAGAGGATGGGCCTGGCCCCGGCCGAAAGCGCCGGGGATGAAAAGGCTCGACGATGAAAACGACCTCCTTCGACGCCGCCCTCGATTTCCCGGCCGCGACGATCGGTCCGGCCGGCCGGGCGTCCGTCGTTTTCCAGGGCCAGATCAGGCCGGCCGCCTTCGCCGTCCACAAGGCGCGGAAGAAAGAAGCGGTCTGGGCCCTGGTCACGCCCGACCGTCCGCTGGACGTCCGGTGGATGGACGCCTTCGACGTCCGATCGGAGGACGGCCGGACGCTCGGGCGCGGCCTCGTCCTCGATCCTTTCCCTTCCGCCGACGCCAAACCCTCCCGCCGGAAAGAGCTCCTGGAGCGCTTGGCGCTCGGCGAGCGGGAGATGGTCCTCGTGCTGGCCGAGCTCAAGGGCATCCGCGGGCTCGGCGAGGAAGACGTCGCAGCCTTCACCCGGCTCGGCCGGGACCGGATCGAGGACCTGGCCCGCGGTCTTGAGGAGGAGGGAAAGGTCCGCATCCTGTCGTTCTCGCCCCTCGTCTTCGTCCTGCAGGACAGCCTCGATTTTCTCCGCCGGCGGATCACGGCCTTCCTCGCCCAGTATCACAAGCGGCATCCCGGCCAGGCGGGCGCCCCGCTGGAAAGCCTCGAAAAGAAGTTCGAGGTCGCCTCGAACATCCTGCAGCTGGCCCTCCGTTCCCTGGCAAAGGAAGGCAAAGTCAGCGTCAACGCCGGGACCGTGGGGATTGTCGATTACCGCGCCCCCCTGTCCGCGGCGGACGAAAAAACGCTGGCCGAGATGGAAAGCCTGTTTCTCAAGGGGGCGTTCGGAGAGGTATCGCTCGACGACATCCGGCGGCAGCTCCGGCTGAGCCCGGCCAAGCTTCAAACGCTGCTCGGCGTGCTCATGGAACAGAAGAAGATCGTCGAGGGACGGGACGGCTTCATCCTCCATTCGCGCTGGCTCGACGAGGTGGTGAAGAAGCTCCGCGCTTCCGGCCGGAAGGAGCTGACGGTGGCCGAATTCAAGGCCCTGACGGGCCTGACCCGCAAGTACGCGATCCCCCTCCTCGAGCTCCTCGACGAGATGGGCGTCACCCGCAGGAAGGGCGCGGTCCGCGACATCCTGAGATGAGCGGCCGGGCGGGCCGGAGATTCCGGCCGCGGCCTATTTCTTCTCGCCCTTGCCCTCGGCCTCTTCCCCGGGCTCGTCTTCGGGCTTCTTGTCCTCTTTCTTCTTGAGGGCCGTCTTGAGGAGGTCGGCGAAGATGCCGAACTTGGGCTCCTCCTTGGGCACGGGCTTGAATTCCTCTTTCTTTTTAGGCGCCCGCGTCTCGACGCCCTCTTCCTCTTTTTCCTTGATCGCGGACAGGGCCTCGGCGACGGATTCCTCTTCCTCGATCTTTTCCTCGATGACGCGCCGTTCGCTCTTCTTCGGCCGGGCCGTTTTTTCGCCCTCGGCCTTCGGCTTCTTCTTCTTAAAGGGTTTCTCTTTCTTGGCGGCGGGCGCGGCCTTGGATTTTTCCGCGGCGGCCGGAGGAACGGGCGGAGCCGTCGGTTCGGCGAGGAACTCCTCCGCCTCCTGGTCGAGGCCGGCCTCTCCGGGGAAGCCTTCCTCGGAGGGCAGCTCCTCGGGCGGGAGTTCGGCCGGGAAGCCCTCGGCCATGAAGCCGGACGGGGCCTCCTCCTTGGGGACATAGGGCTCCTGGTAGTAGAACAGGCCCTTCTTTTTGTCGGACTTGGAGAAATCCGAAGAGTTGAGCAGGACCGTCTCCACGTCTTCCTGGTTCGTCTGGCGGATGAGATCGACGAGGTGGTAGGCCCTCAGAAAATGGAGCGAGTGGGACGTCCCGCCGAGGGCGGGATTCTTGAAGACGAGGGTCAGGAGGTCCCGCAGATCGAGGTCGGCCCTCTGCTGGTACATAGGCAGGAGCTTGACCAGGGTCTCGCGTTCGATGAAGATGATCTTGTTCGGTTCGGCGAACGAGTAGGCATCCTCGCCGGTGTCGAGAAACTCATCCTTCTCGACGTCGTAGGCGATGCGGGCGACGGAGATCTTCTTCTTCGATTTCTTGATCCAGAAATTGAAGGTGTTGGGCCCCGTCTTTTCGAGGGTCAGGCTCGTCCCCTGGGGGATGTTCGCCCGGGTGTAGAAGTCCCTGAGGCCCAGGAAGAAATTGCCGGTCGGATAGTAATAGAGGGTGTAGGACTTGTTGTCCTCGGAATCGGTGAAGGTGTACTCGCGGTAGTGTGAGAGCTCCTTGGCCAGGCTCCGCGGCACCTTGAGGCCGCCCGAGAGGATCTCCCTCCAGGTGAGGTAGACCTTGATCGGGAAGGCCTGGACGATGCTCATCTCCGGCTTTTCGAGTTCCTCGATCTCCGGCAGGCGGGCCATCGGGGCCGAGAGCGGCAGTCCGTCGGGCAGGGCGTTGAGGATCCTCTTGAGGTGCCATTTGCCCCAGCCGGCGTCGGCCAGGAGAAGGAATTCCTTCTTGTATTTCTTTTCGAGCAGGACGTCGAGGCTCAGGCAGGTGATGTCAAACAAGTCGCTCGAGGCCTCCAGCCCGAAATACTTCTTGACGAGATCCTCCGTGGCGGCCGAATGCTTGGTCTCGACAAACTCGTTTTCGATCTCCTTGATGCGGTCCGCGGGGATCTCGACGCGCTTGGCGGCCAGCTGCCAGAACTCGCCCCAGCCGAAGAAGGCCGGGTTCTTGGCGAGTTCCGTTCGGAGGTTCCTTTCGAGCGTCTTGAGGTCCCTCTCCGTCATCGGCAGCTCGGTCAGGCGCGGGTCGTCGCCCTTCGCGATCAGCTCCGGCGCCTGATTCACCCCGCCGACGTTGGCGGGGAGGAGGACCTGCGTCCGCGTCTTCTTCATGTAGTCGACGTACTTGCGGAAAACCCCGCCGCCGGGATAATCGACCTCGAGCATGTCACAGTTGAAGTGCTTGAAGAAGGTCCTGGCCACGACCCGCAGGATGACGACGCCCTTGAAGTGCTCGACGGCCTTGCTGCCGACGGTCAGGGGTTCGTCGTATTCCTTGTAGAGGAAGTCGCCCGTCTCGTACCGGCAGTTCGGATCGTACTTCTTGACGGCCTGCAGCCGCTGACCGGCGGTCTTCTCGAAGGCCAGCCGTTCGGCCAGGATCTTGAGGGCCACCGGGTGGGGCGTCGTCCCGAGCTCCCGTTCGACGAGGACGAGGTCGTCCGCCGTCACCGTGATGAGGTTGGTCGTTTCGCTGCTCATGGCTTATCTTTTCTTCCCCATGAGGAGAGTCAGGATGGCCTTCTGGGCGTGGAGCCTGTTTTCGGCCTCGTCGTAGACGACGGAGTTCGGCGAGTCGATGACCTCGTCCGTGACCTCGTCGCCGCGGTGGGCCGGCAGGCAGTGCATGAAGATGGCGTCCTTCTTGGCGTGGGACATCAGCCGGGCGTTGACCTGGAAGGGGGCGAAGAGGACCGCCCTCTTCTCCTTCTCGGCCTCCTGTCCCATGGAGGCCCAGACGTCGGTGTAGACGGCGTCCGCGCCAGCCACGGCTTCCTCGGGGCTGTTCGTCAGGACGGCCTCGAATCCGGTGTCCTTGCCGTCCTCCCGGGCCATCTGGACGATGCGGGGGTTCGGCCCGTATCCGGCCGGCGTGCCGACGGCGATTTTCGTCCCTCCCCGTGCCGCGGCCAGGAGAAGGCTGTGGGCGACGTTGTTCCCGTCCCCGACGTAGGCCAGCTTGAGGCCGGCCAGGGCGCCCTTGTGTTCCCGCAGGGTGAGGAAGTCGGCCATGGCCTGGCAGGGGTGGGAGAGATCCGTCAGGGCGTTGATGACGGGGATGCGCGTCGCCGCCGCCAGGTCGACCGCGATCTGGTGGCCGAAGGTCCGGATCATGATGCCGTCGACCCAGCGCTCGAGGTTCTTCCCGATGTCGTAGACGCCTTCCCGGCTGCCCATCTGGATGTCCGAGGGCGCGAGGTAGATCGCCTCGCCGCCCAGCTGGAGCATGCCCGCCTCGAAGGTCATCCGGGTCCGCAGCGACGGCTTCTGGAAAATCATGGCCAGGATCTTGTGCTCGAGGGCCTTGCGGAACTTTTGCGGGCGTTTTTTTATCTCGGCCGCGAAGTCCAGCGCCTGGCTGAATTCATACACGCTCAGGTCGTGGATCGATAAAAAGTCTTTGTCCATGCTGATTCTCCTATGCCGAAGCGACGATGCGGGTCCCCGAACGGTTGAGCAGGGCCGCCTTGAGGTGGCTGTCCTTGGTGATGAGGACCTCCCGGCCGCCGGCCTCGATGAACTCGATGGCCGCCCGGATCTTAGGCCCCATGGATCCCGGCGGGAATTGGCCGTCCGCCAGGTGCTTCTTGGCTTCCTCGACGGTCAGAACCGGCACTTCCCGCTGGTCGGGCTTGCCGTAGTTGAGGAAAACGCGCTCGATGGCCGTCAGGATGATGAACAGATCGACGCCGACCTCTCGAGCCAGGAGGCTGGCGGCGTAGTCCTTGTCGATGACGGCCTCGACGCCCTCGAAGAGGCCGCCGCTGTTGAGGATGACCGGGATGCCGCCGCCGCCGGCCGCGACGACGATGCGCCCGGCGTGGACCAGGTCGCGGATGATGCCCTTGGGGACGACGTCGATCGGCTTCGGCGAGGCGACGACCTTGCGGTAGCCGCGGCCCGCGTCCTCGACCATGGTCCATTTCTTCTCCCGGGCCAGCATCTGGCCGCGGTACTTGGAATAGAACGGGCCGACGGGCTTGGTCGGCTTCCCGAAAGCCGGGTCGTCACGGTCCACGACGACCTGGGTGACGAGCGAGGCCACCTCCTTGTCGAGGGACCGGCGCCGGAGCTCGTTGGTGATCGCCCGCTCGAGCATGAAGCCCATGCTGCCCTCGGTCATGGCGTCGCAGACGTCGAGCGTGTAAGGCGGAATCTTGTTCTCCGCCTCCTCCATCTGGATGAGGAGGTTGCCGACCTGCGGACCGTTGCCGTGGACGACGATGAGCTCGTAGCCCTTGCGGACGATGTGGACCATGAGCTCGGCGGCCTTCTGGGCGTTCCGCATCTGCTCGTTCTGCAGACCCCGCTGGTTGTCGGGGAGCAGGGCGTTGCCGCCGAAGGCGATGAGGGCGACTTTCGGTTTCATCGACGGATCAGAACCTCTTGAGCACGTCCTTGAGGGTCGGCGTGCCGATCTCCTCGAGCTCGTAACCGACGCGGAGGATGGGCTTCGAGACCTTGATGACCCGGGTGATGTCGATGGGCGTCCCGCTGACGATCAGGTCACAGGGGATCTTCTCGATCGTCGCCGCCAGGTCCTGGCACTGCTTCTCGCCGTAGCCCATGGCCGGCAGGACGTTGTCGAGGTGGTTGTATTTCTCGAAGGTCTTCTTGATGGAGCCGACGGCGAAGGGACGGGGGTCGATGATCTCGGCCGCGCCGTACTTCTTGGCCGCGACGATGCCGGCGCCGTATTTCATGCCGCCGTGGGTCAAGGTCGGTCCGTCCTCGATGACCAGGACGCGCTTGCCGGTGATGCGGCCGCCGTCCTTGACGATGGTCGGGGAGTTGGCCCGGATGATCGTGGCCTTGGGGTTGACCTTCTTGGCGTTGGCCAGGACAATATCGATGCCGGCCTGGGTGGCCGTGTCCATCTTGTTGATGACGATGACCTTGGCCCGGCGGAAATTGGTCTCGCCGGGGTAGTAGGAGAGCTCGTGCCCGGCCCGGTGGGGATCGGCGACGACGATCTCGAGGTCCGACTTGTAGAAGGGGAAGTCGTTGTTGCCGCCGTCCCAGAGGATGACGTCGGCTTCCTTCTCGGCCTGGCGGAGGATGGCCCCGTAGTCGACGCCGGCGTACACGATGATGCCCTTATCGATGTGGGGCTCGTACTCCTCGCGCTCCTCGATCGTGCACTCGTGCTTGTCGAGGTCGGCGTAGGTCGCGAAGCGCTGGACCTTCTGCTTGACCAGGTCGCCGTAGGGCATGGGATGGCGGATGGCGGCGACCTTACGGCCCTTCGCCTGGAGGATGGCGGCGACCTTGCGGCTGGTCTGGCTCTTGCCCGAGCCGGTCCGGACGGCGCAGACTGAAACGACGGGCTTGCGGCTCTTGATCATCGTGTCGTTGGGGCCGAGCAGAACGAAGTTGGCCCCTGCGGCCTGGACCTGCGCGGCCTTGTTCATGACGTACTGGTAAGGGAGGTCGCTGTAGGCCAGGTGGACGTCGTCGACCTTGAACTTGGCGATGAGCTCGTCCATCTCGGATTCGGCGTAGATCGGAATGCCCTTGGGATAAAGCTTTCCTGCCAGGGCCGCTGGATACTTGCGGCCCTCGATATCGGGGATCTGCGTGGCGGTGAAGGCCACGACTCGATAGTCGGGATTGTCCCGGAAATAGGTGTTGAAATTGTGGAAATCGCGTCCGGCGGCGCCCAGGATGAGGACCTTTTTCATAAAATCTCTCCTTTCAAAATAGAAAAACCTCCCCTTCCGACATTTCTCCAGATTCAATTGTCAAGAAGGAAAGAGCAAGTATATTACAATAAGGATGTTATTGCAACTCGGGGGGAATGCGGTTTCCGGCGGGTTTCGAGCGTCCTTTTTTAAGGTCGCGGACCCTTCGAGGCGAATCGCAGGAGGGCGAAGCCAAGGTCACCCTTATCCCCCGACCCCGGGAACCGGTCCCGTCGGCTCCCCCGTCGGGCTTGAGCGCCGACGCAGAAGTAAGAGCCCTAACCGTGCTTCTGCGGGCCGCTCACCGGAGTTCGGGGCCTGCCGCCAGGGCTCTTTTTCGTGAAACCGGATGGACGCGCCGGGCCCGGGGCCGCGGGCCGGCGGCCCTGCTTCCAACCCGGCATCTGGCGCCGGTTGACGGGATGGGGCATGGAAATCTCCTTTCCAGGGTAGCGCTAGGCCAGGCCGACGATCTCGGCCGTCCCGGTGGCCGGGTCGAAGAGGGCCGCGGTGCTCCGGCCGCCCAGCCAGCCGCCCGCCTCGCCGGGGTTGATGAGGAGGATGCCGTCCCTCCGCTCCGTCGCCGCCTTATGCGTATGGCCGTAGACGATGACGTCACAGGCGGCCGCGGCGACGTATCGCGCCAGGGGGGCGTCCAGGTGGCTCACCAGGAACCTGAGGCCCGCGTGGCTGAAGGCGAACGGCGCCTCGCGGATTTCCCCCAGGCCCTTGAAGGCCGCGGCCAGGCCGGCCCTCTCCCCGTCGCAGTTGCCGTAGACCGCCCGGACCGGGCAGGCCAGGTTCCGCAGTTCGGCGGCGGCGAAGGGGGCGACGAAGTCCCCGGCATGGATGACCAGGTCGCAGCCGGCGTCGTTGAACAGGGCGACGGCCCGGCGGACCAGGGTCAGGTTGTCGTGAGAGTCGGCCAAAATCCCGATCATCGGTCCATTCCTGGCCTTATTATATCCGATTGGGGACGGCCGGCCAACAGCGCCGGGAGTTTTCCGCCGGGAAATCTCTCCGGAGTATTGACAGTCCCGGCCGAATTCCTTAAGATATAACAGCTTTAAAAAGCGAAGTTTAGGCGCGTAGCTCAGTGGGAGAGCGCTTCCCTGACACGGAAGAGGCCGTGGGTTCAATCCCCTCCGCGCCTACCAGAAGATTCATTGATTCACGCGGTCAGTTGTCATGGGTCCCCGGAAGGGGACGGATTTGAAGTGCCTGCCCTTGTGAACCACAACGGTTGTTGAGAATGAGCGCAAAGATCGAAATCAAGAAGAAGGCGGACGTTTCCCCGGCCGGCGCCGGATCGGCTGAAGCCCTGGACATGCTCCGGCACAGCGCCTCCCATCTGCTGGCCCAGGCCGTCCTGGAGCTCTTCCCCGAGACGCGGACGGGCATCGGACCGGCCGTCGAGAACGGGTTCTATTACGACTTCCTGCGCGAAACGCCCTTCACCCCCGAGGACCTGGAGACGATCGAAAAGCGGATGAAGGACATCGCCAAGCGGAATATCCCCGTCGAGCGGCTGGCCATGCCCAAGGAAGAGGCCATAAGGATCTTCCGGGAGGAGGGCCAGATCCTCAAGGTCGAGCTCATCGAGGAGAAGGGGGACGCGGTCGTCACCTGCTACCGCCAGGGGGATTTCATCGACTTCTGCCTCGGCCCGCACGTGGCCTCGACCGGCGTCCTGGAGAATGTCAAGCTGCTGTCGGTCTCGGGCGCCTACTGGAAAGGTGACGAAAAGGGCCGCCAGCTCCAGCGGATCTACGGCACGGTCTTCCCCACCCGCAAGGAGCTCGAGGATCACCTGGCCTTTCTCGAGGAAGCCAAGAAGCGCGACCACCGCAAGCTCGGGCCGGAGCTCGATCTCTTCAGCTTCGCCGAGGAGCTCGGCGGCGGCCTGGCCCTGTGGCATCCCAAGGGCGCCCGCATCCGGGCCGTCATCGAGCAGTACTGGCGCGAGCGGCACTGGGCCGGCGGCTACGACGTGCTCTACACGCCGCACATCGGCCGCGAAACCCTCTGGCAGATCTCGGGCCACCTCGGCTTCTACAAGGACAGCATGTACTCGCCGATACAGATCGACGAGCAGAACTACTACCTGAAGCCGATGAACTGCCCGTTCCACATCTTGATCTACAAGTCGCGCATGCGGTCGTACCGGGACCTGCCCCTGCGCTGGGCCGAGCTCGGCACGGTCTACCGCTACGAGCGGAGCGGCGTCCTCCACGGCCTGCTCCGCGTCCGCGGCTTCACCCAGGACGACGCCCACATCATCTGCACGCCGGAGCAGATCGAGGACGAGATCCTGCGCGTCCTCGATTTCTCGCTCAGCATCCTGGCCGACTTCGGCTTCACGGACAACCGCATCGAGCTGTCCGTCCGCGACCCCCGCACGCCGGACAAGTACGCCGGGAGCGAGGCGATGTGGCAGCAGGCCGAGGCCTCCCTCGTCAAGGCCCTGGACGCCCGCGGCCTCGCCTACGAGCGGATGGAGGGCGAGGCGGTCTTCTACGGCCCCAAGATCGACATCAAGGTCAAGGACGCCATCGGACGCTTCTGGCAGTGCACGACCATCCAGTTCGACTTCAACATGTCGGAGCGTTTCGGCATGACGTATATCGCCGAGGACGGCCAGGCCCACCGGCCCTACATGGTCCACCGGGCCCTGCTCGGCTCGCTCGAGCGGTTCTTCGGGATCCTCATCGAGCATTACAAGGGGAGCTTCCCCGTCTGGCTGGCTCCCGTCCAGGTGGCCATCCTGCCGATCGCCGACCGGCACGAGGCCTACGCCCGGGAGCTCGACGCGCTCCTCAAGGCGAACGGCCTGCGGTCCATTGTGGACACGAGCCGGGAGAAGGTCGGCAAGAAGATCCGCGAAGCCGAGATCCAGAAGATCCCCCTCGTCCTCGTCGTCGGCGACAAGGAGGTCGAGCGCCGGACGGCCTCGCTCCGCGTCCACGGCCAGGGCGACAAGGGCGAGATCGAGACGGCCCGCTTCATCGAAAAGGTCAAGGAATTGGATTCCCACAGGAATCTCATCGTCAATATTTAGAGGAGGCCGCACATTTTCAGAAGGCATAGTTTCCATCCCGTCGCCAACAAGGCGAAGGCCCACAGGATCAACGAGATGATCTCGGCCCGGGAAATCCGGGTCCTCGACGACGAGAAGAGCCCGCTGGGGGTTCTGCAGACCCAGCAGGCCCTCGCCATCGCCCGGGAGAAGGGGCTGGATCTCGTCGAGATCGCCCCGACGGCCCAGCCGCCCGTCTGCCGGATCATGGACTACGGGAAGTTTTTGTACGAAGAGCACAAGAAAGAGCACCAGGCCAAGAAGCACCAGAAGCAGATCATGATCAAGGAGATAAAGTTCCGGCCCAAGATCAGCGTCCACGACTACGATTTCAAGATGAAGCACATCAAGCGGTTCATCGAGGAAGGCAACAAGGTCAAGGTGACCGTCATGCTCCGCGGCCGCGAGAAGCAGAAGCCGGAGCTCGGCCACCAGGTCCTCGACCGGGTCAAGACCGACATGAAAGGTCAGGCGACACAGGATGGAGAGGCGCGGAAACAGGATTGGGCCGTTTCCGCATTGCTGGTCCCCGTGAAGTTAGGAGGAAAAGATGCCAAAGTTAAAAACCCACAAGGGAGCTCAAAAGAGATTCAAGGTCACGGCCAAGAAAAAGGTCCTGCACAGCAAGGCGAATAAAAGCCACATTCTGACCACGAAGGCCTCCAAGCGGAAGAGGCACCTGGGCAAGAAGG
>Ga0315282_10007874_pt1 | contig 17391 bp, 12 predicted proteins | sample YL17G07_20_MG_FD_203693 | JGI IMG/M metagenome (GOLD analysis project Ga0315282, IMG submission 203693) | Sediment microbial communities from Yellowstone Lake, YNP, Wyoming, USA - YL17G07_20 | ecosystem: Environmental > Aquatic > Freshwater > Lake > Sediment | place: USA: Wyoming | collected... | reverse complement strand
CAGGCTTACAGATGTACCGGTCAGCGTAGTGCACACCATCCCGGTCAGCGTTGACGATTCCGATCTGGCCCGACGCTGGCGAGATAACTTCGCCCTGTGGGGTCTGGAGTATTTCACCGTAACCGAGGTCGATGATTTCACCGCCGCGAGCCTCTTCAATCTCGATTGTAGGGTGGCCAGTGACTTCTTTCCCGAAGTCAATCACTGCATAACAGCCATGTTCTACAGTAGGATAGAAGATTGCAGGGGACTTGGGCTTGACGAAGCCTTGGGGATTTTCGACGTGTGCATCCTTCAACGGGAGCCTCGGTTCTCGACTCATAACCACTGAGGTCAGCATCAACTCTTGAGTAACGCCTGCTGAGATCCAGCCGATCTCCTTCCCATTCTTTCCCGGGTATTTCTTTGTGAAATCAATCTCTCGTTCAGGAGGAAAAGGGGTTTCGAATCCTGCGGCGACATCAGCACTATCGAACGGCGCAATGAGTCGCCACGGCTTCACTTGATTTGCTTCCTTTGGATCGCCAAGCTTCTCTGCGGAATAAACGAGTGCGTTGCTTGCCTTCCCTTCAATACGGAAATAGAAATGCCATTGACCTCGACCTTGAACAATCTTGGCAAGGACACTGTTCCACCCCTTGTGCAGATGAACTGGCACAATCTCCTGATCGGGTGCAGGGCCGCGAGTTGTTAGATGGCTGATGACGAGGTCATCATTCACCCAGAGCTTGATTGCTTCCTGACTCCCCGCGTGGATCTCAGAATCTCCATTAGATGGAGACCAAACGTAGGTGGCGAGATAACCGACAGCGTTGTCGGGGTTCCAGATAACGCGAAGCAGATCTACATAATATCCGGCAGTCGCTTTTCCAACCTCTCCTAGATCGATGACCCTCTCAGCCTGAAGAGGCGTCTCCATCATCGCGGGAATATCTCGCGGCACGAGGTTTGGCCATGGCTCCATTCCCACCGGTCCGAGGACAGTAGCCAATGGCCAGCGTGAATCGTCAAAGTCTTGCCGGTTCCAACCCTCGACTTCCTTTCTCGCGTCATAGATTTCAGGAAAATCGAGTTGAATGCTCATGCGGGGAAGATTTCTCTCCCACGCTTCAGCGGGGAGGACGCGCCAGCTGTCATCAGTCGCAAGCAGAACCGTCTTGCCATCCGCACACTTAATATCTGCCTCGGCGAGGAATTCCGCGCGACCAAGCATGTACGAAAAGGTCCACTCGCCGTAGTGATGGACAAGCGCTGCGATAACATTCCTGCCGGTCTGAAGATGTGGAGCGATGTCCCACTCGTCATAGTACTGCCACCGACGGTCGCAGCGGGTGGGACCGCGGGCCACGCGTGTTCCGTTGACAAACAGATAATATCGGCTATCTGCGGCAAGGCCGATGAAGGCCGACGTCACTTTACTCTCCACGGTGAAGCTCTTTCTCACGTAGAGATAGAAGTTCTTCGGTCGTTCTTCACCCGCGCACCAGATCCATTTTGCCCGCCAGTTTGAAATTGTCATCGGAGAAATCATTGTCCAGGGGTGTAAGACTTCGTTGAAATACTTGAGGCTTATCTTTGCACTTTCACGCGGTGTCCGGGTCATTTCATCGGGCTTGACCGCGATCCAGCCTTCGTAATCTGTTTTTCGAAGGGCGTCCACGACGCCAATAAGATCAACTTGTTGAAACGCTCAGTCTAATATCGCGTGAAGGACTTCTGTAACTTTCACTTCAAGAGCCCATAATAAAGCTTGGTGTCATACTCAAACAGTACTAACCCGTTCTCTTCGTACGTGTCATAAAGCTCCTTCAAGTCATTGATCATTGGTACGTAGTTTGGGTGTCCTTCAGCAGGCACGTAAGAGGAGGAGAGTAGTCTCCCCCTGAGTCCATCAAAGTCGAAGAATTGGGAATTCTTGAAGATCTTCAGGTGATAGTTGGCCTTCCCAAAGAATTGATCTAGATCCCTGATGCCAATGCTAATGTGTTTTATCTCCTCGTAATCCGTTCCGTATCTGTTGAGGAGGGTTTCATACCCACGAAGGAAATCCGATGACGCTGTCCTTCTGTCGTTCCAGATCAAGACGACAGACCCGTATGGCCGGAGAATTCTTTTGAACTCAGCTTTGGTCTTCTGAAGATCAAACCAATGAAAGGATTGACCAGCAACGACAAAATCAATGTTACGATCTCGAAGCGTTGTGTCCTCCGCAGTTGCTTTGACGCTGACAAAATTTTTATGGCGCTTGAACAGACGTTCCGCTGCCTCACGCATCTTCTTGTTGGGTTCGATGCCGTAAACATGATTGCCATTCTCAACGAACAATTCACTCGAGATCCCCGTGCCGGAACCGACATCAGCAATCGCCGAGCCTTTCGTCAGCCCGAGTTCTGAAATCAAGAACTCCAGCACTTCAGGAGGATAATGTGGACGGTACTTCACGTAGTCCTTGACACGGTTGGAGAATCGAGTCGTAGAATGGAGCCGGGATATCACTTTCGAAAACCCATTTGATCAGGTGTCAAATCATTTCAGGAGAAAGGTTGAACTTCACCAAGCGAAATCTCTTATCGGCCATGGACATGATAGGCACGTGCCCCCGGCTCATATGACCGTGCTCAAAGCTGGGCCCATGATTCTCACAGAAAAGCCAAATCACGGCCATGAATAGAAGACAATGGCCTACGGTCAAGACACTTCTCTCTTCTCCATCATCCAAGCCATCGATATATGCTTTGAACCGATTCTCGATGTCGCTCAGTGTTTCGCCTTCTGGAAAGCCAACACTGGCCAGGCCAGCCTCCCACTGTTTAACAACTCGCTCGTAGATCGCGATGTTGCTGGCGTCATCCATGCTTTGCCCGTCAAGAACACCAACATCAACCTCTCGCAAGGCATCAAAGAACTTGACATCAAGCTTGCACTCAGCACCAATGATCTCAGCGGTTTTTCTCGCACGTATCAGTGGACTCGAATGGATAACGTCCACTCCAGCCGTCCGTAACCAACCAGCTTGCCGAAGAGCTTGTTCAATCCCAGCTTGTGAGAGCGGTGGGTCTACTTTTTTCGCTGCGAACACTCGGTCCACGTTCGCTGTTGCTTCACCATGTCTGAGGAGATACAGCGTAAGGTCGGTCATCTGGCTGTGCATTCCTCTCTTTCTTTGCCCAATCCGGAGACTAAAATCTCTACTCCGTTCTTGCATCCCAGTTCTCCACTTTGAATCCAACCCACACAATTTCCTCGACCCTTACCCACTGTCTGTCGTTACAACTCAGCAGCACCGCGTCGAGTACTTCCTGGCATCGGGGGACCATCCTCGAAGTCGGCTTTGTAGCCCAGCAAAGCGACGTTGACCTTCTTCCTCATACAATCACCTTTTTGAGTTCAGAAACGACATGAGGACGCTCTGATATGGCTCAAGCGAGATCGTCAGTTTCGTCGACGAACCTTCGGGTTCCACACCTTCGAGCTTGACCACTTTGCCAGAATCCGGATATGAAAGAGTGATCTTGCCCGCTGCTTCAAATCTACATTGAGCCTTCGATGCGGTCGATGAAGTGTTCACGAGAAAGAACATTCTCATGCCATCTCTCGAGAGGCGGGTACAGAGAATTTCAGGACCTGGAGGAGTGATCTCGCAATTCGGATGGGTATGTTGTTTCAAACAAGCGATGAAATTAGCAATCTGACCTTCAACAAATGTATTCTTAGGGTTCTTGAAGATCTCGCGGACGTATTCTTTGATTTCCCCGTCATGCTCGTGGCCTTCTGCCGCGTGATTGGGGAGGAGGCCATGCGCAATGACGAAGCCACCATCATTGGCGTATCGAGCTATCTTCTGAATGGTTTGAACTCGAATCGTATCTATCGGCGGGAGCACGACACAGGAGTAGGCGTTTCCTGAAACTCTCAGCTCATCACCGACGATCATGGCGTCAGCAACAGCCATGTCGTCGACAATGTCAAAGTCGATCTGTGATTGAAGAAGTGCACGGCAGAGGTTTGTGAACTCTTCGTCGATGAACCGGATGCGCTCGTTTGGGTGAGGCTCGTACATCGAGCGATCGGAAGGTGTGAAGTTCGCCCAGACGCTGACAATTGGATGAAGAACGGCAACTCGCTTTTCTACTTTCCCTTCAGAGAAAATCAGCTTGAGTCTGGCAGCAAACGAAGTGTATGTTCTGTATTCTCCAGCGCCCACAACACAGCTTTGAGGAGCGTTTGGATCGATTTTCCCTAGAACCTCGAGAACTGCAGAGCTGTACATAGAAACCAACTCAGTGACACCAAGCGCATACAGGATGTTTGTTGTACCCATCATCTGCTCGAGGGTCGCGGGGTGTTTATCCATTACCTCGATGAAATCACTGATCTCGCACATGACCTCTCGTTTGCCCATGAGTCGAGCGGCAGAGCTCGCTATCTTAGGGACGATGAAATACTTCTCGCGCATGATGCGCTCAGGCGTTGAGAGGATCATGTCAATGCCGGGAATGTCGAATCTTCGGTAGCAAGCAAAGGGATTTCCCTCGAAATAGGTTTGCCACACGAGGGTTTCTTCCCCGAGGAGATGTCCACTCGAGGCGATTCCATGTTTCAGACACCACGTCTGGATCTGTCCAAAACAATTCTCTGCGCAGAGGTTTGAGATGACTTCATAAAAATCAGAGCGGACTTTTCTGTAATCTTCTCCAGTGTCCCTGTACAAAGACTCGAGGTGCGGCGTGAGATCATAGCCCTTGCGCTCCAAGAACATCTGAGGAAGCGATCGAGACCACGGAAGGGTGAGGGGGTAAGTCTTGCCTTTCGGGACATAAGCATTGATGAGGGAGGGCTCGTCTGTGAACACCGCTTCAAACCACTGACTCAATTCTCCCAGATGACGTGCATATGCTTCGTGTGTGACCTCAAGGAACGTTGCCGTTGCCTTCGGGTCGAGAATGTTGATGTAGTGGCGTTTCTCGTAGAAGTTCTCGGTCGCGTGAGTTCCATCGTAGAGTGGCACAACCCCGTACCGGGACTCTCCATTCCTGTCAGGATGATAGATGAGTCCAGTGGCTTCAAGCGAAGGATCGGTCTCAAGAACCAATCCTCCGGCTGCGCCGCTCGGATATCCCTCTTCGTCATAAATCCAGAGACGCAGCCCTAACTCCTTTGAGATACGCACACCGAGTTTGAGGGCATTCCATGCCTTCTCGCTTCGAAGGTATTGTTTCTGGTTAACGCTAACAACAAGCCCACCGATCCCGAGGTCACGGACCCGGAGAAGATTTGCCCGGATTGTAGCCTCATCTTCTCCAAACCAATCTTCATATCCGAGGAGGAACTGAAGAGGGTGATACTTCAATGGAGGATCTTGAAAGTGCTCTGTCATGTGAAGAGGGGACTAGCCCATTCCAATCCCGCCACATAAGAACGCGGCGGGATACTCATTCCAACAATAATTTTAGCCGCACGTCGTTTGCTAAAATTAGTTGGAATGGTACTAGAGCTTGAAATACTCGCGGTAGCGATGATAAAGGTTGCGCCCGGCGAGGTAACAGGAATTTGGGCTCATGAAGTGTGAGAACTCAAACGTGATATTCTTCGTTGCGTACTTCGCTGAAATCATGAGCTTCTCTCGTAACTCTCGAAAATCGATTGGCGGGAATTTGATTGGCATGTCTCGTGTGAATGTCTCGATGTTATTCCAGAGTTCAATGCCGAGTTCGTCCATCACGAGTTTTGCTTGGTGGAGATACGAACCCAGTTCATTCAGCCGCGCTGTGCCATCTTGGAATGCCGCATAGTCGATTGTGTGGACTCCTTTAAGCATTTGTCGCCAGTTGTCGGCGAATTCTTCAGGAGACAGCCCCTCATCTCCATAAATCTTCTTTGATGGATAGAACGGAGAGATAAGCACCGGTTTTCTTGGGGTCAGCTTCTTTGCATGCTCGCTCAACTCTTTATAGATCTCCCGGAAGTGAAACCGTCGGTGGCTGGTCTCGTGCGTCAGGTACCAACCGGTGAACGAAGGATACGACCCATACCGATCCCAGATTTCCTTCATGAACCGTTTGTTGGTCTGGATTTCTTCTTTCCATGCCCCGCGTGAAGCCCACTCCCAGGTATCGTAGTTGCCGAAATACAGGTGCATCTTCCGTTGAGTTGTTTCTTCAAGAAAGAACTTAGCAAGATCGAAGGGTGGATTCGTGCCGATGACCTTCGAAGGGAAGATCGTCTCGTGCCGTAATCCGCCTTTAATGATAATCACCGTATCGATGCCGATAGCCTGCATGGCCTCGAAATCTGCGCGCCACTCTTCCGGGCCCCAGTTCTGAGAGGGAATGTCAAATGTGATCTCGTTGATAAACGTCCCTGTGATCGGGAGAGCTTTCGATTCCATCAGTGCACACCTTCTCCTCTCTGATCCGGTGGGAGTTGTGAGTTCTTACGCCGCCGTTGGACGGCAACAAACACTGTGGCAATGACAATAACACATAGTAGGTAGAACATCTTGCTACCAAGAAAACGCTGGCCCCGTGTTATCCGCTTCTGGTCCTCAATGATTCTGTTGACTTCATCCTGCATTTTCTGAAGTGCGGTCATCGGAGTGTCGTACCCGAGCAAAACATTGTTCTCCGCGAGACTCATTAACTGGGATATCGCGTAGTGAGTCAAATATGGACCTGGATTAAAAGCCCAGTCACGGGCGTATGGGATTTCATCGAGGAAGACGCGATTATTCAGGAGAGGAGTGTTCTTGTTCTTTAAGAAAAGATCAGACTCCGCGACCTCTCTCAGCGCAGGGATGTTGTTGCCATCGTTGCTCACCATAACTTGTCCTTGCTTCCCAACGAGAAACTTAATGAACTCCCAGGCTTCTTCCTTCTTTTTGCTGGATGCCGACATTGCCATGATATGAGTGGCGATTCCACCGACGCGATACTTCCCTCGCGGAAGAGGTGCGATGTCCATCGACTTCTGCGGCATGTATTTCGCGTACCATGCAGCGGCCCATCGTCCATTCGTCAGCATTGAACACCGGCCTCCGGCAAACATATCATCCCACTGAATGCCGGTGGCGAGACTATTCCATGTAACGTGGTATTTCTCTGAAAGATCAGTGAGGAACTGAAGTGCGCCGGCACACTCAGGAGAGCCAATGACGCATCGGTCGAGGGTTTCGTTGAGGAAGCTGCCGCCGTTCTGCTGGAACAATGTAAAAAGGATAATCCCGATATTGCATCCATATCTGACAATGTTCCCGTTGCGATCACGCTTCGTCAGTTTCAAAGCTGCTTTGATGAGAGTGTTCCAATCCCAGGTGCTGTCTGGGTAGGAGATCCCTTCTGCATCGAAGTGGTCTTTATTATAATAGAGGACGAGCGTGGAGAAGTTATGTGGAACCCCGTAGAGGCGATGCTCAATGGTGCAGGTTTTGACGAGATTCGGGAAGAATGCATCCAGGTGGAAGCTCGTATCCTGCTGGACAAACGGCGTGAGGTCTTCAATCAAACCTTTGTGGACAAATGCTTGAATATTTTCATTATGAAGGTGCATCACGTCTGGTAAGTTTCCGGCAGCTGCTTGCACAAGCAAGCGCTGGTCGTAGGAGACATTCTCTGGATGAAAGAGCTTCACCTTGTGTTTAAGAGAACGCGTCGCATTGTAGAGATCGATGAGATGCTGGAAGCTTTCGACCTCTTGTGGTGTTCCCCATGTGCCGAAGATGAGGTACTTCTCCGGATCGTCAGCGGAGAGGTATGTGAAAAGGCCGAAGACCAGAAGAAGAGATGCAAGCAGAGTTCCGATGATAACCTTTGGCATCTGTCCTCAGCTCAGTGCTGTTTTATTTCTTTCTCCATTGTGGAATCGCCCCTATCCTTTCAACCCTGTCATCACGATTCCTTTTGTGATGAATTTCTGGAAGACAAGGTACATAAGAATAGCTGGTACGATAGTGATCATACTCCCAGCCATGAGCCGACCGTATTCGATGAAGTAGAGGTCATTGAAAAGCGCAAGGCCCACGGGAAGCGTGAGACGATTCGGGTCGGTCAGGACTATTGATGGCCAGAAGAAATCATTCCAAGATCCGATGAAGACAAACGTTGAAAGGGCTGCGAGTGCGGGTCCCGAGAGTGGAAGAATGATTCGCAGGTACACGCCGAAACTACCAGCGCCGTCAATCCGAGCGGCATCTTCAAGGTCAGTCGGAATCGTCATGAAGAACTGCCGCAAGAGAAAGGTCCCGTATGCGGAGAACAACCCGGGCAGGATCACACCTTGATACGTGTCCAACATGTGATACGATCGGAGGAGAAGATAGATTGGGATCGTCAGCACGGTTCCGGGGATCATGAGCGTCGCAAGGTACAGGAAGAACACTTTGTCTCGACCCGGGAAACGAAGTCGAGAGAATGCAAATCCTCCCAACGAGCACGTGATCAACTGGCCAATTGTGATGGCCACCGCGACGAGGATGCTATTGAGAAAGAACCGGCCAAACGGTACCACCCGCCAAGTCTCAGCGTAGTTCTTCCAGTTTGGTGAGATCGATTCGATTTCGCTCCGCGGGATCTCTTTCAATACATTCCTCGCCGCAAGTCTGACAAGAAACGTGTTCTCCCGCTCCTCAACAATTCGGATCTCCTGTTCTTCGCCGTCGATCCTCAGCATGGTTTTTCTCTCATACGGAAGCCAACGGCCGTCGAACACCATCCCCGGGTGCTTCACCGATGTAATGAAAGTCCAGAACAGTGGCACAACGTAGAACGCCGCAAAAAACAGGAGTAAGAAGTAAATGAGAACCTTTGTGGCCGGGCTTTCTCTCATGCGCCGCGTTTCCTACGTATAATGCACACGCTTTCCAACGTACTTCCACTGGATTCCAGAGACGAGAAAGATCAAAATGAACAGTACCCACGACAATGCCGACGCGTATCCCATCTCAAATTCATGATATGCCTTCCAGTAGACTTCGAAGATAATCGTTCGCGCTGACCCAGGGATACCGTGGGTCATGACGTAGATTGGGGCAAACAACTGCAACGTCCCGATGAAGCCTGTGATGAGCAAGAAAAAATGAGATGGAGCGAGGAGTGGAAAGGTGATCTTCCAGAATTGCTTCCATCTGCTTGCCCCATCGATCGTTGCAACTTCGTACAGATGATCGGGAACACCTTGGAGAGCAGCATAGTAGATGATCGTGCTAAACGCCGCGCTCTGCCACACTACCATCATGCTGATGCCCGGTTTCGTCCACTGTGGCTCAGCAAACCACGCAATTTTCCGCACTCCAAAAACCGAAAGCAGTTGGTTAAGAAGTCCGTTCTCTGGGTCTAGGATGTATTCCCATAGAATCGCAATGGAAACCACTGAAACAACAACAGGCACGAAATAGATGACCTTAAACGCCAGGATACCGCGGAGTTTCTCATTGAGGAGGTACGCCATGGCGAGGGCGACTGCCATCTGAAGTGGAACTACAATAAGGAAGAACATCGTGTTCCCGAAGTAGCTCCAGAATTCGGACTCTTTCGAGATGAAGATTCTTGCGTAGTTGGCCGTATCGACGAAGACCGGCGTGGAGAAAAGATTCCAGTTGAAGAAGCTGATGATGAAGGAAAAAAGAATCGGGCCGAGAGTAAAGAAGAGAAAGCCGATAATGCTCGGGAGGAGAAAAGCGTACCCTACGAAGGCGTGACGGACGGACTGCTTAACCATGAGCCATGTGTGCGTCTCGTAGAGCCCAATCCTCTACGAGAGAGTTTCCGCTCCAGAGGTGATTGCGACGGAGAAAGTTTGAGTGCGTGTGCAACCGCCACCGCTGGGCTAAGTATAGCGAAATTGAGTTTGAAATTCAACTCTGTGAGATTTTCGGCTGGACATTAAGTTCGAGGATACCTGCGACGTACGTTCACCCGTCTGGGAGAAACATTGATGATGCTTGTTAAGGAGGTACGGACTTAAAGAAAAGGCAGATGACCAGCCGGCAATTTGTCCACGATGCAAAGAAAAGAATTCCCAGGTCTGGCGGTATTACCTCAAATCTGGACTACCATTTGGATTGGATGCTACGCTGAACTCAGAAGAGCTGAGAGCGCCTACGACGAGCTGATGTCGAAGCTAATGGAAGACAGAGATGTGCAGGAGGCCATTTGAAGAGCGGCAGAAAACCCTGACAAACGATGCGAGGGATTCTTAACAACTGGGCGAAAACCCGCACATAAGAACAGAGAGGAGGGGATCTCTATTCCCTGACTCTTATCTGTCGTGAGGCCTTACGGGCCGACGTGTGCAACACCCTCGGCCCAAGTGTGGGGAGTGTCCGCCTGCCCTGGTCCCGCTTGCCTCCAGAGGAGTTGGTTGGACCGAGAATTTCGCTGGGAGGATCGAGTCAGTGGAGAACGAAAAAAACAAACAAGACTGATCGAGAGAAGCCGCCTTGCAACGGAAAATTAGGAATTGGGCAATTGTTCGAATAACAGACAAAGATTGAGAGTGGGATAATTTTACCGAAACCCTGTACACCGCCACACGTCTTCACTCATTGCTCGGTTATCTTTGTGCGGATGAGTTTGAAGCGGAATCTTGTTCATCCCGTGCAACTCACGGGTCTGTGCGGCTTGACGGGGTCAGTCCACCCCCTGATACTGAAAGAATACACGGCACCACCCTTTGGCTCTTAATCCGATGCAATTCACTTGCTTGATTGAATTTCGAGATACACATTCCCGGCGCCACTCTTTGCTTTGAGTTTCGGACCAGCCTTGTGGATGCGGCCCCTTAAATGAGTGGTCTCCTCCACGAAAGACTGAAATGACAACTTAGGTATTGCACTCATCGGAGTGAAAGCAACACCGCCTGCACCCGTGGTAGAGGCATCAATGTCGGCGGATATCGTGTCTGGGATCACTATCCGAATTTCTCCTGCATCTGTTGCCAATCTCATATCATCATTGAGGCGACGAACATGCGCCCGTATAGGACCTGCTCCAACCTTCAAATCGATGCGACCAAGAACATCATCTACCTTAATCTCACCCGCCGCGGTTGCTCCCCGAATGGAATTGGCTTGGACATTTCGGAGGATGAGCGACCCCGCTCCACTCTCCAATTCCAAGTTTCGCACAAACCCTTCTGGTATGCGAAGGATAAATTGAATATCTAAATCCATAGGCTGTCCGTTACTGTGATAAGTACCTCTTAATTCCACGTGGGCGGGGTCATCATTGGAATCAAAATGGAAACGAGCAATATCTTTCTTATCACCTTTGAGTACCAATTCCATCGTTACGATAGTGTCTGCGCTAGGTTCAACTGATATATTCCCGAGATTTGTCGACAACGACACTGATCCACCTCGAACCATCTTGAATGACCTCTCGGTTTTTGCTTTCTCAGTCCTAGATAGCGTTCGTGATTTCACGGTTCCTCCTGTCGCGAGAAACAAACCCAGTGCCCCGCACGCGGTTAGTACCAATATTCTTCTCATTTTTCCATCCTCCATCATTCCGTATACTTAGGAATTGACTGACGCATTTTCTTCTCGAGCAAGTATACGGGATTTGTGGAAGATTGTTACAGGAATAAATTTCCGAAAACGCAAAACATGCTCTGCGAACATTTCAAATTGAGGATCCTGAGTTGTAACAATCACAATGCTGTCGCGGGTATGCGCCCGCAATTCCGCGAGGCATCTCCTTCTCATTTCTGGAACAACGGCGCTCAAAGGCTCATCTAATAGGAAAAGATCTCGCGCCGGATGAACGAGCCATCTTACCCACTCGACAAGTTGACGCTGACCACTTGAGAGGATAGAATCTTGACTTGAGTGTATTTGCGTGTCGAAACCACTTGGCAATTCTTGCCAAAATCTCCGGTAACCGATCGATTCAAAGATGCTCCTCAACCTTTCTTCCTCAAAGGGTATTGATTCCAATGTAATATTCTCCTTGATAGTTCCATCGATGATGAAAGGTTGTGGTTCAGTGAAAATGATGCGCTCCATCCATTGCTCAGAAAAAAAGGGAGCATCAAGATGCCCATTGATCGCAATTCTTCCCTTCGTAGGGATTACTAACCCAGCGACAAGGCGAAGAAGGCTGGTTTTACCTGTCCCATTCTCTCCTACACAGACGATCCACTCTTCCCTATTGCAGTTCAGTGAGAAACCATCGATTATTGAATTCTCGTTATATCGAAGTGAGACGTTCTCAAAGTGGATACTCGTCACCTTCTCTTGAAGACCTAATCCTGTTGATCTTGCCTTTGTCTCAATGAATTCCGCCACGCGGCGATACGCCGCGAGAGCAAAGCTGATTTGTCCAACATTGACTACGACTGATTGCATCGCACTGGTACACTGACCGATGAAAGTATTGCCTGCAGCCAATACACCAAGTGTAAGTCTCCCCGCGAAGAGCATGCTGACTCCCATAAACCAGAACACTCCCAGAAGTAATCCATTCAGGCCATGCAGGGCACATTGATAACGATAATTGCTCGCTTGATAGGAGACGAACGCCTTAAAAAGCGACTGCAACGAATTACCATGGCGGTTGAGTAGAAGATCGCGGGAATAAAAAAGTGAAGGTTGCCACTTTTGGATTATCTCGCCCAATCTCTCATTGGTTTTCGCGTCGTTTTCCTGAAAGGTAGTAGCTTTCCTCTCAAGCGTTTTCTTCATCTTTAACGCGAGATATCCCGTTAACGGGCTGAAGAGAAGAACAAGGATTGAGACAGTCGGAATCCAAACGATAAAAAAGCTTAGGGCAACCAAGAAAACCAGTATCTGGGTGAGGATAGTTGCGACAGTCTCAAGCATCAAGGAGTTCAGATCATTGATTTCGGCGTAACGACTCAAAACGTAACCTTGGTCCCATTTTGCATCGAGTAGTTTCGTTGTGGCATAAAGGCTTCGGGCAAATCGCTCCCGTAGCCAGACAGCGATTTGTGCCTGAAACTTCTGCACAAGAAAAGCATTGACCAGCCTCCCGAGGTCAGCTCCAACCAACAGAGCCAGTGCAATGATTACCCACCGCGTAGCCTCCCCAAATCTGTTCAATTGCAACGAATCAAATAAAACTTTCGTGGCCAACGCTGGTAGTGTCGAAATCCCAGCCAACAGAATGGATAGGAAAAGCAGTAGAATCGCTAAACGCCTTCTACGGCTGAGCAGGCCAAAGACGATCCGCAAGAATTCATTTAATTCAGAAATCAACTTCATAGCTTATTCTCCCAACAAGGTCAGTTCGCCTAAGATTATCTCTCAGATTTGTGAGGAAATAAATGCTACTCCGGTTCGTGATGTAATACTGTAGGAGTAGATTGAAGTTATCGTTACTTGCACCGACGGATGAGAGCGAAAGTTTCTGGTAATATGCACGGACGAGAATGTTGGAGAGAAACCTGATCGTTGCCGTGATCGTGTAAAACTCGTCCACGGCGGCATCAAGCTCACGGTTTGTATAGTCGGCTTGAATTCCAAGGTTTTTAAGCGGGTTAACTGTGAATCCCAGATTTCGATAGCAAAGCGACTGATGGAAAAAGTCGCCCCACGTATATGTTCCATAAAAATTGCTAAATTCTTGAAAGCGTGTGGTGATGCTGACGGAGTGGTAGCGATTGGCGGCACTTTGCCGCTCATCATACTGGAAACCATAACCAATCGACGTTTGAGGCAAGACTTCCACGTTGACACTCATCATGGGGGATTTGGTCACCGCTTGATTAGGATGAAGTTGAGAAATCCACAATGCATTCGCGCTTAGCGTGACGGAAGGAAAGAGACTTCTATCGAACAACCAGCGGTAACCGATGCCACCCGACGCGCTCCAGTTGTTATTCCCCCATGCGAGGTATGCGAGAGGGTAATTGTAACGCTCGGAAACATACGTAAGAGCTACATTAGAAAACCATCCTATTCCGAGATTGGGGCGGTTATAAGACAGATAAAATATAGGGGCTCTGTTGAACACATCGTACGAGAACTGGGATTTTAAGGTCCAACTTGGCGCTAACATTCCCTGACAGTCGATATGGTAGTGATATGCCTTGCGAGGATCGTCATACTCGAGACCACTGACATTGAGCTGAATCAAGTTATTGCCGAAGGGCTGGTTCAATGATCCCATGAAAAGTGAGCACGAGGATCTGGATTCCGTGTTTTGAAAAACGTCGGTGACTAGGGGCGAGCGCAGACCCATGAGAAAACCCTGCGTGGTGCCATTATCGAATCCATACTGGAGACCCCACTTGATATTATCCGAGATAAGCTTGGAGTAAAATGTCGTGAGCGGAAGGCTAGTGAACTTTTGACTCTCCGTGAAAAAAATCTATTCTCTGAAAGAAAGAAGCGATTCACGAGATAATCCAATGAATAGACATTGGCCTCGACGAAATAGAAATCCGGCTGGTATGTTGCCATCAACCAATGCTCCCTGAAGTCGACCTTGGCTTCAATTCCGTATGCACTTTGACTTGTGACTTCTGGTGTGTTTAGTCGTTCAATTCTCACATAGGGTAACGCGTATCCAGTAAAGGGTTTCGTGTTGCCACTCACTTTGAAGGGAATGCGCTGAGTGAACTGAACATTTGTTAACTTGACACCGGGGCCAAAAGGAACCAGGGTCGCCCCTTCGAAAGTCCCACTTGGGCAGCGGATAAACCCCCTAAGTATGTTAATGCTAATCGAGTCAACAGACTTGGATACTAACCCCCGCATTGGAATCCACATCTCGGCAATCCACGATTCGCTGTCCAGGCTAGCGTTACTAGCCCAATTGTAATTCCATGCTAGTGTGCTCTTGTCAACGTTCGAGATCTTCAAATCACGTTGAGTGTTGATAGAGTTAATGCCGAAAGCGTACCCGTCCTTTCCTGTTCTCCCGGGGTCGATGATGATAACTATGATGTCATCTTGACCAGCGTCTCCATCCCGTAGGACACACTGAGAAATTGGTTTGCTCTGGAACCCGGCAACAACTCTCACGTAAAGTGTGTCAGTATGTTGCTCGATTTTAGCTGCGATAGGATAGAAGGGCTTGCTCCCGTAGTCCGGATAAATCGTGTAGAAGTGAGAGAAAGAACTACTATTGGAAACCGGCTGTGCGTCGCACGAATGCTGAAGTACTCCGATGGTCAGTACACAAGTCATTACAAGAACAAGAGAACATTTGTTCGAGATGCTCCACATTGGGACTAGCATCTTGCTTGTTAATCTAAGTCACCGAGCCTTCTCAGTTTCGAGTTCACCACTTTTTCTCCTTCGCGCACTCCTGAAACTTAGGTTTCAGAGTTCTGCCTAGCAAGAATTCTATGGATCAGATTCTTATTGTCCAAACGAGTAAACTTTACTTCACACAGTTGGCTTTACCTATGCAGGTTTTTTCACCACTATTGCGGTAGCGAACCAGTTGTTAACTAACCTGCGGTAAACCCCAAAGGATCTATAGAACAATTTCAGTGTAAAAACATGTCGTCCCCGTCGCAGGCCGCGGCGAATTCCAAGTTAAATACGAGAGGTGGTCACCCGTCTAGCAACTGATGCCACAAGGACAGTTCGTGTTGCACCCAGACGGGCAATTCGCGTTACACCCAGACGCACAACCTGCGTTCGGGGGCTCGGGTGGTTTTAGTGTACATGATTTTATGATCTTCATTGTGTTCACCTCCTCCTACTACTAAGGATTTGTGGAACTTCGGTATCGGCAAAAGGCGCGATCACTTAGTTCCACTCGTAGTGTGTTTGATATGCTGCTTGACCACTTCTCTTATATTCATCTAACCATTCTCTGAAGAAGTGTGAACCTGACGAATCATATCGACAACCCTGAACTTGGCCTCTGGGCAAGGCATGCGTGTCATGGGCGTTCTGCTGTTTCTGAGCCCTTCTATCTCTACTTTTGGGCACATCACACCATTACAGAGAGGAGCAATCCTGCAAGACCAGCACGCCTTATATTTTTCTGCACGGCTTTCGGTCCATAATTGTAGCATATCTAAATCTATGAATGCTTCTCCATTCTGTCTTAACTGACCTAGCTGATTTTCAGGCATAGAGAAGTCAGCGGTGCATTTGTAAAGTTTCCCATCGGAGCCAATAACCACTGAACTAGGTCGCGCAGCATAACAAATGCTCATCTCGGTGTTAAGATATATCTCCGGGTCATACCATCGCAGATTCAATTGCTGGGTAAATCTTGCCGTCTCTTTATAAAGCCTACGCCTTTCAGATTGCGAAAGTAAGGGAAATTTGCTTTTCCCCCACACGCCTCGACTGTAAAAGTAAAACCTTTTGTCGTCGCCGAGAACTTTCTTTATTGTTTCCATGAACTCAAACAGTTTACCGATGTTCTCGCGGTCAACGTTCATGCGGATCACAATTTGGACATCCTCATACTTCGTTGAAACCATATACTCCAGGTTCGAGAGAATCTGATCATACGTAGTGCCGCCATTCCGCAATACACGACGCTCATCATGGTATTGCTTTGGCCCATCGATACTGATGTTGTGGCGCATGATTCGCCATTGGGAAACCGAGATATCAAAAATATTTGGTGTGATCAAGTAGCCGTTGGATGTTGCAGATCTCCAATAGGCAACTCCATACTCTCCAGCGCTTTTGATTGCTGCTTCAGAGATTCTCTCAATGACTTCTGGAGCGAAGAAGGGTTCGCCGCCGAACCACTCAAGACGTATCGACTTCTGTGTGCTCATGAGTTTCCGAATGTAGGCAGTGACGGCAATCTGAATTTCAGTACTCATGGTACCCTTAGTAAAATCTTCGTAGCAGTACACACATCGAAAGTTACACTCCTCAGTTGGCATAACAATTAACGCCATCCATGATGAAGATTGTTGACGAGCTTGGAATGATGCATGGTGATCTTCGATCTCGTCAAGTTCTGCAGGCACGACAAATCCATTTTCCCGAAGAGCGCTGAGCCATTCGTGTTCGTGAAGATTGAAAGCCGGTTTCTTCCATATGTCTTCAAACCTACTGTACGCTGGATCGTTCTTATCGATTTCAATGAGCGCCCCCGTCCTGTAATTGAATAAACGGACTATGTTGGGATCGACGATCTTTATGTTGTAATAGCTTCTTTTCCCCTTTGGGAGACTCTCCTTGTAGCCAGTTGACAAATCTTCCTCGATATCAAATCTCTGCAGGCTATCAGATTTCATCTTCGGTTTTGACTGGATCTTTCTTTCTTCAATAGCCGCAATTAAGGATCCAGATTCCACTCTACTCAACCCTCCACAGTATTAGTGGGTTTATATCATAACATCGCGAACTTGAAAAATATGATAACATCGTGAACTAAATTTAATATCGCCTAAACTTCTTCTAGTAATTCTTAGAAGGAGGGAAAGGCGATGAAGAATCAGAACGAATAT
>Ga0315282_10007873_pt1 | contig 17393 bp, 17 predicted proteins | sample YL17G07_20_MG_FD_203693 | JGI IMG/M metagenome (GOLD analysis project Ga0315282, IMG submission 203693) | Sediment microbial communities from Yellowstone Lake, YNP, Wyoming, USA - YL17G07_20 | ecosystem: Environmental > Aquatic > Freshwater > Lake > Sediment | place: USA: Wyoming | collected... | reverse complement strand
TCAATTGGTCGCCGACAAGAGTGAACTGCTGGTAGAATGTTATGGGGCTCAACGCTGACTTTTTACGGAACCCTGGCGGCTTGGCGGTCAAGTCCGTCTTTCTGAGCTTGAACCACGACTTGTAGTTGTCCTGCAGGTTCTTAACTACAGCCTGCGCAGTCTGCGAGGGCAGTAGCTGGTACCAGTGGTTTGTTCGTAGAAGCTTTTTTTGGGTGTACCAGTTTGGTATTTTGCCAGTTTTCGTCCACTGTTCTCTTCGGGTCCAGTTGTCCGTGTTGTAGAGTTTGGTCGCGTAGAAGGCCAGTTTCTCGAGTGCTTCTGCCTGCTCTTCCGTCGGCTTCAGCCGATACTTCACGCAGAACTTCATGTTCACCACCATTTTATGTTGATTTTGCTATTTAAATGTTCGCTTTCATCCCACGGCTAAAGCACGTGGGGTTTCCCGCTCATATCTGCTCAAAGTTTTGCACAAGCTTCTCCACAGCCTCAACTTGTTCAGGCGAAGGTTTATACAGTTCTTCAAGTTGGAACCGCATATTCTTTTCTCACTATTCTCATAAAGTATTGGAGCGCGAGGTTATAAAGGTCGTTCATTTTTCATCCCCGTTCTGAAGGGCGGGACTTTCAATCAAGTTAAAATGTATAGCGCTTGCCTACTATGCCCCCTAAAGAACTATACCCTCCAAAGTATTATGATGAGTCAACTTTTTTCTGTTAAATAATCAATGAGAAATTGTGACCAATACTCAAATTTTGACCTCATCTTTCTTAGTTCAGCTAGAGTATAGAAACCAGCAATTTTTACTCCTTCATCCACCGCTTTTATTTCAGGAGTGTCAAGTTCGACTATCCAAACTAGTCCAAAATGATCGCAATCCACAGGCACGGAGTCGTCATTTATGAAACAGAGGAGTTTTGGCAGTGCGTCGCGTGAAGGCGTTTTCACTTCTTCGCTAACCTCACGTTTTACCGCGTTAATCACAAACACTAAATCCCCTTCTACCCTTGGCTTGTTTAAAAGATAATCGCTGCTGTTCACATGTCCTCCAATCCCGAGAGTTAGTTTGCCACGGAGTCTTTCTTCTTTTTGGGTTTCGCCACGTTCGTAAACCAAAAAGCGTTCTCCGAGTTTGAATAAAATGTACACGCAGAGTTGTTTAAGTTTTGAATTGTGCTCTGCCCGCGAACGTTGCACCAGCATTAAACGTTTTGAAATTTTTCTCCATATAACATCATCAAAAAACACTTTGCCATCAACGCTACTGACAATACTAGATCGGAAACACACTAACACTTCATCCATTTTCAAACACTACATATTGAAACGCAAGGTTCCTTAAAAACTTTCACTTGACCAAAATTTTTCTACTTCAAGTCAAGGGTCGTGTTATTTAACGGTGGCTGATTTGGCCAAGTTGCAGGGATGATCTGGATCTAATCCTTTTTTTACTATTTTTTCATGACCTTCGACCCTTTATGAATATTAGAAAACCCCCCTCTGAAACAAAAAGGATATATAGCTTAACCCGTTTATAGTTGTTGTGTGGTTGCTTTGCGTTATTTAGAAATCACTGACGCGTACCAAAAAATGGAAGACACAACGAAACGACTTGAAATAACGGACCTTCTAGTGGATCTTCTTAAGAAAACACCTGAAGCAATTATTGATAAAATGGTGTATTTGACTCGTGGCAAAATTTATCCTGATTTTGTTAACGTTGAGTTGGGTGTTGCTGAGAAGTTGGCTGTGAAAGCTCTTGCCCGTGCCTCTGGCCGAAAAGAACGCGAAATAGAGGGGGACGTGCAGAAAAGTGGGGATCTGGGTGAAACTGCTGAAAAGTTTATGGCTGTTAAGAGGCAGTCAACCTTTTTTCAGGTGCAGCTGACGGTTGAAAAAGTCTATGAAGTCCTTGAAAAAATAGCCAAGTCCTCGGGCTCTGGTGCGGTTGACGTTAAAACCGCGTATTTAGCTGGGCTTCTGTCCAACGCAACTCCGAAAGAGGCAAAATACATTATGAGAACTGCTACGGGAAACTTGCGTTTAGGCATTGCCGACATGACTGTTCTGGATGCTCTGGCTATTGCTTACGGCGGCGGAAAAGAGTCTCGTGAACTTGTGGAGCGCGCCTACAACGTTTGTTCGGATCTTGGTAGAGTCGCAAAAGTCGTCGCTGAGAAAGGTTTAGTCGGAATCAGAAGGTTTGGGGTTTTGGTGGGCGAGCCGATAAGGCCTATGCTGGCTGAACGGCTTTCCACGCCAGAAGAAATCCTTGAAAAGTTGGGCGGAAAATGCGTGGCTGAATACAAGTATGACGGCGAAAGAATACAGGTTCACAAGAGCGGCGACAACGTGGTCTTGTTCTCTAGGCGCTTAGAAAACATTACTGGGCAGTATCCCGACGCGGTTCAACTTGTCAAAGCTCACGTGAAAGCAGAGGATGCGATTCTGGAGGGGGAATGCGTTGCTGTAGACTCAGATACTGGTGAGATGCGGCCTTTTCAGGAGCTGATGCACCGCAGACGCAAATACGGAATCAAAAAAGCCATTGCAGAGTATCCTATTTCACTGTTTCTGTTTGACGCGTTATACGTTGACGGCGAAGACTTGACACTAAAGCCACATCCTGTTCGACGAAAAATGCTTGAGCGGATGGTGAAGGAAACTGACCGTGTGAAGATGGCAACGAGCTTAGCTGTGGACAACGCGAAGCAGCTTGAAACATTCTTTTTGGAAGCCGTGCAGGACGGGTGCGAAGGCCTCGTCTGCAAGTCCGTAACTGAAGATTCAATTTACCAGGCAGGGGCGAGAGGATGGCTGTGGATAAAATACAAGAGAGACTACAAAAGCGAAATGACTGACACGGTCGACTTGGTCGTTGTTGGCGCCTTTCACGGCAGAGGAAAACGAACTGGAGCCTACGGCTCTCTACTTCTGGCAGCCTACAACCCTAAAGAAGAAGTTTTCGAAACAGTGACAAAATGCGGAACCGGCTTCACCGACGAAGACCTAGCCAAGCTACCACCGATGCTGAAAAAACATGTGGTCGCCCGCAAGCACCCGCGAGTGAAATCGTTAATAGAGGCGGAAGTGTGGTTTGAACCCGCCGTCGTAATTGAAGTTTTAGGCGCAGAAATAACTTTAAGCCCAATCCACCTGTGCGCAGTCGATGTTATACGTAAAGGAAGCGGCTTAGCCATTAGATTTCCTCGGTTTACGGGTAACTATCGACCTGACAAGGCAGCTGAAGATGCAACATCACCAAGTGAAATCGTTGAAATGTACAAAAGGCAACTTAAAAGTTTGAGCGAGAAGTAGAACTGAGACAGACGGATGCTTAACCCTTAAAAGAGGCGGTAACATATTTTATCTTGTGAATAAGACAATAAGAATCATTAAAAACAGAAGAAGTATCAGAAAATTCAAAGAAAAACAAATAGCTGATTCTGAATTACAGGAAATATTGGATTGCACCCTGCACGCGCCCAACGCGGGAAACCAGCAAAAATGGCATTTCACTGTGATACAAAATAAAGATATGCTTGAGAGAATGGAAAGAATACTAAAAGAAAATATGATGAATTCAGGTGTTGATTTTTTAGCGAAACTGGCAAGCGATCCTAACTTTCGCATCTTTGGCAATGCTCCTGCAGTTATCTTAATCACAGCAGATGAAAGGGCTCGTTTCGTTCAAATTGATTGTGCAGCAGCACAAAATGTTCTAGTGGCAGCAGAATCCCTAAGCATAGGTTCACACATTATGACATCCTCCGAATTCCTCTTTGCATCTGAAGAAGGTAACAAGTTAAAAAAGGAGTTAAGAGTTCTAGAAGGCTACATTCACCAAAGTCCTTTGGGAAGCCCACACCACTTATGAGTGGGAGAAAAGGGAAAGGATTATATACTGCAACCGCCCTCATTGTAGTGGTTGGAACCGTGAAACAAGCAATACTATTACAAACATTTGCTACCAACAGCAAAAACCACCACCTCAAAGATTTTATAAACAAAGCGGTTTGTGAATATAACCGTTTGCTATTTGAAAGGAAAAATCGTGAAACCTTCATGCAGTTCCACCACAAAACGCTTAAGGACTGCAAGGCAAGAGCTGGCTTCAACATTCAAGTCGCGTGCTCCCTGATCCGCGATGCGTGGCGAAAAAATGCTGGAAGGGTCGACGGCTTAACGGTCAAGTTTAACGTTCCAAGGAACTGCAAGACCTTCAACACGAAAACCAACTTTTTCGTCGAGTTCGGTCTGTATCCACGAAACAGGATCGCGGTTCCAATTATACGAAACCGAAACTACCAACGTTTCCAAAGACTCATCCAAAACGGTTGGACGTGTAAGACCTACGGGCTAACCCAAGACCTGCATGTTGTCGCCTATCTCTCCAATACAAAGGAGATTCCGCGCCGAAGAAACGTTCTCGGCGTAGACATCAACGCCAAGCACCTAACCGTCACAGTCATAACGCCCGAAGGCAAGATTCTGTACCAGACCTACTTTGGAAAGCAAATGTGGGTTACGCGGAAAAAGATTATGGCGCGCAGATCTTTACTGCAATCGTTGAACGCGAAGAAGCTTAAGCAACTTGGAGAATGCGAAAAAAACTATGTTAAAACCAACCTCGGCCACATCGTTAGAGAGATCGTTGGCCTCGCCCTTAGATACGACGCCGACGTAGCCATAGAGAAGCTGGAGCGTTTCAGCCCCAAAGGACGACGCTTCAACAAGACGGTTATGAGAATACCCTTCTACCAGTTTAGGCGGATTCTGGAGCAACGATGTTTCGACCGCAACGTGTACCTTGACATAGTGGATAGTTGGCACACTTCGAAGTGGTGCAGCCACTGCGGTGCTGTTGGCAAAGGCCACTCAGCCAACTACAGCCTGTTCAAGTGCAAGTGCGGTCTGATCGTGAACAGCGACCGCAAAGCTTCGCTTGCGGTTGCAGTTAAATCCCTGCTGGAGCGGAAAGACGGTTCCAACCAAACCTTCCAGTTTTCCAGCAGGAGAGTCCCAGTAAGCGGGCTCGTGCGTCCAAGTGAAGCCGACAAGCCAGGTTCGGTGAACCCTACGCGGTCAGCGGATGGAAAGCCCACAAGCCTTAGCTGTGGGTAGCTTACAGGCAGAAGATGCAGGAGCTCGTTCGCACGAAAACGGTTTACTTTGGAGGCACTGACGAAAAGTTGACGTGGCATCCGTTTCAACTTGATGAGAAAAAGCTTTCGCTTGCAATGGTTAAATAGTTATACTTGAACTTGTGATGGTTGCATTAGGATTTGGATTCGGTCTCCATACATGAGTGGAAGCAGGGCAGCCATGTTTCGAGCCAGTTCTTCGTGTTCAGGTTTGAATACAACTATGAGAAAATCCTGTTTGTTCCACTCCGCAATTTTTCCCAGGTACCGTACGACTTGGGCTATTAGGAGCTTACGAGTTATGCCTAAAAAGTGTTTTTTCGGAACCACCAGTTTAAGCTTGTACTCAAGTGCCCTTTGAATTTTGTCGTCAAGCCAGCTCGTCCTCATTGTGAAAATTACTTTCTGCTTGAAATGTTGCTGTGCGCTCTGGACAAGTAGCTCGCCGCACTCTCGTCTTTCACGTTCAACTTTTTCCCGCTCGACGAAACTGTTATACACTTCAGCTGGCAAACAAACACCAATTAAATCTAAGAGCAAACAAATTAATAAATGTTATGCCAAACGGTTCTGTTAACTTGGTGTAGGATGGGTTTGTGCGTAATAAAATATTCGATCATTCCAAAGTTAACAGAGCCCGTTTCGGGGTTTCACTCTTTGCTTGATATTCATGATCTTGCTGTCTCCGCAGATTATCTCGAATATTTTGCTAGCCGACAGCGACGCATCGATGAACTTGAAACCGCGTTTTCTTGCATCTTCGGCGAAGTTGTCCAACGTGTTCAACACAAGATCTCTCTGCTTTGGAGATCTGCCGAAGTCGTTCTTTCGCGTCTCGTTTTGCAGTCTCTTAGCGATCAACTCGCGGTCAGCCTTGAGAAAGTAAAGCTCGTCGAAGAGCGGTTTAAAATCGTACATGTTATCTGCAACGCCGAACAAGTATACTTCGGGGTTAGCAGCCAACAGTGCTTCAATCTTTTTCCTACTCCACATCCATTTGAGGCCAGACCACTCCTGCCACTCTTCAACGGTCGGCTCCTTCGGGTTTCCTTCAGCATCCTCAACTCGTGGAAGCCCAGGAGTGCCATCACAATCGAAGGCGACTTTTCCGCGTTTTTCAAAGTACTTGGCCAAATGCGTCTTCCCACTGCCAGCAGGCCCAATCACCAGCACTCGTCTACGCACTTTCAAAGCAGCCATCCTCCACACCAAATTATTGGAAGCGCAGATATTTAAGCTATTCTGGTGGCTGGCACCGAAGCTTTTCATGTTCCTCTTCGCAACGAGTTTTTGGAGGGGGTGAAAAAACAATTATGAGATTGGGCTGAAGGCAAGAACTATAAACAATTGGAGCTTTATCTCATGCAACTTTGGAATTTTAAAGCAGCTTGCAAATGAAAACTTCAGCTTCACTTAACCCCGTATTGAGCGAACGGGATAATTGTGATAAGAAAATGTTACAAATCCCTAAAAATCAACATTGTTTACCTTTTGTTACAATATAGGCAAAGCTTTAAATAGAATCTCAACATATTGTAGAATAAGTGAGAAGAAAGTGAAAGAATGTCTTGATAAAATATGCGTGACTTGGATGGTGCTATGGATGTTCATTCTAGGCATAGGAGATATGGTACTCGCTTTTTATGTTCCGCTTTATATTCCATGGTACTTTGCGTTCTTGGCCATAATCGGTTGGTCAGTATTGATATTTTTGGTCTGGACGTTTACAGGTGTATGGGTGCATGAACGCTACGTAGGAAAGCTAAGCGACTAGGTGAAAACCTTGGGAAGAATTAGAATCAATATAATTTTGATTATAATAGGAATATTGCTTATTTCTTATGGTTCATACTGTTTAGGAGAAGAGAAAATTTTGGGCTCCTACATTGTCACTAAAAGATTAGAACCCTTTGATGATTGGTGGGTTGTTGGATTTGAATTTGATTGTCCAAACGATACGCCTGTAAAATACATTAATGGTGAATGGTATGCTTTGGCTCTTGCTGTAACTTGGCATCCGTGGTTGGAAAAAAACTGTAACTGGACGTTTTGGTGTAACTCCACTCAGGACGGATATTGGGTTAGGGTTACATGGTCTGCTTGGTTTATACACGCACACTTTATTATCACTGATAATCTTGTTGTGGCTTATGGAACTGTGCTTCAAAATTATTTGCCAGAAGGAATAAGGCGGGTTGCTCTTGAACGGTGTGCTGGTGAATGGCTGGTGATAGCAACACCTAATTTGGATGGAACATTCTGCTTAGTATACCAAGAAAAAGTTTAGGAATAGGTGGAAACTTAAAGCGGCTTTTCAACATTTTTTAAACTCGATTGAAACTTTCTTCAGGCAGGAAGGACATTACACAATGTAACTTTTCGTTTTTTCTCGGTCTAATCCGAGCTGTTCTGACAAGGCCCTCATGCCTTGAATTGCCTCTAGCATCGCTCCTGCTCCCTCAGGATCTTTGATTTCGAATGGTTTTTTCTTGTCTACAAAAATTAGTTCAACCTGCATTCTTTTAATGATATTCCGTTTTGGCACAAGTAAGGGTATGTCTCCAATGAAAAACCATTGTTCCTTGATTTGGTTCATGCCTTTTGCCCCCGTTTCATTCTAGCTTGAAATAGTTAGGTGAAACCGAGATATAAATTTTACGTAAAAAGCGGGACTGGTATTCATTAAAATGAGCATTTTACTCCAAGTAAAGGCTCAATTTGTTTTTTGTATCGTTTGTTTACGTAGAGAAGGGTGATGCGCGGTGGCGGGGCGCTATTTTGGAGAGTTTGGAATGGTGCGTCTTTGTAATAGAAGCGTGTTGATTTGGAGTGATTTTTGCCGCTGACAAAGCAATTATAATATTGGATGAGTAGTCCATTTGGTATTGATACTAAGAACACTGCAATCGGTTTTGTCTTTACAAACTGTTCTTCTACTTGCCTTATTTTTTCGTGTACAGCGATTTTTTTCGGATCGTTATGGGGAATGTTTAATCGATCCAAGATTTTCAGCTCGTTTTGGATGAAGATTCCGCGTAGTTGGTTCTCTGATTGATCTTTTGCGTGTGTTTGCCTGTTTGACTTTTGCTCTAACCAAGACTGCATGGTAGCTGGGCTTTTCGCGACGAGTGCTGAAACCTGCTGAACGAACACTTGATTAAGTCGACCACGGACGTGCTCTTCGAAATCGTTGAGTCTGTCCCTTGCGCTCCCCGTCACCTCACGGCATGAAGGGTAAATAAACATCAAAGCAAACGTGTACAGGAGTTTAAGTTTTTCTACCCTAATTACTGGTGGCAGATAGGGATAAACCGTTAAGAGAGGCTTCAAATAGGCATCATCCGGTTTTCTTCTAAACAAGCTCAACATTGCAGGATGTGTTGTTTGGCAAGGTCCTATCGGAATTGTACCCCTAAAATCACTTAGGTTCTCCACATTAGCTGTTTTTATGTCAATGTCTAAACATTCGTCTGAACCTTCAAAGATTATGTTTGAACCCAACTCCGCATACAGTCGTTTGTACCCGAGAGGTCCAAGCCGTGCAATCAAAACGTCAGTAGTTGCGGCTTCAATGCTGCCTGAAAACGGGTTGTACGTTCTGCTTTTACTCGCCATAATCAACTGAAAAGAAGAAGCTATTCCAAACCTTAAACTTCTACTCAGACATCGCTCAATTTCAGGCAGAGCACATTTAATTTCTACAGAAAGCATGTCCAACCGCTTTTTCTCTTGTTTTTCAATGAGATAAAACAGGTTTGGGGAGTTCAAGTTTATGTTCAAAGGATTGTGACTCCTATCATGTAATTGATGTTTAGCCTTTAAAAAGCTTGCATTTACAGCAAAACAGACAGGTTTGATCTAAAACTGAGCCTTACTGTGACGTCCTCTCCTCCCTAAAGAGGGGGAACCTCCATTCAAGTTGAACTTTGATTAAGGCTTGACTGCAAACCGCGGAAAAACCAGTCTTTACCATATTTTCGTTCACACACAAAACAGGTTGAACCTCTACAGGCAACGTCCGGTAGCCAACAGTAAATAGCATAGGAAATGGCTCCGAATAGTGGCAGATGCTCGCAGATCGTGAAGAAGCTTCCGACAAGTCCTCGCATACCATAATTAACGTGGCAAAACATTTAAACTTTTTGTTTCGAGAAAAGGCTAGGTGAAGAAGTGGATGACGAGAAGATTGTTGACAATAACGACTAAGTGCATGATGCTGACTGCTACCACTATTCCCAGGGCAACTTTTATAGCCCCGTCCACCGTGTTTAAAACAACAAAAATTGCTATTAGAAGCGCTAGTTTTTCCACTGGCTTTAAAGAGTTCATTGCGAACACAACTTAATATGGGTTTGCAGGCATATTAATTTTTTTCTTTCAGTAAAACTTTAAATTGGCTTATCGCTCTAACTGTTTGATGAGTATGTTCAAAACGTCTGCAGTCAGCCGCTTACTTGGCGTTTTAGTGCTAGCAACGATACTGGTTGGCAGCACGACGGGCTATCTGCTTCTTCAGTCAACAGGCGAACCGATAGGATCAGGAGAAAGCTGGCTTACTGGCTGGGGCTACCGCAAAAGTCACGCGATAGCTGGCGCCTCGGGAGCAGGCATAGGCTACCAGATTAGAATTACCGCTTACTACAGCGGTAGCGGACCAGACAGCGGCGGAAACGTATATCTCAATGGCCACGGCAAATCTGATTTCGGCGACGTTAGGTTTACCTCTTCTAACGGAGCTACTTTGCTTGACTATTGGATGGAAAGCTACACGGCAAGCACAAGCGCAGTCTTCTGGGTTAAAGTAGCAGACGACCTAAACACAAATCCCGCTACAATTTACGTTTACTATGGCAAAAGCGACGCTACGACGACAAGCAATGGAGCTAATACATTTCTTCTCTTTGATGACTGGGAATCTTATAGTCTTGGGTCTATCAATGGTCAAGGGGGCTGGACACTTGAAAAATATAACGCAAACGGAGCCGCAGATGTTATGAATGATGCGGGTGACAAAGTTTTAGATGTTAAGGGATATTATGGGGGTACAGCAGTATTGAAAAACTTTGCTGCTACGAATAATATGCAATTATTTGTCATGCTTCATTTTGAATCTCTTGCAAACGATGGTCAGTTTCATTTTGGTTTTTTTGATTCTTTGGATGTTTATAAAAACCTTGCCAATAATATTGGCTTACACCATGAAATGGATGTTGGAAGTACACAATGGCTTGAATTGAAAGATATGGAAAATGCTGGAAGTTCAAAAGTGAACCCTTATATAGATTATGCAAATGGAAATTATTGGGCAGACACTCTTAGTTGGTATGGAACAGGCAGTAACGCATTAAAAGGGCTTTTTAAGAAAGGCACTTCAAAGAACCCTTATGATGGTAGTTTCGTTACGAAAGGCGACCTTACACTTACATGTAGTGAAACTTCACGTCCTCGAATAGGATTTGATGATTACCAATATCATGGTGCCTATGAACATATTTACGTAGTTTATTTCTATGTTAAAAAGTACGTCAGCCCTGAGCCTAGTCATGGAGCTTGGGGCAGCGAAGAAACACCAAACACGGCTCCAACCAACGGTGCGGGTTCAATAATGAATATTGAGATTTTGAGGCCGAATGCTGTTGGCGATGAGGAAAATATAGCCGGTCAAGAGCCCAGTGATGGTCTTTCTCATTACCTAAAAGTAGATGACGTCACACCGGACGAGGCCACAACCTATTTGGAACCTGCTAGTCCCGCGGGGACTTGGCAGCGAGATTTATACAATGTTGAAGACTTGGGTCCAGCGGGCATAATAAACTTTGTTAAAGTGTATGGTCGCGCCCGAACTTATGCTGCTAGTCCCGATAGAGCGACGCTAAAACTTGCTATTAAAACTGGTGGAACGGCTTACGAAAGTGCTGAAATACTCTTAACCAACTCTTACACGACCTATTCCAATCAATGGACAACCAATCCTAAAACGGGCGGGGCGTGGACGTGGAGTGACATAGACAGCTTACAAATAGGAGAAAATCTATGTAGACCAGGCGGTACTCAATCCACTTATTTCACCCAGGTCTATGTTGAGGTTAATGCAGGCATGGACGACACCAACAACATCTACGCTCAAAAGAAGCTTTACACAGGCTCCAGCGTTGCTACTGATGTAGAGGGATATGCTGATATTCACTACATGGAATTTCGGCTTAAACAAGGTGCAACTATTAGAGCCAGCTTTCAATATCACGAAGACGACAACACCTTTAATATTCAGGCAGGTTCAACCACATGGTCTTTAGACGGTTCCAGTTCAGCCGTTCGTTCTGGCACCCAAATTACAGTTACATGGAAGTTTACTCCACAATGGGATGCCATAGAAGAATCTGCTCTCAGCATAGAACTCTACGTGATAGACGCAGCGTCAGCAGCTGACACGGACATGGCACAAAGCAACTACGTTGATGTAGTCACCAGATTAGTTACAGGCAACTTCGCCACAGATGACAGTAGGATAAACATTGGTGGAACCACAACTATTTCAGGAACAGTTTACTATGCGAATAATCCAGCAAGCACCACTTCCTCAAGTTCTTACCCGCCAAACGCCGAGTTCACAAGCGTCAGCATTCACAATTCTGCTCATTCAGTTCAAGCTACTGACACCACAATCTTTAATGGGGCATTCAGCGTTAGCTTCGCCATTCCTTCAGCAGTTCAAAGCAACACTTACCACGTTTACATAAACTTGGCAGATGCGGATGGGCCAGACCAAGATGCTGTAGATGGAGACACAATAGTAGTTATAGGCGATAGAGTCAAAATCATTGCTGGAGGCATCGTGGGCAACACAATTGACGTGGACGAGGGAGGCAAAGTTTGGTATCAAGCCGTGTACGAGTATGAACCCGGCACGCCGTTCACCTCGGGAACGCTGAAACTCAACGGAATTGCTATGAACTGGACGAGTGACAGGTGGACGTACGATTTTCCGTATGAGATGAGTGGTAGCCAAGCCGTCTTTTCCATCACGGGCGTTTTGGACACCCAGTACGGTTTAACCGCCTTCAACAACGTTGCCGGCAACATCGTTTTGAACTGGGCCACAATGGAAATAACAATTCAAAAACCATAATCACAAAACACAAATTGTTTGTAGCGTGGAAGAGCTATGCGAATCAAGTCACATGCAGTTAACTTTGACATGTTTGCTCATCCTGAAAAATAAGTTGTACGTTTGTCCCTAGAAAAGATTGGTGCTGATTCAAAAGTGTATCAAGAGGGGGTTGAACGTTACAGGCAAAAGATCATGAATAATGAGGATGTGCCTCTATTACTAAACGAACGAGTTCCAAAACCTTATAGAGTGTTGGCCAGAAAATTATATATTTACGCCACGTTGCTGAAGCTCCCTCACCTGTTCTCTCGTGTAGCGGTAGAAAACGTCTCCTTTTGTGGGGTCAAAGTCCCACGGCGACACTAAAACAACATCCCCTATCCTAATCCAAACCCTCTTCTTCATTTTTCCCCGAATGCGGCAGACCCTCTTTTTTCCGCCAGCAAAACGGATAAGAAGCCGATCAAAACCTAGCATTTGCTCAACCGTGCCAACCTCATCCGTGCCCGTTGGGAGGATTATAAGCGCGGAAAGCTCGTGAGTTATTTTTCTTTTACCCATATTTGTTCCTCTACTCCTTTATGCTTTAGCATTAGTCACAAGTTAATATAAGAGTCCCCCACTATATAAAGCATCATTTAGACTAGGCTGTAGGCGGCTCACACCATTAAAAGAAAAGGGGTAATTAGTGAACTACTTCTGCCTAAAGGCTGGAAGCTTTTTTGCCTAGCTTCTGTAAACACTTAAAAAGGATTCAGCTCAATAATAATTGGTGAGTCTGTGTCGTTTGACCTCGTTGCAAAAATCTATGACCGGACGCGAGGATATAGTTACGCCTCAACGTGGAAAGCGGCTCGCACTCTTGCTGAAAGTTTGGGTGAAGGTTTGATTTTGGATGTTGGATCAGGCACTGGACGTTTCGCGAAGCCACTTCAACAACTAGGGTTAACAATCGTTGGCGTTGACTCGTCAAAAGAAATGATTCGGGTTTCAGCCGCCAAGAAAGCCAAAAATCTTTTCGTAGCCGATGCCCGAGTCCTCCCATTTAAACCAAAAACGTTCGACTCGACTGTTTCGGTTCATCTGTTGCATCTCGTGGCTGACTGGAAACTAGTGCTTGCTGAAATTGCTAGAGTCACAAAAAACAATTTGTTAACCGTGTTTGATGAATTCGAGTGCCTCGGCATCGACCCGCATGAGGAGTACCGACGGTTGGCAGGTCAAAAATTTGGGTATGTTGCACCACACGAAAGTGATCTAATCCCTTTTCTTACTCCGTTGAAGCTAGAACACGTTGCCACCGACGTAAAAACTGCAAACGTGCTTTTACAATATTTACGGAAAAAAGCGTTTTCTTACCAGTGGGCTGTGCCGGATTCGAAACACATTCAAGTTATGCGTGAAATGGAGAAGTTTAGAAACAAGAGGTTAACTTGTAAAATATATGTTTGTGTTTGGAAAATCAGTGATGTTGAAGATTTTCTGAAAAAGTGAAAACCTTTTTAAGCCCTGCGTCTATATTGTTTTGCGGTGCTTGTTTGGCAAACAGCGACGACGTAGAGTTTTCATTGGTTGAAAAGGATGTTGTTTTCAAACGTAGTTGCGGAGACATCGCCGGAAAGCTGATGGAAGTGCCAAACTCGAGAGGACTCGTAATTCTCGTTCACGGATTCACGGGCAACATGGAAGGGCCGTCTGGACTGTTCAGGCGTTTCGCATTCAAACTTGGACGCGAAGGCTACAGCGTGTTTCGTTTCAATTTTAGGTACACAGACGACAAAATGAAGGATTTTGACAAAATGACCCTTCAAGGCGAAGTTGATGATTTACGCTTTATAATTGATACACTAGCAGAAAAATACTGTTGGATCGCAATTGTAGCGGAAAGCTTGGGAGGCGCCGTATCTCTTCTAGTAGGTCATAAGGCGATGAAATGTTTGGTTCTTTGGTATCCGGTAATCTTTCCGTCAAACCTTGCAAAACGATGGGACAATCCTGAACTTAAAGAGGTTCTTACAATTAGAGGAGTTGTGCCCTGCGGGGGTGATGAAAGTGAAAATGTCTTTGTCAGCAAACAATTCATAGACGAACTACACTCAACTGATGTAATCTCAAAATTGTCCGAGCTCACGTGTCCTGTATTGTTTGTTCACGGCGACTCTGATGTAAGTGTTAGCTGTGACGAGTCCACTGAAGGTTACAAAGCAACGAAAACCAAAAAGAGCATAAGCATAATTCACGGTGCAAACCACTGTTTCCACAACGTATCTGACGAAGAGGACAAAAACCTTCAAGACGTGGCATTTCTAGAAACAATCAGTTGGCTAGAGAAATTTGCTCCACCACAAGAAAACTTTTAAGGTAAAAATCGATCAAATTGACTGTGTTCTTTGCGACGGTAGTAAAGTTTAAATTGCGGCGTTGCCAATTTAATATTTTGGTGAAAACATGGAAAAGGCTAGTTCACAGTTTACGGTGGTTGAATGGTGGATCATCGTTGAAGTTTATGCGAAAGAAGGAATAGAACAAGAGGAAGTTGCGTCTTTTTTGGTCAAAGACTATGGTTGTTGTATATTAAGAGTTTTGGCTTCGTTGTCGCAACTTGTGGAAAAAAACTGCTTAATTGTGGAGGCAGAAAAGGTCGCGGGTAAAAGTCGTCGTCATTATCATTTAACTCCACCAGTAGCTCAAATCTTTCGCGACCAAAACTTGTACTTCTAATTTCTATTCAAAACCAAAACCTTTTTATGACGCAACTCACATAATACATGTTACTTCCCTCCATTTTTTCTACGATAACTTCCGCGGCTAGATAACATTTATAAACTAGTTTTATTATATGATTGATAGCGGTAGTTGGAGAATAAGAGTGTGAGTGGAGACATCGTGATTCGGATACCTAAAAAAGCGATCCAGCTACTGGTTGGCTTGTTTTTGATTATGATTTCATTGCTTGTCATAACCGCCACTCTTGCAAATTATTCTGCTTTCAAAAACCCCTTTGATTTACTGATGATCGGCGGACTAACTGGGGCACTTGGGGTTGCCTGCATCTTTTGGACCTTTTAATTGATTTATAGAAGTGGGTTAAACCCTTTTTGTTTCAAGTTCAAAATCAGGCAAAAGCTTAACTTTTTTATATATTTCAGAGGCAAAGATGAAGGGGTTAAAGAGGCGAATTAAAGCAATCAGTTCTATACTCCAAACGGTTCAACATACATTGACAATGTCACTTGCTTTATAGAACACGGTTGGAGCTAACCTGAGTTTACACGTTTTCAAAAAATTGAATTACTATTTAACTAATTCAATCTAGTGAAATAAAATTTTAATCATGTCTTGCCAGAGCTTTCTCTTTGAATTCCGCAATGGTTTCGGCGAAGGCACCAATGAATCCTTTGGTGCCAGAGAATACAAATGAGCACGTTTTTTCGCCCTCATCTGTTTGGTAGCGCAGTCGCAAATACGGTGTTCCTCCCGTACTTTCAACCGTTGCTTCGTTGACTCGCCCAAGTGGAATCACGAAACTTCCCTCGTTTTTCAACCCTTCATTAATGTTGTTGAGATAATTTTTGACTTGTGCACGCCAATGTTTCCAAACATATTTTACACAAATTATTCGTTGGTTTGTCAGGATCAATTGGCCACTTGTTCCCCTTTCAAACATTCCTGGCTTTTCTTTAGCGTATAGCACGACGTTGGTGCTGACCACACCTTTTTCTGAAACTGGTTTATTCAAATCGTTTTTTGTTGTTGGTTTAGGATGAATTACTTGCTCTTTGTCAACAGAAATTACGGTAGCGGGGCTTGACCGAAGGTTGGCGCCTCTCACCATCAGGATTATGGCAACCCACCCCATAACTCCCAAATACGCAATGTTAACGCCTGCGCCAAGCAAAAATACAAAATTTAATCCTAAAACAGGACCAACGCTTGTCCCTGAAAGGAACGGGATGACTATTAACTTGCACGTCTGGAAAATTGTGAGGACGAGCAAAGCAACCCCCACACATAGAAAGATTACGCAAGCCAAGCGGTTTCTTTGAAGCTTCATTTTTTTTCTCCCTTGTTGTCTATAGAAGTAGATTTTACACTGTTTTCCACTTGTTTTATTTTCTTCTCTGGCTTTGTTAGTAGTGACCTGATTTGATACGCAACTGCGACGAGCAGAATCGAGATTGCCAGCGTGAACTCGAAAAAGTCAATTAGCGAAAGCAGAACAACCACTGACAACTCTATTATAACCAAGAAAAGAAATAGCCTTGTTGTTAAACGATCCATCTTCAGTCAAAAATATCTATCATGAAACCTCTATTTAACGCTTCCGACTTTCAAGGCTTGTTTATCGTAATCTCCATTGTAGCCCAGTTTAGCACGAGGTCGCCGACAACATTGGTTACGCTTGTTAACCCATACGCTGATTCGGTGACGCTTGTTATGTGAAACACTGCCTGGTTGCCACTCATCAAATACAGAAATGCGTATGTCCACCTGTCAGTTGCCCACCCCATGGCAGTGCTGTTTAGATATAGGGTTCCAGTGCTACTGGTGAACGGAGTGCTGTCTGATTCGTAAACCGCTTGGTACCAAACGCTCCCGCCAGTTCTAGTGTTAACTACATTGTTTAACACACCACAGGCAGTTATTTTGATTCGATCAACTATTACGGCAAAAAAGCTTCCTGCACCCGCCATATAGGTTGCCTCCACCGTGTAGGAGTAGCTTCCTACGCTGCTCTCGGCCACCACATTGTTTATGTTGAAGCCCCCACTGACTAAGGTTGTATCCGTGCTACCTTTTTGAGTGCCGAGCTTGACTTTAACCTGGTAGTCTCCGTCTGGTGGAGGTATACTCGTGCCCTCGTAGTACCAGGATCCTGAGAAAGTTAACGTTTGTGAGGGGTTGCATCTGTAATCGTTTACGGCAAGGTTGTATGCTGCTAGGTGGCTTTCAACTCCAAAGACGTTTGCATAATCGTCTTGGTCGCTTGCTCCTTGCGAATCAACAACGTAACATCTTACGCCAATGTTCTCCGCACTGTCTCCCCAGTTCCAATTGATCGTGACCCAAAAGTCAAAGCTTTTCTGGTTGCCTGAAGTACCGCCTGATGATTTTCCAGTGTTCAAGGTGACATAATTAT
>Ga0315282_10007872_pt1 | contig 17394 bp, 17 predicted proteins | sample YL17G07_20_MG_FD_203693 | JGI IMG/M metagenome (GOLD analysis project Ga0315282, IMG submission 203693) | Sediment microbial communities from Yellowstone Lake, YNP, Wyoming, USA - YL17G07_20 | ecosystem: Environmental > Aquatic > Freshwater > Lake > Sediment | place: USA: Wyoming | collected... | reverse complement strand
TTTGGGAAGTAAGGTGCTCCGTTTAAAACAAGGAGAAACGATCCACTTCGATTCTGAAACCAAACATAAACTCCGAAATATTTCGGATGAAAAGTGCGAACTCATGGTCACGCTCTACACGCCTTAAATCTTCGCACCTTGCTCCAATGTTTTCTTTGCCCTTGACCGGGCGGATCCCCTCCGAGGCTCCGATTCCCCGTTTTGCAATCCTGATTTAATAAAGATGACATGCCACGAAATGATCTTCTTTGATCTCCCTCAACGTGGGAATAGTCGTTTGGCACACTCCCTCTATTTTTCGTGGGCAACGGGTGTGAAAATGGCAACCCGACGGAGGATGCATCGGACTCGGAATATCTCCTTCTAAAATCATTCTTTTCCTTGTGATGCTTGGATCCGGCACAGGAATAGCAGAAAGAAGAGCGACCGTATAGGGATGGAGAGGTGAGGTGTAAAGCTCCCTGTCTTTGGCTAACTCCGCAATTCTCCCCAGGTACATCACAGCAATCCGATCGCAAACATGTTCTACAACCGCTAAGTCATGAGCAATGATGATATAAGAGAGTTTGAATTCCTCCTGAATATCCTCTAACAGGTTGATGACCTGGGCCTGAATCGAGACGTCGAGCGCAGAGACCGGCTCATCACCGATGATCAACTTTGGGTTGAGAGCAAGAGCCCTGGCGATTCCAATTCTCTGTCTCTGCCCTCCGCTGAACTCATGCGCATACCGCCTGGCATGGTCAGGGCTGAGACCGACCTTCTGGAGAAGAGAGGCGATCCGCTCCCTTCTCTCCTTTTTTGTAGAGATGCGGAAGACATCCAAAGGCTCTCCGACAATCTGTTCCACTGTTCTCCGGGGGTCGAGCGAAGCATAAGGGTCCTGAAAAACAATCTGCATATCTCTCCGGATGGAACGCAATTCCTCGCGATCCAATTTGCAGACATCCTTCCCTTCGAAAAGTATTTCTCCTTCCGTGGGTTCGATCAGCCTCAGGATAGCTCGAGCAGCAGTCGACTTTCCGCATCCGCTCTCACCCACCAGGCCCAGACTCTCCCCTCTATTTAAGTAAAAACTCACCCCGTCGACGGCATGGACATGGCAGATGGGCTTTGAGAAGATTCCTCCCTTGATCGGAAAATATTTCTTAAGATTTTTTACCTCAAGCAAAGGTTCTGTCATATTCAGTGTTAAGTGTTGAGTGTTAAGTGTTCAATGTTAAGTGCTTATGGTTTAAGGTTCATTGTTCATAGTTGATTGCTCATGGTTCGTTCTCCATCGTCGATCGTTCATCGCTCTGCCAGCCAGCAAGAGCTGAAATGGCTCTTTTCAATCTCTTTAAGCTCGGGCTCTTCTTCTTTACAGATCTCCATCGCTGACGGACAACGTGTTGAAAATTTACACCCTGAAGGCAGTTCATAAAGACTGGGAACAACCCCGGGTATCTCGTTCAGACGAACCTTTCCGCGACGTATCTTATCCCCTAAAATCGGGATGGATCTAAGCAGGCCCATGGTATAGGGATGTTGAGGATTTCCAAAAAGGGTTTTCGTCTCTGCCTCTTCCACGATCTTGCCGGCGTACATCACAATCACCCGCTTTGTGGTCTCAGCGACCACCCCCAAGTTGTGCGTGATGAGGATGATAGCCATTCCCAATTCCTCTTTCAGTCTATTCATCAGGTCAAGAATCTGGGCCTGGATGGTCACGTCCAGTGCAGTCGTTGGCTCATCGGCTATCAGGATCTCGGGGTTACACGCAAGGGCCATAGCAATCATCACCCGCTGCCTCATTCCACCGCTCAGCTCATGGGGATGTTGACCCACCGCTTTTTCAGGAGAAGGGATATTGACCAGCCTCAGCATCTCGATGCTCTTTCCAAGGGCATCTTTTTTGGATAATCCCTGGTGCAGCTGGAGGGTCTCCTGAATCTGGTTCCCCACCGTAAAAACCGGATTCAGGGAGGTCATGGGTTCCTGGAAGATCATCGAGATCCGATTTCCCCTGACCTTTCTCATCCGATCCTCTGTCAAATCCAGGAGATTTCCCCCCTTGAACACAATTTCTCCTCCTACAATCCTTCCGGGAGGAACCGGGACAAGACGAAGGATGGACAATGCCGTAACGCTCTTTCCACAGCCGGATTCACCTACCACCCCTAAAGGCTCACCTTGGGCCAGTTGGTAACTGACGCCATCGACTGCCTTCGCGATCCCTTCGTAGGTGTAGAAGTAGGTCTTCAGATTTTTAATTTCAAGAATGATCTGTTCATTCATTGAAGATCTCTTCTCCCCCAAACTCCATTCTTAATATACCTCAAACCTTCATCACTTTTCAAAAATTGCTCACCCGCAACGACTTAAATAAGCTGACGTCCGCCATGTGTCACGGCGAACGGAGTGAAGCAATCTCACGGGATTGCCACGCCCCCCGCATCAAGTGCGGGGTCCTCGCAATGACTACTCTTGGGGGTCGTCCATTACAGTAGTTCTTGCTAAGAATCGGGAAAATTGTTTATAAATAAACCAAGAGAAAGCACGCATCTATAGATCAATTGGTCTATGTTCCTTCCAAAACATATTCGAGAAAAAATATTTCTCATCGAGGAAGTGATCAACTTCCCCACTTCACTTCTCTCTCATCAGAATTATCACTGGGAAAATCTTCCGATGGTTCCCTATTCAGACTTAACGGGCGCTGTTTCTACCCTTGCTGGAAGGGGGAAGAAAGTCGTCATCATCACCGGGTTCTATGTCCCGGTTGGAGACCCACCGGCCACGGAGACGGACGGCCCTCCGGGAGCCCTCATTCTTGCAGGGGGAATGAAATATTTGGGGATGGACGTCTCCCTTCTTTCAGATGAATACACCCTTTCAGCGCTAAAAGCAGGGTTGAAGGTTCTTAACCTCTCGGGAAAAGAGATCCCCATCATCTGTTTTCCCTTGGAGCATTCAGACCAAGACCATGCGAGCCGGATGATGAACGAAGAGAACGAAAGTTCGATTTCAGTCCGATTCGCTCACGACTTTTTTGAAAGCGCGTGGGGCCAGGGTCTTACCCATCTCATTTATATCGAAAGAGTGGGACCCAATCACACTCTGGAGTCCTTCATCGCTCAGGAACGCCAGGGCAAGCCACCCTTGAAAGATTTCGAGAAGATTCTCCCCCCTCCGATAAGAAACCGCTGCTTCAGCTCTCGTCTCGAAGACATCACCCGATTTACGGCCAAGACGCACTTTCTTCTCGAACTTGTTGAAAGGTCAAATCTTCCGGTTGAGAGCATCGGCATCGGGGATCGTGGAAATGAAATCGGTGCGGGAAAGATTCCATGGGAGGTTTTTAGACAAAAATCTCAGACAAATCGGGAACCGGTTTTTTGCTCCCGGGTGAAGACGGACTACCTCGTCTCTTGCGGGATTTCGAACTGGGGAGGTTATGCCTTATTGGCTGGAGTGGCTTTGGCCATGGGAAGATTGGAAATTCTCGAAAAGGTGACCCCAGAACAAGAAGGGATGGTCCTGGATTACATTGTCCGTCACGGTCCGGCCATTGATGGAATTACCTGCAAACAGGATCACTCGGTGGATGGGGTCGAATTTGGAGATTACATGAGGGTGATTGAGCGAATCAAGGAAATCGCTTTCGAATGAGGGTCGTCTCCTCAACAAGTTTTTCCCAATGTGACCGGGCTCTTCGATTCATAGAAAGATTATTTCAAGTTCCTGGAAACGGCCTCTCAATCCTTGCAATTCCATTTCCATTGGATTAATAATGGGATATCAAACCCGAGGAGTTTTTTGAATGAAACATTTCTTCGATGCTTACCGGCTGAAAACGCCTCTTTCAGAAGACCTCTTCAAAAGGGCCAGGGAGGTGATGCCTGGAGGGATCTCTCATAACATCCATTTTTTTCCCCCCTACCCTTTCTTCGTTAAGAGGACAAAGGGCTCCAAAGTCTGGGATGTGGACGGAAACGAATATGTGGACTTCTGGATGGGGAACTACACCCACATCCTGGGCCACCGTCCACGGGTGGTGGTCCAGGCCATCCAAAAGCAGTTAAAAGAAGGAATTCACTGGGGCATGGTCTATAAAAAACAGATCGAATGGGCAGAACTGATTCGAGAATTGGTCCCCGGTGCAGAGATGGTCCGATTCTGTTGCTCTGGAACAGAGGCGACGATGTATGCGGTCAGGCTTGACCGGGCCTTCACAGGAAGGAAAACGATCTTAAAGATTGCAGGGGGCTGGCACGGAGCCAATCCCGATCTCTCCCTCGGGATAAAAACGCCCTATGAAAGAGAAGAGAGTCTCGGTTTGTTGCCTGAGCTCCAGCAATACACAAAGACGATTCCCTTCAACGACCTCTCCGGTTCACTCGACGTCATCCATCAAAACGAAGAAGATTTGGCAGGAATTATTCTTGAGCCCGTCATCGGTGAAGGGGGCTTCACGCCTGCTAAGAAAGAATATCTCCAGATGCTCCGGTCTGAAACGAAGAAACTGGGAGCGCTTCTGATCTTTGACGAAGTGATTTCAGGCTTTCGAGTCGCCTTAGGGGGCGCTCAGGAAAGGTTCCATATCACTCCGGATCTAACCACCTTGGGAAAGATCGTGGGAGGAGGATTACCCGTCGGTGCCGTGGCGGGCAAAAGGGAGATATTAGAGAAAACCTCACCTGAAAAAAAAGTGAATAAATGGGAGAGAATTCTCATCGGCGGAGGGACCTTTTCTGCCCATCCTTTGACGGCGGCTGCGGGATTGGCAATGCTCCGCTACTTAAAGGACCACCGACAAAAGGTCTATCCCAATTTAGAATCAGCGGGCGAACACGTCCGAAAGGGGGTTCAGGATTCTTTTGATCGAGAAGGGCTCGATGCAGTCGTCACAGGGGTCGGCTCGCTCTTCCAAACCCATTTCCCCTTTAAGAAGGGAGAAACGCTGGATTCCCCTCACTCGATCAACCGCTTCACCGATGTGGAAAAAAGGGAGGTTGAGTTTCGAGTCAGAATGCTAACAAAAGGGATTCATGTGATGCACGGCGGAGGCTGTTTGTCTATCCGCCACTCCGATGAAGACATCGAAAAAATCATCAAAGCCGCCCGAAAAGTTGCGAGGGAGATGAAAAAAGATCAGAGTTAAGAGTCATGAATTCTTAGGTGAGGGTATTTTATAATGATGAAAAGGAGGTTGATATGGGAGATCTAATGGGGAAGACAGGGGTGTGGATACTATTTTTCACACTGGTCCTGGGAGGGATGGCTATGGCAGCGGAAAAAGCAAAAGTCGGAGTAAATGTCGTCGATATCCAGGGGGACTTTACGAAACTGAAGAACGGCTCCTTGGCGGTGGATGGAACCGACGAGGCTTACATCAAAGCAGTCGAAGAAAATACAAGAAAATTGAAAGAGGCAGGTTTTCCGATATACGCAACTCAAGACTGGCACCCAAAAAATCACGCCTCCTTCTTCACCAATCACAAAGGGAAAAAAGCTTTCGATGTCATTAAACTTCACGCGAAAGATCAGGTGCTTTGGCCGCCTCATTGCGTCCAGAAGACTCCCGGAGCAGAAATTCTGCTGGACAAAAAATTGTTTAAAGCCGTCGTGAGAAAGGGGATGGATCCCCAATATGACAGTTATTCCGGTTTCCAGGATGATGGCGGGAAAAAGACAGAAATGGACAAACTTCTTAAAAGGGACAATATCAAGAAAATAATCCTCTTTGGTATCGCCACCGATTATTGTGTCAGGGCAACCTCTCTTGACGCCATCGCGGCCGGTTATAAAGTCATCGTCATCAAGAATTTGTGCCGTGGGGTTGCGCCGGATACATCTCAAAAGGCGATCGAAGAGATGAAGTCTAAAGGAGTCGTCATACTCGACGATCTGGATTTAGAAAAGATCAAAGCCAATTGATTCTCGAGCATGATGGCAAGTTCGGGATCATTTTAGATAAGGTGGTTTGAAATGTCAACGAAATGGGTTCTTACGGATCCGCTTCTCATGGAGCAATCCGAAAGGAAAGCGTGTGCTGGCCGGAATTTCCGGCCTGATCAACTGCGAGAACCTGAAGTTTCACTTCGCCCGATTCTGAAGGAGGAGTCGTCCTCCCTTCGAAGAGGCTTGGCTTCCCTGCATAATCCAAATTGAACTTTTCTGAAGCCCTGCCCCCATAGAGCCACTGCCCCCATATCTCAAATTTATTCGCGTCCCAGAGACCTCCGGGGCTGACGGGACATCCTCAGAGCATCCTGATTTCAGCCCTCACAAAAACTCCTCCTCCTTTCTTCAAACTTTCTTTGGGAGAGGGGCTCAGGATGTTGACGATCAATCCGCTGAGCTCAAGGATGACGCCCTCGCCCAGGATATTCTTCCCCGGAATGAGTGTGAGGGTCTTCGAACCTTTCTGGAGCGATTGGGGGTAAGCCAAAGGGGCTTCCGTATAAATTTCTACCTGGGTCGGTTTATCCAGAAAAATCTCCGCCTGGAAAAGTGCTCCATCGGGAGTCCCGTAGAGCGTCTCTCCTCTCCGGCGGGGCTGCACCATAATTCGGTCGGTATCGCCCGTCCCTCCTTCTTGTTTTCCCTCAGCAAGAACTTCTCCTGTTTCTAAATTCTTGATTCGAACCAACGCACCCCCAACCCCCGAACCGATGATCTTAGCATCTTTTGAAACGACATGGACGACGACTTTCGTTGAGATCTTGTCAGCAGAGAAAGATGGTTGAATGAGAGAAATAACAAGAGAGACTAAAGCGAACAAAGACAGAATAAATTTGAGCTTGGATCGCTTCATCGCACAACCCCGCCTCGGCTGCGAGTCGTACCACCCTCTCCCCAAAGGAGAGAGGAAACTATTGTTTGCTTTGAGCCTTGAGCCTTCAGCTTTCAGCTCTTAGTTTAACCTTCTAATAGTAGCGTTTCTCCTCGACACGGTCCTCTGCGAGATCAATGCCCCATTCCTTAAGCACCTTCGAGACGGCACGCTCACCGCTTTCGATGCAATTGGGTACGCCTACTCCTCTGTAGCTTCCGCCTGCAAGGGCGAAGCCTGGAATCTGTGCGCTCCGGTCCTCGATGAGTGTAACGCGGTCGAGGTGTCCCAGCGTATACTGGGGCATACCGAGATGCCACCGGTAGACCCTTGAGAAGAGCGGCTTTGCAAAAGGGTTGAGACCCAAGATGTCATGAAACTCCGCAAGGACGATCTGGATGAGCTCCCCATCCGGACGCCTCAAAATCTCCTGGTTGTGCGGCCCTCCGACAAAACCACGCAGTAATACCTTTCCCTTTGGTGCGCGGCCGGGCCATTTCGTGGAAGAATAGGTCGCTGCCATGAGTGCTCGACCCTCTACGAGAGGACACAGAACCCCGAATGCATTCAGATCGAAGCCAACCTCGCTCTCGTTAAAGGCGATCGATATCGTTGCCGAGGAAGAGGCTGGTATGGCAGCGAGGGCATCTGCAATGGTCCCGTCATGCGGGCGGATAAGCGGTTCGGCAGCCCACGACTCGGTGGCCACAATGGCTCCGTCCCCATCAATGGAAGACCCATCGGACAGCGAGACACGCCACCCACCGTTGGAGAGATGCTGGATCGAGCGGACGGATATACCCGTGCGCATGCGCTCACGACCCGCGGCGTCAGCCATGCTGTCAGTGAGTTGCTGCATCCCGTTCAGAAACGAAGTGAAGAATGTACGTGACTTCTCCCCTGGTTTGGCGGGGTATTTGCGCCGCATCTCTTCAACCTTGTGGCGGATGGCGATGAAAGCTTTCAACAGGGATCCGTAATTCTGCTCCATCTCAAGGAGACGTGGAAACGTCGCGGCAAGTGACATCTGTTTTGGATCGGAGGCGTGAACGCCGCCAACGAGGGGCTCGGCAAGGCGGTCGAGGCACTCGCGCCCCATCCGTCGCACCACAAAACTCTCGAGCGTCTCGTCATTGAACTCGCCCGGTGCAACCTTCTTCGGCGGGATGAGGAGATCCATCGCCATCCGGATCTTCCCTGGCCACGAGAAAAGCCCGGTTGTGGCAAAGGGCACGAACTTCGTCGGTGCGAACATCATGACACCATCGGGCATTTGATGAAGTTTGCCGCGGGACAGAATCCACGTGCGCCTACGGGAGTCATCGGTGGGCAACTCGTCATCGAAGATTCCAACGATTTTTGCGATGCGGTGACAGGCGGGTTTTTCAGTGAGGAAGCAGTCTGGACCACCATCCACAATAAACCTGCCCTTCTCCGAGGGATCCGGCACGGTCTCGGTGAGAATCTTGCCGCCGAGGCGCTTGTCCTTCTCGACGAGAACGAAGTCGACCTCGTGTCCCTCAGATGCGGCCCGGGTAATCTTGAGAGCCGCACCCAGCCCGGCAACGCCGCCACCGATAATGATAATTCGTTTCATAGATCTCCTGTACAACAGGACTCATGGGTCTCCGCAGATTTTGGAATTCGGATCTCGGATTTCGGAATAAAATCCAGATCAAAAAATATTCTTATCACTCCGCATTCCGCAATCCCAATTTGGCAATGGACATATGCTCTTCTACAATTTTTGAGAGTGCTTCTATGAATTTCTCAGAAAAATTGAGGGACTTGGTCCGTTTCAATAACATCCCCATCGATTCAGCTTTCTGTCGATAAAACACATCTATATCGTAAAGCACTTCGATGTGATCCGCAACAAATCCAATGGGGACGATGAGGACCTCCCGGACCTTCTGTTGTGAGAGTTCGGCGAGGACGGATTCCACATCCGGCCCCAACCATTCCTCTGGCCCCATCCCCCTGCTTTGAAAGGCAATACGCCAGGGAAGGGGTTCGAGCTTCTTAACGACCCCTCTTACACTCTCCTCGATATCCTTGACGTAGGGCTCGTTCTCGACAAGCGATTTTGGAAGGCTGTGTGCGGAGAAAATAAGATGAACTCTCTTTCTCTCTTCGGGAGTAAACTGTGTCAGCCCCTGTTCAATCTTTTTCTGAACCGCTTCGAGAAAGAGGGGATGCAGATGCCATCCCACGACAAAAGAAATTTCCATCTTTTCTCCAAGATTTTTTCTGATGTGACTCACCTCTTCGATATAGGCTCCTGTGCTTGCACGGGATCGAAAAGGCGCCATGGGAAGGGCGATCACCTCCCGGATTCCATCCCGAAGAATCTCTTTCAGCGTCTCTTCAATCAGAGGGTGTCCATAACGCATTCCCACATAGGAGGTGAATCGGTAGCCCTTTGAGTTGAGACAATCTCTCAGGGCTTTGGCCTGTTTGAATGTAATCTCCGGAAGCGGAGAGCGACCTCCGATCAATCCATAACGCTCCTTGACCCTCTCCAATTGTTCCGAAGAAGGCTTTCTACCCTTGAAGAGACGGGTCAAAAACGGCTCCACCTCGTCGAGGGAACGGGGACCCCCAAAGGCTAAAAGAAGAAGAGCTCTCATCAGCTAACCCAAGTTCAAGGTTAGAGGTTGGAGGATTGAGGCAAATTCCCTTGCCTCTGACCTCAAGCGCCTGCCGTCCGGCAGGCTGCGATCCTCAAACCTTCGGCTATTTCGAACGATACTCATGAACCATCTCGACTAAGGCGGCTACATTTTCGACGGGTGTGTTCGGAAGGATTCCGTGACCGAGGTTAAAGACATGGCCAGGACGGCCTTTTACGCAATCGAGGATCCTCTTAACCTCCTTCTCGATCAAATCTACCGGGGCAAGCAAGGCAACAGGATCGAGGTTCCCTTGGATGGCAACATCATACCCGATACGACCCCAGGCTTCGCCGATATCCACCCGCCAATCCACGCCGATCACGTCTCCTCCGGCACGTCTCATCAGTCCAAGAAGTGTTGAATGGGAGGTCGCGAAATGAATGACCGGAACGCTCCTGCCAATACCCTCAATTATCTTTTTAGAATAGGGAAGGACATACTCCTCATAATCGTGTGGGCTCAAGCAACCCACCCAAGAATCAAAAATCTGAAGTGCCTGGACACCGGATCGAATCTGGGCGTTGAGGTACCGGATGAGCACCTCCGAGAGTTTCTCCATCAGGGCATCCCATGTGGGACGGTCCTGGTACATCAGGCTCTTGGTGAGGACGTAGCTTTTCGAATGACCTCCTTCAACGATGTAACTCGCCAGAGTGAAGGGAGCACCGGAGAACCCGATCAAAGGAACCTTTCCTTCCAATTCTTTCCGGACGATTCGAATCGCCTTCATGAGAAAAGAGGTGTCCTCTTCCGGTTCGATCATCCTCAACTTCTCCACTTCCTTCATCTGCCGGAGAGGATGATGGAAAACAGGACCTTCACCTTTTGCAAAATCAAACTCCACACCCATCGGCTCCAAGGGAATGAGAATATCTGAAAAGATGATGGCCGCATCGAGCTTGAATTTTTCAACGGGCTGGAGTGTCACCTTCGCTGCCAGTTCGGGATTCTTGCACATCTCCAGGAAGGAATATTTCCTCCGGAGCGCCCGGTACTCCTTCAAATATCGACCCGCCTGCCGCATCAACCAGATGGGTGTATAGGCTGTTGGCTCTCTTCGACAAGCTTTGAGAAAGGGATAATCTTTCATCGTCAATAATGGACAGGCTCTCTATTTCTAAATTCCAAATCTCAAATCACAAATCTCAAACGATTTCCAAATCCAAATATCCAATAATCAAAACTGTCTTTTGAGATTTTGAATTTGGAACATTGGAACTTCTTTGTTATTTGGTGCTTGTCATTTGGTGCTTGACAATTATTTCTTCCAGTCTCTGATCAATTGAACGAGTAATCTTACCCCGACGCCAGTGCCTCCTCTGGGGATGTAGGGCCTTTCCTTATCAATCGATGCAGGTCCGGCAATGTCAAGATGAACCCATGGGATTTTCTCCACGAATTTGCTCAAGAAGATCCCTCCGATGATGGCCCCCGCTACCCGTGTTCCTACATTCCTGAAATCTGCCACATCGCTTTTCAGATGGTCAAAATACTCATCCAGGAGGGGCATTCTCCAGACCTTCTCCCCCGTCTTGCCAGAGGCCTCTTCGATCCGTTTCAAAAGAGATTCGTCATTACCGAAGAGACCGATGACGTCGTTCCCCAAGGCGATGACACAGGCTCCTGTCAATGTAGCTAAATCCACGATTGCCTTTGGTTGATATCGTAAGCTGTAGGTCAATGCATCCGAAAGAATAAGTCTTCCTTCAGCATCGGTACTGATCACTTCAACCGTCTGTCCGGAAAGGGTCTTCAAGATATCGCCCGGCTTATAAGCCTTTCCGCTCGGAAGATTTTCCGTCGCTGGCATGATCCCCACCAGATGAAGGGGAAGTTGAAGCTTGAAGGCAACTTGCATGGTCGTCAACACCGCTGCCGCCCCTGACATATCATCTTTCATCCGATCCATATTCTCCGAAGGTTTGATCGAGATCCCCCCGCTATCAAAAGTAATTCCCTTTCCCACTAAGGCGATCGTGTCCAGTCCTTTCCCTTTATTATATTCGAGGACAATAAACTTGCCGGGTTCTTGGCTTCCCTTGGCCACGGCAACAAACGCTCCCATGCCCATGGCTTCTGCCTCACTGACATCAAATACCTGAATCTCCATACCATAGTCTTTTGCAATCTGCCGGGCCTTTTGCGCCAGTAGGCTGGGGGTAACCTGATTGCTGGGGCCATTGACGAGATCTCTTGCCAAACAGACCGCTTCTGAAATGATTTCCCCTATTCTCAGTCCCTCGCCGATCGATTTAGTTTCTCCGTCCTTCTCTCCGAGGAGGATCACTTCCCCAATCTCCTTGATCTTATCCCGCTCGAGCGTCTTAAATTCCTTAAACTGGTAGAGACCGAGAAGAAGTCCCGTCACAAAGGATTCACTTAACTCACCCTCCGAGAAGCTATCAAATTTCGCGATTGGAAAAACAAACTGTTTAATTCCTGCATCCCGGATATACTGACTTGCTCTCGAAGCAGCCCCTCGCCATTTTTCCAGATCGAACTCCCCTTTCTTGCCCAGGCCGGTCAAGAGCACCCGTTTGGCGGGGAGGGCACCGTGTGTATAAAAGAGGCGACATTCAAATAACTCACCTTTAAAATCTCCCTGTTTCATCATGGTGGATATGAACCCTTTCCACTCCAGATCCACATCCCGAAAGGGTCCTTCTAACTTTTCAGGAGGTTCAAAAGAAAAGAGGAGAAGAAGCTCGCATGGAAATTTCTCAGCGCTGCCTTTCTCAACCTTAATCTCCATAACCATCCCTCCAAGCCTAATGTGACATATAAAGAAATCCAAATGTCAAATCAACCCTTCGACCCCCGGTCTGAAGCCCGGGGTATGCTCAGGGTTGATATTGAGCGGCGCTCCAAACCCCGATTTAAAAATCGGGGTTTGGAGCCGTCGAACGTATCAATGACAAATGAATAAATGTCCAATAAATCTTTCTGTAAATTTGAATTTTGGATTTCATTTCAAATTTGAGCTTTGACCTTTGACATTGTTTGATCAATGATTATTCCCTTTCCTTCAATTTAGAGACCGCGATGGACCGGCTCTCCTCCACAGTTGAAAATTCTTTTACTTTCTTTACCAAGGAAGGAGGCCAACCTCCGCGTCCGACGATCCTTGCCAGCATCCACGGGTTTAAATCCGAAACCTCCATCCATTTTCCTGCCTTCTTAATCAGCTCATCTAAGAGCCTTCGACTCGGATCCCCTTTCAAAGGATATTTTCCCTTCTTCTCCATCTTAATCTTGGCAACATGATCGCTTCCGAAGATCGCTTCGATTTCCTCTTGCCGGGCATAGGCGACAAGGGCTTCTTCTATCTTGGCCAATTCGACGTCGATCTCCTCGTTGAACACCCTTTTCTTTTCCTTCAGCCCCACATATTGGTTCACCAAGGCTACCCCTTCCTCATTCAAATACTCATTGGGTGGAAGGCTTTCCACGGCAATCAGGTGTTTTCTTTTGGGGCAAAATCCCTGATAATCACACCAATTACAAAGGGGTCCCTCCTTCGAAAGGAATTGTCTGTCCGCTTCAATTTCTTGGATGAGCTCTAAAGTCGCCCGTCGAAGTTGATAGAGCTCATCCGGTGTTCTTGAGGAATGGATTTCAGTATCGAAGGTGAGGTAGTGCCAGATCAGTCTGACCTCCTGGATGCCCTGCCATTTTTCCGCCACTCCCATCTGATATAAGGCCAACTGTCGATCTGAATGGATATCTTCTTGGTTTGGGAGCCTGTTGGAGGTTTTGTAATCGTGGATTTCGAGAATTGAACTATCCACCAAGGTCAAACGGTCAATGTAACCACGAATCCAATAACCCTTTTCTTCTTCAAGAGGGAAATAGATATATTCTTCGAGCCCCAGGGTTTTCCCATGATCGAAGGGATAATAACGCTTGTAATAATCCGTGATGCCTTTCTCTCCGAGATGGCGGTAGTCTTCGGCACTGTAATCCCTTCGTACAATCTGAATCAAATCATTCCAATTCTTTTCCCAACTCTGATGGTAGAAATCCAGGAGCTCTTCCAGGGTGTTGAGTTTGGTCACCTTCAGATCCCGGTAGAGCTTCTCCAGGGTTTCGTGAACTCTCGAGCCCATGAAAGCTTCAATGCCTTCCGTCTCGACTTCAATCTTATCGATATAGGAAAGTTTATATTTTTGTGGGCAGGTTTCATAAGTAGCCAGTTGAGAATGTGAGTAGACCGGCATCCTTCATCTCCTTCCCCGCTCTTAGCAGAGTTAAATTCCCCATTCCTACACGTCAATATCATTTATTTCTAACAAGAAAAAGTACTTCTGTCAAAAAACAATTTCCCTTGAAAAATGGCCGAAGGGTGTGGTTATATAGACTTTATGAATTCGAATTTTTTCTGATTCTGTAGTGATTGGGACCAACCGGATGAAACCCGAAGAAGAATTGAAGAGATTACAGGAAACGGTGATCAGGTGTAAGAAATGCCCGAGGTTGGTTTCCTACCTCAAAGAATTCGAGAGAAAAAAACCGAAACGTTTTCAGGACTGGATATACTGGTCGAAACCCCTCCCGAGTTTCGGTGATCCGGACGCCGGGGTGCTCATTGTTGGACTCGCCCCTGCCGCCAACGGTGGGAATCGGACGGGCCGAATGTTTACAGGAGACCGGAGTGGAGAATGGCTATTTAACGCACTCTATGAGTTTGGTTTTGCCAACCAGCCCAATTCTCTTCGGAGAGATGACGGCTTCAAGCTGGAGGATTGTTATATCACCGCGACGATTCGGTGTGCGCCACCCAAAAACAAACCCCTGCCAGAGGAAATAGAAAACTGTAGGCCTTATTTTTTGAAGGAACTCGACCTTCTCAAGAATGTTCAGGTCATCGTCCCCTTAGGACAAATTGCCTTTACACAGACTTTGAAATCTCTGAGATTAAAAGGGTACGAAGTTCCCCATCTCTCATTTGGCCATGGTAAGATTTATGTAGGGAATGGTTTGAAACCGTTCCCTGCCCTGATCACCACTTACCATCCCAGTCAGCAAAACACCCAAACCGGGAGACTGACGAGACCGATGTTTCACCAGATTTTTAAGATGGTCCGCAAGAAATTATCAGAGAAGTAGGGAACGGTTTAAAACCGTTCCTTTTCTGCTGGGTTTTATGGCTGTTCTAATTCCTATTGAGGATTGGATTGATCTTCACACCTTTTCTCCCAAAGAGATCCCTTCTCTTTTAGAGGAGTATCTCTTGGAATGTCAGAAGAAAGGTTTCAAAGACGTCCGGATCATCCACGGAAAAGGAAAAGGGGTCCAGATGAATGTCGTTCATTCTTTTCTGAAGAAAAGTCCTCTGGTTGAATCTTTCAAATTGGCCCCACCCGAGGCAGGTTCATGGGGTGCCACGATCGCAGTCTTGAAGAAAAGAGATTAAGAACCACCCTTGTCCAAAGGACGACTAATGTTCCTTCGCCAGCTTTTCCTTCTCTTTTTCGTAAGCCTCTTTACCCGCTTCAACAGCTGCTGCAACTAAGGATTTTTTTTCTTCAAGAATTCCCTTTCCCCTCCCGACGGTAGAGGTCACCTTGCTTTTTATTTCCTCAGCATATTCGGTTGCTTTTCCTTTAGCCCCCTCTGCCAGTTCTTTAATCTTCTGCCTGGCTTCCCTCCCGGGCTGAGGAGCTAATAGTAACGCCACACCGGCACCGACCAATCCTCCGACGAAAAACCCGAGAATAAGAGAACCTGCGCTATAACGACCTTCTTCATTTCCCATGGGTTACCTCCCTCCTTTCTGCTCTATGGCAAAAAACAAATCTGTATCATCTCCACCTTACTTAAAAAGATTCTTCAAAAAAAACCAAAAACCTGCTTTGACTCCGGCCTTCAGACCGGAGGCTTCAACGACCGCTGATGAAGTAATTCCATCAACGAAGCTGGCTAAATGTTCTACTTCTGCGCTCACACGTTTCACATTTTCTCCCACGTCTCTCAAAGCCCCGGAGAGGATTTTCATATCCTCGCTCACTGCTGTGACGTTGTTCGCAACGTTCCTGACGCTCTTAAGGGCCTCCTGGAGTTCAGCAACGGTCGGCTTCAAAGAATTCTCAGTCGTGCTCACAAGTTCCTTCAAAGCTCGAATTGTTTTTCTTAAATCCAACATCACATAGACAAAAATAATCACTGCGACGATAACGGCAGCCGTAATAAGACCCAAGAATAGATTATTCACTTTCCCTCCTCATAAAAAGCTTCTATAAAAATAGATTAGAATTGGCATCAGAGTAAATAAGGGAAACCCAGTATTTTTCAGAAAAAAAGAATGTATTTTGAACGAACAGGTCCTTTTGCTTTCGTCCCAAGGCATTCGGAAATTTCTTTTGACACAACATATTCGTTAAGATATTCTATCGGTTACACGAAGGCGCAGCAATTCAAACCGGCCCAAAGAGAGCCATCTCTGATGAAGAGGAAACAGAACATGAAACCATGAACATCCACAGAGGAGGTAAGGATGAAAAAAAAATTGCTCTCGTTAGCTACCATGATTCTTTTGTCTTCGCTGCTCGTTTTCCCTGCCCTGGCTGCCAACAAGCCACCCGAGAAGGGAGAACAGTTGCCGGCCATCAATCTCCCCATCCCGACAAATCCGGATGAAAGGAGCTATTTGGGGCTTTCGGGTAGCGGCCTTTTTAAAATTCCACAGATCAAGGCAAAGGTCGTCATCATTGAAATCTTCAGCATGTACTGCCCCTATTGCCAGAAGGATGCGCCCGGAGTCAATGAACTCTATCGTCTCATTGAAAATAATGCGGACATTAAAAACCAAATTAAATTAATTGGGCTCGGCGCAGGAAATTCCTCTTACGAAGTAGGGGTCTACAAGAAAACGTATACCGTCCCCTTCCCACTCTTCCCGGATAAGGATTTTGTCATCCACAAGGCTTTCGGAGAGGTGAGGACACCCTACTTTATGGTTGTCAAAATCAATAAGGATGGGACTCACCAAATCGTCCATACTCAGTTAGGAAATTATCCGGGGGCCGAACCCTTTCTGGAGTTCGTGCTTAAAGCTTCTGGATTAAAGTAGAAAGCAGGAGGGAAAGTCATGGAAAAGAAAAAATTAGTCGTTCTCATATTGGTGTTTGGAATCCTTTCGGTATTTGTCTCAGTTCCAATGGCCTTTGCTGTTTCAGATGCCTATAAGGGAAATATTTATCAGGTGGGGACTCTCAAACCAACTGATAGTGTTCTCAAAGTGAAGGTAGGCCAACCCGCACCCGATTTCACTCTCCCCTCAGTTTCCGGAGAAAAAGTCTCTTTAAGCCAGTTTCGCGGAAAAAAGAATGTCGTCCTCTCTTTCGTTCCGGCAGCATGGACACCTGTTTGTTCGGATCAGTGGCCTGGTTACAATATTGCAAAAGATATTTTTAACCAGAATGACGCTATCCTCATTGGAATTACGGTAGACAATATTCCCACCCTTTTTGCCTGGACCAACCAAATGGGTCAGCTATGGTTTCCAGTCCTTTCCGACTTCTGGCCTCACGGAGCGGTAGCTAAGAAATACGGTGTGCTGCGTTCCAACGGAGTATCCGAAAGGGCTCTGTTTGTCATCGATAAGAAGGGGAGCATTCGTTACATCGATGTCCACGATATCAACAAAAGGCCCCCCCTTGAAGAGCTGGCGGGCGCATTGGAGAAACTTAAAAAATAGTTCCTGGACATGAGACTTCGGTATAAGCCAATCGAATGCTCGGACCAAAGCTCACAGAAACCCTTGGCGCTGCTGAATGGGTCAGGGTAGATTAGCTCGCAAGCGTATTTTCTGTTTAAGCAACGTCAATATGTCCCCCTAACTGCAACGCGAAAATGTCCCCTTGATTGGATTACATTTTGAAGCGTTTTATAAGAACCAAACGC